>Ga0209382_10000391_pt1 | contig 72324 bp, 69 predicted proteins | sample SoiMetdeltSBSDD5_FD_187599 | JGI IMG/M metagenome (GOLD analysis project Ga0209382, IMG submission 187599) | Bulk soil microbial communities from a Populus tree surrounding site in Tennessee, USA - Soil MetaG P. deltoides SBSDD5 (SPAdes) (version 2) | ecosystem: Environmental > Terrestrial >... | reverse complement strand
CCCTCGGGCTCGCCGAGCTGACCCTCGAGACCGCCGGCGTGGGCGAGTCCGAGGCCAAGCTCGCGTTCCTGAGCTACGACGAGGCAGTGGAGCTGCGACACCTGCTGCTCACCGAGCGCGATGAGGTCGAGCAGACCGCCCCGGCGCCGTACGAGCCGGTGATCTATCGCGCCGACACCGGTCGCCTGCTGGCCAGCCTGGTGCTTCGCACCGGGTTCGCCGCAGCCGTGGGCTTCACCGTGCTCGGCGTGCTGCTGACGCCACTCGGCGGCCGCTCGATCGGGGCGGCCGTGCTGTTCGCGGCGGTGATCGGTCTCGCCACCGTGCTGGGCAGGCAGTTCCTCACCTGGTACGGCTTCACGCTCCGGGAGAGCGTGCAGGGCCTTCGGATCCGCAGCGGACTGCTGTCGGTGCGGTCGCAGACCGTACCCGCCGGCCGGGTGCAGGGTGTTGTCCTGGTTGAGCCGCTCCTGTGGCGGCTGCTCGGCTGGGCCCGCGTCGACGTCACGGTCGCCGGTGTGGCGCACAGTGGCGATGACGAGAGGCAGCTCGTCTCGGCCCTCGTGCCGGTGGCCGCGCGGGCCGAGGCGATCGCGCTGGTACGCCGGCTGCTGGCGGCCGACCCGACCGCGGTCGAACTGCGACCGGCACCGGCACGCGCCCGGCGACTCGACCCGATCGGCCAGCCGGTGCTGCACGTCGGACTCGACGAGTCGCTCGCGGTGACTCGACGAGGCGTCATGACGACCCGGACCGACGTGGTGCCGAGGCACAAGATCCAGTCGGTCCACGTCCATCAGGGTCCACTGCAGTCCGCGCTGCGACTGGCCAGCGTGCACATCCACTCGCCGGTCGGACCGGTCTCAGCGGTCGCCATGCACCGGGACCAGACCGAGGCATGGGCCCTGGCCCTCGCACTCACCAAGGCGCCGGTACTCCCACCGTCGTGACGATCCAGCCGAAGTCACCAAGGCCCGGCGAGGCGGCCAACTCGGCGGCGGCCCCGGCATCGGACAGGGCGCGGACGTAACCGACCGGGTCGTCGCGGGCCGACGCCAGATCGGGCCGGGTGCCGCGAATGCCGAGCGACCGCAACGCCTCCCGCTGGCGCAGCAACCGACTCCCACCGGCGGCGGCCACCGCATCGAGCGCCACGTCGGCCGTGACATCGCGACTGCCGTCGTACGCAAGGTCGACGACCCGGCCACCGCGATAGGACCGCAGCGAGCCGTACTCGGGCCGGGCCGCCTCGACATGGCCGTAGTCGATCGCGACCGCTATGCCCCGGTCGAGACGCCGGACGACGTCGCGCCAGGCCACGTCGCGGGCGCGCCCGATCTCGACTCGGTGCCCCGGCTCCGACGCGGGCCACCAGCGGCGCGCCCACTGAAGATCGGGTCCGGCGACGTCGTCCCCGAGGGTCTCGCGGCCGGTGGGCGGGTCGACAAGAACCTCCCGGAGCCGGCCGTCGTCGTCGACCTCGGCGACTGTGCACGGGACGTTGTCCAGCCACTCGTTCGCGACGACCAGGCCGTCGATCCGATCGGGGAGCTCGGTGAGCCACCCGACTCGGTCGGGGAGCCCCTCTGGACGCGGTCGGAGGTCGATCGCGACCAGGGTCAGGTCGGGCCGGATCGACTCGAGTCCGGCGGCCAACTCGCCGCCGCCCGCCGCCAGGTCGATCACAGTGTCCAGGTCACACGCGGCGACCAGGTCGGCGATCGCGCCGGCGAACCGTGGCGAGGCCGTGCTCGACGTGCGGAAGTGGTCGGCCGGCGCCTGTCGGGTGTAGAAGCCGTCCGGGCCGTAGAGCGCCAACTCCCACGCCTGTCGCAGCGGCATCACCGCGCCAGTCTCCCGCAGCATGCCGAGCCCCGAATCCGCTGAGGGTAGGCAAATCCCGAAACACGCCGGCGTGTCCCGGGATCTGGCTACCGCCAGTGGGCCGCCACCGCCAGTTGGGCCCGAGCCACAGCGGGCCACGTGTAACACCCAGCCCTGTGATCCACCCCATAACGCGAGCGGTATCCCCGGTTCGGCGACCCGGGCTAGCCTGGACGCATCGACTGTTGATCGCTTCGCAACAGTCCGGTACCCGTCAGGGACTGGAACGAAAGGCGTAGCAATGTCTCCCACTCGCATCGGCGTGATCGGCGCCGGAAGGGTCGGCGCTGTCCTAGCAGCCGCGCTCCGCGAGGCCGGCCACGACGTGGTCGCCGTCTCGGCCCGGTCGGCCGGCTCCCGTACTCGCGCCGAGACCCTCCTCCCCGGCGTTCCCATCAAGTCGCCCGTCAGCGTCGTCCGGGCCGCTGATCTCGTCCTGCTGACCGTGCCCGACGACTTCCTCCCCGCGCTCGTCGAGGAGCTCGCCGCGGCCGACGTGTTCGGCCCCGATCACACCGTGATGCACACCAGCGGCCGGCACGGCATCGCCGTCCTCGCCCCGGCCGCTCGGGCTGGCGCAGCCGTCGCCGCCCTGCATCCCGCGATGACGTTCACCGGCACCGATCTCGACCTGGAGCGGGTGCCCGGCTGCGTGTTCGGACTGACCAGCGACGAGCGGGCCGAGGCGTTGGGCCGACAACTCGTCGCGGACGTCGGCGGCGTGCTCACCGTGATCCCCGAGGAGCGGCGGACGCTCTATCACGCGGCGCTGGTGCATGGCGCCAACCACCTGGTGACGCTGGTGAGTCAGGCGTCCGCACTGCTCCGGCAGGCCGGCTCCACCGATCCGGCGGCGACGCTTCGTCCCCTGCTGACGGCGGCGCTGGACAACGCGCTCGAGTACGGCGACGCCGCACTGACCGGTCCTGTCGTACGCGGCGACCGCAGTACCATCGCGGCCCACCTCGACGGCCTGGTGGACGTTCCCGGGCCGACCCTCGACGCCTACCTCGCGATGGCCCGGGCCACTGTCGAGCATGCCGTCAGCGACGGGCGGTTGCCGCGCGATCGAGCGCGAAACCTCATGGAGCTCTTCGACGCGGCCGTGTGGGAAGCCACCGCGGCCGAGATGCTGGATGCGGCGCCGGCCGCCGATCCGGGACACCTGTGATGGACCCATCCCGCTGCGGCGACATCCCCTACGGAAGGTCAACCGGATGACGCCGTCGATGGCCGACACGGTCCACGAGCTCAACGAAGCGCTCACGCCGACCCGGCTCGCGATGTCGCCGGTCGCGTACGTACCGACGATGGGCGCGCTCCACGACGGCCACACCGAGCTGTTGCGGACCGCCCGCGCGCTCGGCGACGTCGTCGTCGTGTCGATCTTCGTGAACCCGACCCAGTTCGGCGAGGGCGAGGACTTCGAGCGCTATCCGCGTACGCTCGACGCCGATCTCGCCAGGTGCGAGAAGGAAGGCGTCGACGTCGTCTTCGTGCCGGACGCGGCTGAGATGTATCCCTTCGGCATCGGCGGCGGACCGATGATCGACCCCGGCCCGCGTGGCACCGTGCTGGAGGGCGCCAGCCGTCCGACCCACTTCCGGGGCGTGCTCACCGTCGTGACCAAGCTGCTGTCGATCGTGCGCCCGTCGCAGGCGGTCTTCGGCGAGAAGGACTACCAGCAGCTGGTCTTGATCCGCGATCTCGTACGGACCCTGTTCCTCGGCATCGGCATCGTCGGCGTGCCGATCGTCCGGGAGGCCGACGGCCTGGCCCTGTCGAGCCGCAACGCCTACCTCACCGAGGAGGAGCGCCGGCAGGCCAGGACACTGTCCCGCGCCCTGTTCGCCGGTCGCAACGCGGCCGAGGCCGGTGCGGCCGCCGTCATGGATGCGGCGCACGGCGTCCTCGACGAGGTGTCGGAGGTCGACGTCGATTACCTCGCCCTGACGGACCCGGAGCTCGATGCCGCGCCGGAGAAGGGCGACGCGCGGCTGCTGGTCGCGGCTCGGGTCGGTGCGACCCGGCTGATCGACAACGTCGGACTCACGCTCGGCGAAGCGCCCTCCGACATCGCCTCCCCACGAGGTGCCGCAGGGTGAGCAGTTGGCTCGGCAGTGACATCGGACTGCCGCCGGTGCCCGGTCGACTGACCGCGCCGGCGCCAGGCTGGAGCATGGACGCCGACGTGGTCGTGATCGGCTCGGGCATCGCCGGTCTCACCGCCGCGCTCAGCCTGCGCTCGGCCGGACGGATCGTTGTCGTGACCAAGGACCAGCTGTCGGCCGGCTCGACGCAGTGGGCCCAGGGCGGCATCGCGGCGGCCATCGGCCCCGGCGACTCTTCCGAGCAGCACCTGACCGACACGCTGGTCGCCGGGGCGGGGCTCTGTGACATTGCCGCGGTCGAGGTGCTCGTCACCGAGGGCCCGGCGGCGCTGGGTGAGCTGATCGACCTCGGCACCCGGTTCGACGTGGCCGGCACCGGCGAGCTGCAGCTGGCCCGGGAGGGCGGCCATCGCCAGAACCGGATCGTGCACGCCGGCGGAGACGCCACCGGTGCCGAGATCCAGCGGGCCTTGGTCGAGGCGGCCAGGCGTGCCGACCAGATCGAGATCATCGAGCACGCGCTGGCCCTCGACCTGGTGCTCGACGACGAGGGTGCGGTCGCGGGCGTCACGCTGCATGTCATGGGCGAGGGCCAGCGCGACGGCGTCGGCGCGATCCGGGCCAAGGCAGTGGTGCTCGCCAGCGGCGGCATCGGACAGGTGTTCTCGGCCACGACGAACCCGGCCGTCTCGACCGGCGACGGCATGGCGATGGCGCTACGCGCGGGGGCCCGGCTGCGCGACCTGGAGTTCGTCCAGTTCCATCCGACGGTGTTGTGGCTCGGTGCCGATCAGTACGGTCAGCAGCCGCTGATCTCCGAGGCGGTCCGCGGCGAGGGCGCGTACCTCGTCGACGACGCCGGTGTGCGGTTCCTCCAGGGTCAGCACGAGCTCGCCGACCTGGCCCCGCGCGATGTGGTCGCCAAGGCGATCATGCGCCGGATGCAGGAGACCGGCGCCGAGCACATGTGGCTCGACGCCCGTCACCTCGGCGAGCAGCGCTGGCACGAGCGCTTCCCGACGATCCTCGCGATCTGCCGGAGTCACGGCATCGACCCGGTTACCGAGCTGATCCCCGTCGCGCCGGCCTGCCACTACGCCTCCGGCGGCGTCGCGACCGACCTGTGGGGGCGGACCAGCGTTCCCGGGCTGTACGCCTGCGGCGAGGCCGCCAGCTCCGGCGTACACGGTGCGAATCGCCTGGCGTCCAACTCCCTCCTCGAAGGCCTCGTCTTCGCCCGCCGAATCGCCCAGGACATCGAGCTCAGCGACCGCGGCCCCGACGATCCGTCACTTAGGCCGCGACGATCCGCAACGTCTCGGTCGACGACCCAGGACGGGTCGGCGGATCGTCGGAGCCTAAGTGACGGATCGTCTCGCTCGATAGGCGTCCTGAGCCACGTAGCCGTGCCTGCTCTGCAGGCTGCGATGACGGAGCAGGCTGGGGTGTTGCGGACCGATGCGGGTCTGCGTGGGATGGCCAAGCAGCTCTCGGAGCTCGCCGCCGGTGAGGCCGGGCAGCCCGAGACGGCCGACTGGGAGGCCACCAACCTGCTCACGGTCGCGGCCGGGCTGACGCTCTCGGCACACGCGCGGCGGGAGACCCGCGGCTCGCACTGGCGCGAGGACTTCCCGGCCCGCGACGACGTGGCGTGGTCGGTGCATCTGGTGATCGCGCGCGGTGAGGACGGCATGTTGAGCATGGAGGCGCATGATGTCGACGCTGAGTGAGGTCCGCGAACGGCTGGCAGCGGCCGGCTTGAACCCGGACGAGGTGGAGGCGCTCGTACGTGCGGCGCTGGCCGAGGACCTGCGTGGCGGCGAGGACGTCACGTCAGCAGCGACGATGACCGACGACGCGGTCGCGGCCGATCTGGTGGTCCGCGCCGCCGACGGGATCGTTGCCGGCGTCGCGGTTGCCGAGCTGGCCTTCGCTCTCACGGTCAACGACGTCGAGCTGCGGCCGCAGGTGGAGGACGGCGACCAGGTCCGGCGCGGCGACGTCGTCCTGACGGTGACCGGGTCCGGCCGTGGCTTGCTGACGGCGGAGCGTACGGCGCTCAATCTGCTGTGCCATCTGTCCGGGATCGCGACTCAGACGGCCCGCTGGGTCACCGCTGTCGCCGACTCCAAGGCGCAAGTACGCGACACCCGCAAGACGACGCCGTTGCTTCGCAGCCTGGAGAAGTACGCCGTGCGCTGCGGCGGTGGGGTCAATCACCGGATGGGGTTGTCGGACGCCGCTCTGGTCAAGGACAACCACGTGGCGGCGGCCGGTGGGGTCGTCGCGGCCTATCGCCTGGTGCGCGAGCGGTACCTGGACCTGTCGGTCCAGGTCGAGGTGACGACTCCAGAGGAGGCGGTCGAGGCCGTCGACGCCGGGGCCGACGAGCTGCTGCTGGACAACATGACAGTGGCCGAGATGCGGCGCGCGGTCGATGTCGTCGCGGGCCGGGCCCGGCTGGAGGCCAGCGGCGGCCTGACCCTCGACGCCGCGGCCGCGGTCGCGGCGACCGGCGTCGACTATCTCTCGGTCGGCGCCCTGACCCATTCGGCGCCGGCCCTCGACATCGCGATGGACCTACAGGAGCGCTGAGGCGTCGAATGTTGCTCTGCGTCGACATCGGCAACCGCCAGACGGTGCTCGGCGTCTTCGACGACGACAAGCTGGTCCACCACTGGCGGGTCGCCACCGACGAGGGGCGTACTGCCGACGAGTGGCACTTCCTCGTCACCGGTCTGCTGGAGCGGGCCGGCTGCGCCGTCGAGGGCATCGCGGTCTGCTCGACGGTGCCGATGGTGCTGCACGAGTGGCGGCTGATGCTGACCCGCTACCTGACCGAGATCGCGCACGTCGTGGTCGAGCCGGGCGTACGGACCGGCGTGCCGGTGCTGATGGACAACCCTCGCGAGGTCGGAACCGACCGGATTGCGAACGCGCTGGCCGCCGCCGAGCGCTACGACGGCCCCTGCATCGTCGTCGACTTCGGCACCGCCACGACCTACGACGTGGTCAGCGAGCGGGGCGAGTACGTCGGCGGCGCGATCGCCCCGGGCATCGAGGTGTCGGTCGAGGCCCTCGGCCGACGCGGCGCCCAGTTGCGCCGGGTCGAGCTGCTCCGGCCACGCTCGGTGATCGCCAAGAACACCGTCGAGGCTCTGCAGGCGGGGGCGGTGTTCGGCTTCGCGGCCCAGGTCGAGGGGATGGTGGCCCGGATGACCGCCGCCCTCGGGCTGGAACGCGACCAGGTCACGGTGATCGCGACCGGTGGGCTGGCTCCGGTGGTGCTCGACGAGTGCGCGGCCGTCGACGTCCACGAGCCCTGGCTGACCCTGCACGGACTCCGCCTCGTCTTCGAACGCAACCAGGCATAGGAGCCACGGCATAACCTCGTCGCGCCCGCGGCAGGTGGGCTCGTACGCTGTGGCGTCATGACTTCGCAGACCGACCCGGCGCCGTACGACGAGGATCTTCCAGAGCAGATGCGGGTACGCCGGGACAAGCGCGCCGATCTGATCGATCGCGGCGTCGAGCCGTACCCGATCGAGGTGCCGCGCACGCACACCCTGCGCCAGGTCCGCGAGCGCTATGACACCCCCGACCTGGAATCCGATGGCACAACCGGGGTCGAGGTCTCCGTGTCCGGCCGGGTCATCTTTCGCCGCGATACCGGAAAGCTGTGCTTTCTCCGATTGCGAGAAGGCGACGGAACCGAGTTGCAGGCGATGGTTTCGCTGGCCGACGTCGGTGCGCAATCCCTGGCCGATCTGAAGGCGCTGGTCGACATCGGCGATCTGCTCTCCGTGACCGGCGAGGTGGTGCGGAGCCGGCGGGGCGAACTCTCGGTGCGCGTTACGGCCTGGCAATTCGCCGCGAAAGCGCTTCGACCGCTTCCGGTCGAGCATCGCCCGTTGTCGGACGAGGCAAAGGTCCGGATGCGCTATGTCGACATGATTCAGCACGATCGTCCACGCCAGATGGTGCGGGCCAAGGCGACCGTGCTGAAATCCTTTCGGTCGACATTGGACCGATTGGGATATGTGGAGGTCGAGACTCCGGTCCTGCAGTTGACCAACGGCGGTGCGGCGGCGCGTCCGTTCCGCACCCACCTGGCCGCATTTGACCAGGAAATGTTGCTTCGGATCGCCTTGGAACTCGACCTCAAGCGGGCCGTTGCGGGTGGCATCGACCAGGTCTTTGAGATCGGAAAGACGTTTCGTAACGAAGGGGTCGACTCGACGCATAGTCCCGAGTTCTTGATGATGGAGGCCTATCAGGCCTATGGGGACTACAACTCGATGATGGATCTTGCGCGAGAGCTCATCCTCGACGCGGCGAAGTCGCTTGATCGAGTGGTCGTTCCGGCCCGTGACGGCTCGGAGATCGACCTCGCACAGCCCTGGCGTCGAGCGTCGCTGCTCGAGCTGGTTTCCGAGGCCCTCGGCGAGCCGGTCACACTGCATTCCGATGTCGACCATTTGCGACGTTTGGCAGCCGATCGAGAGGTCGAGTTGCAGGACACTTGGGGCGCCGCGGAGATCATCCACGAGCTTTACGAGAAGCTGGTCGAACGTACGCTGATCCAGCCGACCTTCGTATGCGACTATCCGGCTGCCGTACGCCCGTTGGCCAAGCCACACCGTAGCGACCCCGATCTGGTCGAGGCGTTTGATCTGGTGATCAACGGAGTGGAGATCGGGCCGGCCTACAGTGAGCTCAATGACCCGGTGATTCAGCGAGAGCGGCTGGTCGAACAGTCCCTCTTGGCCGCTGCCGGCGATCCGGAGGCGATGGACCTCGACGAGGAGTTCCTCCGCGCGATGGAGTTCGGCATGCCGCCGATGGGTGGCATCGGATTGGGAATCGACCGGATCGTCGCACTTCTGATGGGTGCCGGAACAATTCGAGAGTCGATTCTTTTTCCGTTGCTTCGGCCGGAATGAACCATCCGGTTATTCGTTTGCACGATGCTTGTGGCATTATCTGTGATGCGATCATTTGGTCGCGCCCAGGTCTTCCGCGGGCCTGGTTCCACGAAAGGAATGGGCGATGGCACGAGAGGTCCAGATAAAGCTTGTTGATGACCTCGACGGCGGTTCCGCCGCCGAGACAGTGGCGTTCGGGCTCGACGGCTCGGCATATGAAATCGACTTGTCCAAGCGAAACGCGACGAAGCTCCGAGGCGCGCTCGAGCCGTATGTCGCCGGTGGACGCAAGGTGACGGTGGCCCGTCGGGGCCGTGGACGGGCCCGCGCCGCTCGGACAGGTGGCCCATCGGCCGCGGAGATCCGCGAATGGGCACGCGGCAACGGCTGGGAGGTCTCGGACCGCGGGCGGGTGCCCGCCGAGGTGCGGGAGGCCTTCGACGCCGCGCACTGAGGGTGGCCTAAGTCCGGCCGGTGGGCACGCTCCCAGGCACCGCTCACTCCGACGTCAGGTTCCCCGTTTCGCGCTCAGCGTAATGCCGCCGGGGTACGGAACATCCGCCGTACCCCGGCGGTTCTTTGTGTTCAGAGTTCGCTTAGATGGGGCGTCGAGCCCACGGACCTTGCGTGGCCCGGTGGCATTGTCAGCCATCTTGCAAAGTCACCTGGTCGTGCCGGATCCGTGTCCAGCCTGACGCTCACGCCGGCGACCTGCTCCGGATACCGGGGCTAGCATGGGAACAGCCGAGGGGAGAGTGCACTGATGTTCGAGCGATTTACAGACCGGGCACGCCGGGTAGTAGTCCTGGCGCAGGAAGAGGCCCGGATGCTCAGCCACAACTACATCGGTACCGAGCACATCCTGCTCGGACTGATTCACGAGGGTGAAGGCGTCGCCGCCAAGGCGCTGGAGAGCCTGGGAATCTCGCTGGAGGCCGTACGGGCCCAGGTCGAGGAGATCATCGGCCAGGGTCAGCAGGCGCCCAGCGGTCACATTCCGTTCACCCCGAGGGCCAAGAAGGTCCTCGAGCTGAGCCTGCGCGAGGCGCTGCAGCTCGGCCACAACTACATCGGCACCGAGCACATCCTGCTCGGGCTGATCCGGGAGGGCGAGGGCGTCGCCGCCCAGGTCCTCGTCAAGCTTGGCGCCGACCTCAACCGGGTCCGCCAGCAGGTGATCCAGCTGCTGTCGGGCTACCAGGGCAAGGAGGCCGCTCCGGCCGGCGGACCGGCGGAGGCCGGCCCCAGCAGCTCGCTGGTCCTCGACCAGTTCGGCCAGAACCTCACGCAGGCGGCTAGAGAGGGCAAACTCGATCCGGTCATAGGCCGCGAGAAAGAGATCGAGCGCGTCATGCAGGTCCTCTCGCGGCGTACGAAGAACAACCCGGTGCTCATCGGGGAGCCCGGCGTCGGCAAGACCACCATCGTGGCGGGTCTTGCCCAGGACATCGTCCGTGGCGACGTGCCCGAGACGCTCAAGGACAAGCAGATCTACACGCTCGACCTCGGCGCGCTGGTCGCCGGGTCGCGCTACCGCGGTGACTTCGAGGAGCGCCTCAAGAAGGTGCTCAAGGAGATCCGTACTCGCGGCGACATCATCCTGTTCATCGACGAGATCCACACGCTGGTCGGAGCGGGTGCCGCCGAGGGCGCGATCGACGCCGCCAGCATCCTGAAGCCGATGCTGGCCCGAGGCGAGCTGCAGACCGTCGGAGCCACCACGCTCGACGAGTACCGCAAGCACCTCGAGAAGGATGCCGCGCTGGAGCGCCGATTCCAGCCGATCCAGGTCGAGGAGCCGTCGGCAGCGCACACGATCGAGATGTTGAAGGGTCTGCGCGACCGCTACGAGGCGCACCACCGCGTCACGATCACCGACGAGGCCCTGGTCTCGGCGGCGACGCTGGCCGAGCGCTACATCTCCGACCGGTTCCTGCCCGACAAGGCGATCGACTTGATCGACGAGGCCGGGTCGCGGCTGCGCATCCGCCGGATGACCGCTCCGCCGGACCTGCGCGAGTTCGACGAGAAGATCGCCGACGTCCGCCGCCGCAAGGAAGGCGCCATCGACAGTCAGGACTTCGAGGCCGCCGCGTCGCTGCGCGACGAGGAGAAGAAGCTGATCGCCGCCAAGGCGGAGCGCGAGCGGCAGTGGAAGGCCGGCGACATGGACGTCGTGGCCGAGGTCGACGAGGAGCTGATCGCCGAGGTCCTGGCGACCGCGACCGGCATCCCGATCGTGAAGCTGACCGAGGAGGAGTCCGGCCGGCTGCTCAAGATGGAGGACGAGCTCCACAAGAACGTCATCGGCCAGGAGGAGGCCGTCAAGGCCTTGTCACGGGCGATCCGGCGTACGCGCGCGGGTCTGAAGGACCCCCGCCGTCCAGGCGGATCGTTCATCTTCGCCGGGCCGTCCGGCGTCGGCAAGACCTGGCTGTCCAAGTCGCTCGCCGAGTTCCTCTTCGGCGACCCCGACTCGCTGATCCAGCTCGACATGAGTGAGTTCTCCGAGAAGCACACCGTGTCGCGGCTGTTCGGCTCGCCCCCGGGCTACGTCGGCTACGAGGAGGGCGGTCAGCTGACCGAGAAGGTGCGGCGCAAGCCGTTCTCGGTGGTGCTGTTCGACGAGGTCGAGAAGGCGCACCCGGACATCTTCAACTCGCTGTTGCAGATCCTGGAGGAAGGTCGCCTGACCGACAGCCAGGGCCGGATGATCGACTTCAAGAACACCGTCATCATCATGACCACCAACCTCGGCACGCGGGACATCTCCAAGGGCGTCAACCTGGGCTTCTCCCAGTCCGGCGACGCCACGGCGTCCTACGACACGATGAAGGCGAAGGTCTCGGAGGAGCTGAAGCAGCACTTCCGGCCGGAGTTCCTGAACCGGGTCGACGAGATCATCGTGTTCCCGCCGCTGACGCAGGAGCAGATCATCGCGATGGTCGACATGATGCTGCGGGGCGTGGAGATGCGGCTCAAGGACCGCGACATGGCGCTGGAGCTGACCCAGGCGGCCAAGGAGGAGCTGGCCACCCGCGGATACGACCCGGTGCTCGGCGCCCGTCCGCTGCGTCGCACGGTGCAGCGCGAGATCGAGGACGCCCTGGCCGAGAGGCTGCTCTACGGCGACGTCAAGGCCGGTCAGATCGTGGTCGTGGACATCGACGGCGAAGGCCCCGAGGCCACGTTCACCTTCCGCGGCACGCCGAAGGCCGAGGCCCCGGACACGCCGCTGATCGAGCAGGCCACGACCGACTGAGTCACCGACTCACCGAGTCACCGACAAGCGAATCGACATCGTGGGGGTTCCGACCCCCACGATGTCGATTTTCGCGTCTCCGGGCCCTAGTGGGCGCCGCGCAGGTTGAGCATGACGACGCCGACCACGATGAATCCGATCGCCGTGACCTTGAGGGCGTCCAGCCGTTCGCCGAGCAGGGTGGCGCCGATCAGTGCGACCAGAGCCGTTCCGGCGCCGGACCAGACCGCATAGGCGATCGAGATCGGGATGTCGCGGACCACGATCGCGAGCAGAAGGAACGACATCGCGTACGCCAGGAGTACGGCGGCCGTCCAGAACGGGTTGGTGAAGCCGTCCGTACGCCGCAACGACGCGGTGGCCGCCACCTCGATGCTGATCGCCAATGCCAGCAGTGCCGATGCTGATCTCATACCGCCTCCCTTCCTCGCGTTTCATATGTAGCGTTCGCTACATTGGAGCTATTGTAGCGAGTGCTACATCAAGACGCACGAAGGAGACTTCCGGATGGGACGCCGAGACGATCTCGCCGAGCAGGCCACGGACTACGTCCTGGAGCACGGCCTGATCGGCCTGTCGCTGCGCCCCCTCGCCGCCGCCCTCGGCACCAGCGACCGGATGCTCATCTATCACTTCGGCGACAAGGACGCGCTGGTCGCCGAGGTGATCGCCCGATCCAACGGCCGGGCCGTCGAGGTCGTCAGGTCGATGCCCCGCGCTCGTACCGTTCGGGCCGGCGTACTCGCGCTCTGGCGGGCCTACGCCGAGCCGGAGCTCGACCGATGCCTTCGGCTCTACATCCAGGCGGCCGCGCTCGGCGTCCTCGGCGCCGATCCGTACCGCAAGGTGATCGCCGACAGCAACGCCGAGTGGGACCGGGCGGTCCGGGACTATCTGGTCGGCAGTGGCGCCAACCCGCGCCGCGCTCCACGCATCGCGCGGCTGGTCGACGCGGCACTCACCGGGTTCAACCTGGCGATGCCCGTGGTCGACGACCCGCAGCAGATGGAGACGCCGGTGCGCGACCTCGCGGCGACCGCACAGCGGATCAGCGACGGCGCTGCCTGATCGGGCTCAGCGCGGCAGCCCGAAGCGGTCGCCGTCGAGCGGCTCGACCAGCCCGTCGGCGACCAGGCCGTCCAGCGCCCGCTCGCGCTGCGGCGCCCGGTCCCAGGCGGCTTCGAAGTCCTGCCGCTGCACTGGCCCGGTCGCGGCGCGGAGAACGGCCAGCAACGCGCCACGGCACTGCCGGTCGGTCCCGTCGTAGGACTGTGTCGGCCGGCGCGGGCCGTCGTACGCCGGATAGCCGCTGCTCCGCCACCGGCACCGTTCGGCGATCGGACATGCGTCGCAGCGCGGCCCGCGCGCCGTACACACCAGGGCGCCCAGCTCCATCACCGCGACCGACCAGCGCGCGGCAACGGACGGGTCGTCCGGCAGCAGCCCACGCGCCGTCTCCCGCTCGGCCACGCGTACCGAGGGAGCCGGCAGGGCGGCGCCGTCGATGGCCCGGGTGAGAACGCGCCGGACATTGGTGTCGAGGACCGGATGCCGGCCCTGGTACGCGAAGGTCGCGACGGCGGCCGCGGTGTAGTCGCCGATGCCCGGCAGGTCCCGCAGCGATTCGAGATCGCTCGGCACCACGCCGCCGTGCCGCTGCGTGATCGCGGTCGCCGCCTGATGCAGCCGTATCGCCCGACGCGGGTAGCCGAGCCGGCCCCAGGCGCGCACCGCCTCGCCCACCGAGTCGGCCGCGAGGGCCGCCGGCGTCGGCCAGCGGTCCAGCCAAGCCCGGTAGACCGGAAGGACCCGGCTCACCTGCGTCTGTTGCAGCATGATCTCGGAGACCAGGACCGCCCAGGCGCCCGCATCGGGATCGCGCCAGGGGAGATCCCGGGCATGCCGGTCATACCAGCCGAGCACGCTTCGGTGCAGGTCACTGGTCGGCATGCTCACCCGAACAGTCTGCCCGGCGACCGCTCGACCCGGTCCGAGCGGCCTTCGGAGTGGCTCCACGAACCGGGCGTGTTCAGGAACTACCGTGAGCGCCGATGAACACTGTGGCCCGCCCACGGGGACCGTTGCCGCCCCGGGTCTACTGGGTCCGCCGGTTGGCGCTGCTGGCGGTGGTCCTCCTCGTCGGCTGGCTGATGCTGCGCTGGATCGACGGTGGCGGCTCGGGCGCGACGCCCCCGAACAACGAGACGCCGGCCGCCTCGACGCAATCGGAGCAGCCGACCAAGACCAAGCACCACGACTTACAGCGCAAGGGCGATCAGTCGCGCACGGCGGACATCAGTACCGTCGCCGAGTCGTTCCAGACTCCCCGCCAGGAGTGCGACCTGACCCAGGTGAGCGTCGTGCCGTCGGTCTCGGACCAGGCCTACGCCGGCGAGCCGGTCCAGATGACGCTGCGGATCTCCTCGGCCAGCTCTTCAGCGTGCTCGCTGAGTTTGGACGCGGATCACCTGCTGGTGGCGATCTCCGAAGGCAACGACGTCGTCTGGGACTCCACGCATTGCGCGGACGAGATCCCGGTACGTGACCTGGCCCTGCAGCCACACTGGTCGACGGTGGTCGACTTCACCTGGTCCGGACTCCACTCGGGTCGGCGCTGTACTCCGGACTCGACCGCGGCCGAGCCAGGCAAGTACACGGTTCAGGCCGCGGTGCTCGAGGGCGAGCCGTCCGAGGCGGACTTCGAGCTGGCCAAGCCGCCGGAGCCGCCGGCCGATCAGAGCGACGGCAAGGGCAAGACCGATTCGAAGGGCAACGGCGACTCCGCCGACCAGCCGAGCGACAGCCAGCCCACCGACGGCGCCACACCGAGCGACCAGCCGACCGACGGCGCCACGCCGACCGACGAAGCGACCAAGCCTCAGACGTAGCGCTCGAGGATGCTCGACTCGGCGAGCCGAGAGAGCCCCTCGCGTACGCTGCGGGCGCGCAGCTCGCCGACACCCTCGACCGCCTGCAGGTCCTCGATCGTGGCGGCCAGCAGCTTCTGGAGGCTGCCGAAGTGGTCGACCAGCCGATCCACCACGGTGCCGGGGAGTCGCTGCACCTTGGCCAGCAGCCGGTAGCCGCGAGGCGACAGGGCGGCGTCGAGATGCTCCCCGCCGCCGAGCGAGAGGGCACGGGCGACCACACCGATGTCGACCAGGTCCGAGGAGCTGAGCGCCGCCAGCGCGGTCAGGATGTCGCGGGTGCGCGGTGCGCGCCGGCCCGACGGCAGGTAGTCGCGGACGACCAGCTCCCGCTCCAGGTCGACGCCGGTGACCAGCTCGTCGAGCTGCAGGCTCAACAGCCGTCCGTCGCTGCCGAGCTCGAGCACGTAGTCCTCGATCTCCGACGCGATCCGGGTCACCATCTCCAGCCGCTGCATGACGGCGGCGACGTCGCGGACCGTGACGAGATCCTCGATCTCCAGCGCCGACAGCGACCCGGAGACCTCGTCGAGCCGCAGCTTGTAGCGCTCGAGGGTGGCCAGCGCCTGGTTGGCCCGGCCCAGGATCGCGCCCGGGTCCTCGAGCACCCGCCGGGCGGTGCCGACGTACAGGGCGATGATCTGCATCGACTGCGACACCGAGACGACCGGCAACCCGGTCTGTCGGGCGACCCGGTCGGCGGTGCGATGCCGGGTGCCGGACTCGTCGGTCTCGATCGAAGGGTCGGGCATCAGGTGGACGGCGGCGCGCAGGATGCGACTGGCGTCGCGGTCCATGATGATCGCGCCGTCCATCTTGGCGAGCTCACGAAGCCCGGTCGCACTGAACGGAACGTCGAGCGCGAATCCGCCGGTCGAGATCGACTCCACGGTGCGATCGTGACCGAGTACGATCAGCGCGCCGGTGCGGCCGCGCAGGATCCGTTCGAGCCCTTCGCGCAGGGGCATACCCGGCGCGACGCTTGCCATCGTCGCGCGCATTCGCGGGTCTGGAGAGCCGCGTTCCCCGATGTGTGCCTGGTGGACCACGGGGAGAGTCTATTCATTACTCTCGGTCGCCGGCCCACCAGTTATGTGACCGGGTGTCGCGCGGCGGCCCTGACGGCTCGATCGTCGGTAGCCTCACGGTGTGGAGGAAGAGCGCGACGGGGTCCGGCTGACCAACCTCGACCAACCGCTGTTCGACGGCGCCGACGCCACCAAACGCGACCTGGTCGACTACCTCGACGCGATCCGCGAGTGCCTCCTGCCGGAGCTCCGGGACCGTCCGCTGTCGGTGATTCGCGCCCTGCGCGGGCAGAAGCCGTTCATGCAGAAGAACCTCCCGAAGTACGCCCCGTCGTGGATCAAGACCGTGTCCGTGTGGGCCGAGGCGTCGAAGCGCGACGTCACGTACGCCCTGTGCGACGACCGGCGGACGCTGTTGTGGTTCGCCAACCAGCGGGCGATCGAGTACCACCCGACCCTGGTTCGAGCCGACCGCTGGGACCGGGTCACGCACCTGGTGATGGACCTCGATCCGCCTGAGGGTCAGTCCTTCTCCGTCGTCGTCGAGGCGGCGCAGTTGGTGCGGCAGGCGCTGCGCGACTCCGGTCTGGACGGAGCCGTCAAGACCAGCGGCGCCAAGGGAGCGCACATCTTCATCCCGATCGACGAGGACGTCACGATGGAGGACGCCGCTGCGGCGATCCGGGCGATCGCGGCCCGCGCCGAGCGGATCGATCCGGAGCTGGCGACCACGGCGTACGTCAAGGCGGACCGAGGCGGCAAGGTGTTCCTCGACTCCACCCGCTCCGGCGGCGCGACCGTCGTGGCGGCCTACAGTCCGCGCGTACGCCCGGGCGCCACGGTGTCGTACCCGGTCGGGTGGGACGACCTCCCAGAGTCGACGCCGGCCGACTTCACCGTCCACACGGTTCCCGGGCTCGTCGGCGACCGCAATCCATGGGCCGACCAGCTGCCGGCGCCGCAGCAGTTGGCCGGCGACCTGCTCGAGGAGGGCCACGCCATCCCGGTCGCGCGCGTGCAGGCGATGCACGAGGGCAAACGCCGGGCCCGGGCCAAGCGCAAGGCCGAGGAGTCCTGACCCGGCTCAGGCCGTGACAGCGCGCTTGCGGGCCCGATGCCGGCGCACCGCATCCCGGTTGGCGCAGGCCGGCGAGCAGTAGCGCTGCCGCCCGTTGCGCGAGACGTCGACGACCACCCCGTCGCAGTCGGCGGCAGCGCAACGGCCGAGCCGGTGCATGCCGCGGCCGGCCAGGTGCAGCGCGGTTCCGACCGTGACGAGGGCGGCGACGACCCGTCCCAGCGGCTGCTGCGCGTCGCGGTAGTGCACGTGCCAGCCGGTGCCGGCATGGTCGGTGAGTCGCGGGTACGCCGCATACTCACGCAGCAGCGCGTTGAGCCGGTCGGCTCGATCCTGCTCGGTGGGGGCATCGACGACGGTCAGCCAGCACTCGACGACCGAGTCCACCAGCCGTACGTCGGCCCCGGTCGCATGGCGATCGACGACGACCCCGGCCTGCCGGCAGACCGTCTCGAGCTCGTCTGACGTCGACGGTGCCGACCGCTGCAGTGCGGCGGCGAGCAGCACGGCATCGGCGCCGTAAGGGTTGAGATGCACAGAGCCATTACAGCAGGCCGGTCAGGCCGGCGAGTGCCTAGGGGTTGATCTCGTCCGCGAGGCGCTGTGCCTGGGCCTGGGTGAAGTGCGAGCTGATGTCGATCTTGCCGCCGGGGACGGCGCCCTGCACCACCGGCGCCGCGATCACCACGTTGTCGACCACGACGGCGAGTTGGGGCTTGGTCGTGCTGGGGTTCTGGCTGAGCCCTCGCGTGACGGCCTCGAACTTGAGCGCCCCCTCGTCCGAGAGCGTGATGCCGACGACGTACTCGCCGTAGCTGCTGATCCGCGCCTCGGCACTGACGACGTCCGGCGTACTCAGCACGGCCGGGCCGAGTCGATAGGCATCCGGACCGCCGGCCGCGCCGCACCAGATGCTGCCCGATCCGCAGTTCTTCGCACGTGGGATGACCTCGAGCACCGGACGGAACTCGATATCGGCCGGCCGGCCGGTGCCGGCGAGCTCGGTCGGGCGCTGATGCTCGGGGCTGCCGGGGGTGGGACTGGGGCTCGCCGATCCGGCCGCACCGGGTTGGCCGGGTTGGGGCGAGGCGGTGTTCGGGTTGTTCGAGCCGTCGCCGCCGGCCAGCACCATCGCGGACCCGGCGACCAACAGCATGATCGCGACCACCCCGGCCGCGATGATGGCGACTCCCAGCCATGGTCGCGGCCCCTGGTTCATCTGTGGGGCGGTCATAACACTTCACGCTACTGCGCAAATGCGTACGCGTGGGAATCGACATCGCGGGGGCGTTGACCCCCGCGATGTCGATTCGCCGGTGTCAGGCCGGGCTGCCCACCTTGTCGCGGCGGGCGTCGTCGGCGAACGGGTCGTCCGGACCCGGCAGGAACTGCTCTGCCCGGCCCTCGACGTGGAGCTGCGGGAGTCGCCGGTCGATCGACCGCGGCAGCCACCAGTTGAGTCGGCCCAGCAGGTGCATGACGGCCGGGACCAGCAGCATCCGGACGATGGTCGCGTCGACCAGGATCGCCGTCGCCATGCCGAGGCCGATCACCTTGAGGATGATGTCCGGGCTCGGGACGAAGGCTGCGAACACCGCGATCATGATCGCCGCCGCGGCCGTGATGACCCGGCCGGTGCCGGCCAGACCGTCGCCCACGGCACGGGTGTTGTCGCGAGTACGCATCCATGCCTCGCGCATCCGGCTGATCAGGAACACCTCGTAGTCCATCGAGAGCCCGAACAACACCGCGAACACGATCACCGGGACGAAGGCCGGCATCGGCGTCGACGTGTCGATGCCGATCAGCTGTCCGGCCCAGCCGCCCTCGAGGACGTACGACATCACGCCGTAGGCCGCTGCGACCGACAGCAGGTTCATCACCGCGGCGGTCAACGGGATCACGATGCTGCGGAACGAGAAGAACAGCAGCAGCATCGACAGGGCGATGACGCCGGCGATCAGGTACGGCAGTCGGCTGGAGACGTTCTCGTTGGCGTCGATGTTGGTCGCGGTGACACCGCCGACGTGCGCCGTGACGCCGGTGCCGTCGGTCGCCGCCGGGATCACGTTGTCGCGCAGCGTGTGGACGAGGTCCTCGGTCGCCGCGGCCTGCGGCCCGGTCGTCGGGATCACCGTGATCAGCGCGGCGTCGCCGGCGGCGTTGATCTGCGGCGGCATGGCGGCCGCGACGCCCGGGGTCTGACCGATCTGAGCGTCCAGCTGCCGTACGGCCGACTGGTCATTGGGCGACGACAGGTCGGCGGCAACGATCAGCGGTCCGTTGGCGCCGGCGCCGAAGCTCTCGGTCACCATGTCGTACGCCTGCCGCGACGACTTGCCGGCCGGGTCGTTTCCGGCGTCTGGGAAGCCGTAGCGCACCCCGAGGAACGGCGCCGCAAGCAGGAGCAGCAGGCCGACGCCGCCGACCGTGGCGATGATGCTGTGCCGGTTGACGGTCCGGCTCCAGGCGGCCCACCGCTTGGTCGGGACGACGTGGCCGCCGTCGGCGACCTCCAGGCTCGCCCGGCGGCCGAGCGGCAGTCGCAGCCGGTCGATCCAGCGGCCGAAGTAGCCCAGCAGCGCCGGGAACAGCGTGACCGCGGCCGCCATCACGATGAAGACGGCGACGATCGTGACGATCGCGGCGCCGCGCATGAACGACAGGCCCATGGCGAACAGACCGAGCATGCTCACGACGACGGTGCTGCCCGCGACCAGGACGGCCCGTCCGGCCGTGTCCAAGGTCGCGACCGTGGCCCGTTCGGGATCGAGTCCGACCGCTCGCCACTCGCGGAATCTGGTCACCATCAGCAGTGAGTAGTCGATGCCGAGTGCGATGCCCATCATGGTTGCGAGGGCGGTCGACCAGTCCGGCACGTCGGTGAGTGCGGCGATGACACCGGTGAGCGTCCCGCTGACGGCCAGGCCGGCGAGCGCAACACCCAAGGGCAGGCCCGCCGCCACGACGGTGCCGAAGGTGACCAGGAGGATCAGGGCGGCGACGACCAGTGCGATCGTCTCCGAGCCGATCTCGGCCTGCTCGGCCTGCTGGATGGTCTGGCCGCCGAGTGCGATGTCCAGGCCGGGCCGCTCGGCGTCATGCGCCGCGGCCAGCAGCTGGTCGGTGTCGGAGACCGGCATGTCGACCGGGTTGACGACGTCCAGGTTGAGCCGCGCGATCAGCGTCTGGCCGTCCTGGGAGACGCCGCCCGGAGTGGTGTACGGGTTGTCGACGGTGGCGACGTGGGGGAGGCCGCGCAGCTCGTTGAGCAGCGCGTTGACCTCTGACTTGACGGCGGGCGCGGTGACGGCGCCGTCGGACCGGACCACCACGTCGACGGTGTCTCCGGACTGGGCCGGGAAGCGGTTCTCCAGCAGGTCCTGGGCCTGCTTGGAGTCCGACCCGGGGGTCGAGTAGTCAGCGTTGAACTCACCGGCGAACGCGGCCGACAGCCCGATGGCGATCGCCAGCGCGGCGATCCAGCCGAGGACGACGCGGCCGCGATGACGGAACGCGACGCCCGCGAGCCGGCCGAGCGGACCGGGCCGCCGCGTCTGGGCGGCGCCGCCGCTGTCGCGGGTGCGGGTTGGGAGAGACATGAAAATACCCCTAGAACGGACGAGAAGGATGATGACGGTTGTGATGCGAAGTCATTTCAGTTACGACTCTTAGCAAACCCGAGGTCCAGTTACTTGTCAAGCGGCTTAACTTCTGTGACGATGATTTACACAACGTTCATTCCAGGAGGTGTGGCAGCCCGTGTCTGTCATGTCCGGTAAGCCCGAGACGCAGGCCGTGCCCAGCCGTCGCGAACGGGTCCGGGCGGCCACGATCGAGGAGATCAAGGCGACCGCTCTGCGCCTGATGCACGAACAGGGCTCGGCCGATCTGCGGTTCTCCGACATCGCCCGCGAGATGGGGATGACCGCTCCGGCCCTCTATCGCTACTTCTCCGACCGCGACGCGCTGCTGTCAGCGCTGGTCGCGGACGCCTACAACGACCTGGCCGACGCCGTCGAGGTGGCCCGCGAGGGCGTACCGGCCGACGACCCGACCGGCCGGTGGTACGCGGTCTCCCAGGCGTTCCGGTCCTGGGCCAACCAGCAGCCGCAACAGTTTGCGCTGATCTTCGGGGCTCCGGTGCCGGGATTCGAGATGCCGCAGGAGGGGCCGGTCGCCGAGGCGTGCACCCGCGCGATCACCAACCTCAAGGCGTTCTTCGTCGAGGCGTACGAGCAGGGCAAGCTCGGTCCGCCGCTGATCCGCGAGGTGGACGATGTGCTTCGCAGCCACTTCATGCAGAAGATGGGCCCGCACGGCGACGAGGATCCCGACCTGCCGCCCGATGCCTTCCAGGCGGTCCTGCACTGCTGGGCCAGCCTCTACGGCTTCACCAGCCTCGAGGCGTACGGGCACCTGCACTTCCTGAACGACGAGGCGCGGGACGCGCTGTTCGCCTCGAACATGCGGCTGGCCGCGATCTACTCGGGACTGCCGGTCGACTGATCGGGTCGCGAGGTCAGACCGAGCACGCGCAGGGCGTCGTGCAACTCCGGAACGTCGAGCGTCGTGATGCCCGAGACCGGCCGGTGCCGCTCCGGATGCGGTCCAAGGTCTGACGGCACCAGCGCATGGGTGAACCCCAGACGGGCCGCCTCGGCGATCCGCTGCGACAGGCTCGGCACCCGTCGCACCTCTCCGGCCAGGCCGACCTCGCCCATCGCCACGAGCCGGTGCGGCGGCACCGTGTTGCTGACCGCCGAGGCCACCGCGATCGCCACGGCGAGGTCCGCGGTCGGATCGGTCAGGCGGGCACCGCCGACGGTCGAGACGTAGACCTCGGAGCCGCCGACCCGGATGCCGGCCCGTCGCTCGAGGACGGCCAGGATCATGTTGACCCGGGCGGCCTCCATGCCGACGACAGCGCGGCGCGGCATGCCGGCCGGCGACGGAGCGACCAGCGCCTGGATCTCCGCCAGCAGCGGTCGCCGGCCCTCCATCGTGACCGTGACGCAGGTGCCGGACACCGGACGCTGGTGCCGGGACACGAAGCGGCCGGTCGGGTCGGGAACCTCGACGATGCCGTCCTCGGCCAGGTCGAAGCAGCCGACCTCGTCGACTGGGCCGTGCCGGTTCTTGGTGGCGCGGATCATGCGGAGCCGCGAGGACTGTTCGCCGTCGAAGGTCAGCACGACGTCGACCAGGTGCTCGAGGACCCGTGGCCCCGCCACGGCGCCCTCCTTGGTGACGTGGCCGACCAGGATGGTCGCGATGTTGCGCCGCTTCGCGACCTGCACCAGGGTCGCCGCCACATCGCGCACCTGGGTGACTCCGCCGGGAACGCCGTCGACCTCGCTCGAGCCGATCGCCTGCACCGAGTCGATGACGAGCAACGACGGCTCGACCTGCTCCACGTGGGCGAGCGCGGCCGCGAGGTCGGTCTCGGCCGCAAGGAACAGTGAGGGATGCAGCCCGTCGGTCCGGTCCGCCCGCAGCCGCACCTGGGCGGCCGACTCCTCCGCCGAGACGTAGAGCGTCTTGTGCCCCGACCGGGCCCATGCGGCCGCGACCTCGAGGAGCAGCGTCGACTTGCCGACCCCAGGCTCACCGGCGAGCAGCAGCACCGACCCGGGAACGACTCCGCCGCCGAGCACCCGGTCCAGCTCGCCAAGGCCGGAGCTCATCGCGGCGGAGGCCTCGGCGTCGACCTCGCCGATCGGCACGGCCGGGTTGCGGGCCCCGTTGGCGGACGCGGCTGTCTTGCGCTCTTCGACGCTTCCCCACGCCTGGCACTCGCCGCAGCGGCCGACCCACTTGGGGCTCGACCAACCACACTCGGTGCAGCGGAATCCGACCGGTCCGGTGCGTGACTTCGTCGCGCTCATGGCGATGAAGCTAGGCCGGGCTACCGACAGTCGGGCCCGCGACGCGCCGAGTCGTCAGATCCGTACCCGGCCGTCGGAAGTCTCGAAATGGGCGGCGACGATGCCCGGCGTCCCGTGCGGCGCCACCCAGTCGACACTCACCTCGCTCAGGGCCGCGAGCGCGGGCTCCCCGAGCCAGTTCTGCACCCGGCCGGGATCGCCTGCGATCTCCAACGCACACAGGGTGACGTCGCCGCTCGCGCCCGCGGACGGATGGTCCTCGTCGTCGATCTCCCACTGCACGACGAAGGGCAACTGCGGATCGGTCTGCAGACCCTTGACGCCGATCTGTTTCCAGCGCAGGTCGAATCCGTCGGGCCGGTGCCGGTTGCCCTGGACGGCGAGCCGGCCGAGTCGGTCCTCGACCGGCGCGATGTCGTCCACGGCAACCACCCACCCGAGCCAGCCGCCGCCGGCCGCGGACCGATCCCGGACCGCTTGGCCGAACGGCACCTTGTCGGACGCGGGATGGTCCAGGACCGCCACGATCTCGACGTAGATGCCGTCGCTGAGCGGGAGGATCCGGTTCTTGGTCCCGAATCGAGGGTGTACCCCGCCGTCTTGGAACGTCTCGCCCAGCAGCGCCGAGAGTCTGGACGTCGTTCCTTCAATGCCGTCAGGGCCCACCGCATAGGAGAGATGGTCCAGGCGCATGGGCGCAATTGTCGTCGCTGCGCCGGGGTGGCCGATCGCGGGGGGTGGCGGCAGGCCGCGACAGCAGGGGTGCTAGGCGTACGAGTCCTCAGTCGTCCGGATCGGCGCGATGCCGGGTGGCGCGATGGTCAGTCGCCAGATGTTCCTCGCAGAGCCGGGCGAGGACCTTGTACGCGTGCTTGCCCATCAGCTCGGTCAGCTCGTCGCGGTTGGACACGTACACCGGATCCCGTCCGACATGGGCCTCGGTCGCCGACGGACAGAACCAGTCGAGGTCGTGGCCGCCGGGTCCCCAGGCGGAGCGCTGGTACTCCCCGATGCTGACCTCGGTGTAGGACGTGCCGTCGCCGCGCTCGACGTCGCGATACAGCCGCCGGGTCGGCAGTTGCCAGCACACGTCCGGCTTGACCGTGTGCGGTTTCTCGCCTTTGCGGAGTGCCCACCGGTGCAGCGCGCAGCCACCGCCGCCTGGGAAGTCCGGGCTGTTGAGGAAGATGCAGGCGCCGTCGACGACCCGGGTCTTGCGGTCACCGTCGTCGTCGGTCTCGATCCAGCCGTTGGCGCGGGCTTCGGCGCGATGCTGCCAGTCCTTGGACGACAGCCGGGGCACGTACTGGGCGACTCGTCGCTCGTCGTCCTCGTCGGCGAAATGGGCGCCGAGCGTGCAACAGCCGTCGTCCGGCCGGTCGGCGTAGATGCCCTTGCAGCCCTGGCCGAAGATGCACATCCAGCGGGACGTGAGCCAGGTCAGATCGCAGCGGAAGACCTGGTCCTTGTCGTCAGGATCGGTGAACTCGACGAATGTTCTCGGAAAACCCAACGCAACTTCGGGCACCAGACAACCCTAGCTCTGTGATCTGCGTCTTCACCTACGGCAGACCCGGTACCCATGGAGGGAATTTCCATCGATGACCTTGCGACGACTGGTGGGCGTGCTGTGCGGAGCGCTGATCATCAGCGGCTCGCCGGCCGCTGCCACCACGAGCCTGGACGACTCCACCACGAGTGACCGATCGTCGGACCACGAGTGGCTGACGGGGCGACCACGAGTGGCTGATGATCGTGGGGTGGTGTGGCGGGCGCCGGAGCGGCTGCCGGTCACCGACGCCCGGCCGGAGTTTCGGATCGGGAATCGGCTGGTGGGCTACCCCGAGATCGGTACCGACGGCCGCACACTGACCCTGCCCGGCGTCGATCTCACCGCCGGTGAGCGCGATCGGCTCCAGGTGTGGCTCGGCTCCGACCGGCTCGACACGCCCGGTCAGCGTGATCTGCCTCGGACCGGCGGCCCGATGCCGGCGGTCGGCCCGACGGTGACTCCGGCCAAGGATCCCGGTGCCCCCGGTGACCACCCGATCACCTCGTTCGACTACCGCTCGACGCCGCTGCCCTGGCCGGCGTTCAAGGCGCCGCTGGAGGTCGTCGGGCACGCCGTCCTCCCCGCCGACGTCGACAACGCACCGCTGGTCCTGTTCCTGCACGGCAGGCACAACGCGTGCTACGGACCGGGCAGCGGCTTCGCCGAGTGGCCGTGTCCGGGCAAGTCCAAGCCGGTGCCGAGCCAGCTGGGCTACGACTACATCCAGCGGGCACTCGCCTCGCAGGGCTACGCCACGGTGTCGATCGCGGCCAACGCCATCAACGCGCAGGACTGGATCGCTGCGGACGGCGGCGCGTCGGCTCGATCGGCGCTGGTCCGCCACCATCTCGACCTGCTCGCCCAGTGGACCGACGATCGCCGCAAGCCCCGATGGTTCGGCAACCTGGACATGTCGCAGACCGTGCTGGTCGGCCACAGCCGCGGTGGCGAGGGAGTCGACCAGGCGGTGATCGACACGCTGCCCGGCGCTCCGTACCAGATCCAGGGCCAGACCCTGATCGGTCCGGTCGACTTCGCCTACCAGACCGCGGCCTACACGCCGACCGTCGTGCTGCTGCCCTACTGCGACGGCGACGTCTTCGACCTGCAGGGCCAGCGTTACGTCGACGCCGCCGGCACCGTGACGTCGGACGATCCGACCCTGCGCAGCAGCGTGCTGATCCGCGGAGCCGACCACAACTTCTTCAACACCGAATGGACTCCGGGCATCTCGCAGGCCCCGAGCTTCGACGACTGGGGCGACCAGGACGATCCGCTGTGCGGCCGGAACGCGTCGCCGACCCGGCTGACCGCCGCCGAGCAGCGGCGGGCCGGCCGGACCTTCGTCGCGGCCTCGGTCCATGCCTTCCTGGACCAGGACCCGGCGGCGCTGAAGCTGCTGGACTCCGACCGGCCCGTGGAGCTGCCGAAGGCCGGCGACGCCGTCGCCTGGACCCACGCCCTCGGCGGTGACCGCGACACAGTACGGGTCGGCGCCGGAGCCAGTGTGACCGGCGATGCGCAGGCCTGCCGGTCGGGCACGACGTCGTCGTTCGGCGAACGGGCGGTGCCGCTGTGCGGCCTCGGCAGGTACGTCCGTGAGGTGCACTGGACCCTGGCGTACGGGTTCTGGCTGACGCCGAACTCGCCCTACAAGCGGTTCGGTCTGACCAAGCAGCTGCGGATGGAGTGGAGCACCGCCGGCGCCACCGGCGGTCTCGCCCTGGACTCGCCGCTCGACCTGACCGGCGCCGGCACGTCGCTCGACCTGCGACTCGTGACCGATCCGGTCCAGGGCGCCACCCGGTTCGCGGTCCGGCTGACCGACGGGGACGGCACCTCGTGGACGGCGCCGGGCCAGACGATCCGCCGGCTGCCCGGGGATCGGGGCCTGGTCGCCGTTTGGGCCCGGACCGTCCGGATCGACCCATCCGCCGCACCGGCCGACCTCGACCTCGCCGACATCCGGGCGATCGACCTGATCGGGCGGAGCGACAGCGGTCAGGTCTGGCTGCTCGATGCGTCCGCTCGTCGCCCGGCGCTGACGCCGCCGCCGGCCAAGCGGCTGCCCTCGATCCGGCTGGGCCAGGTGACCGTGACCGAAGGCGACGGCGGCGACCCGGTGGCACAGCTGCCGTACACCGTCGTCGGCGATGTCACCGAGCCTGGCCGGTTCGCGGTCGGGATGACGCAGAACACGTTCGGCAGGTCGCCGATCAAGTACGCCTCGATCACCGTGTCGCCGGGTGACACCGGTGGCGTGATCGACGTGCCCTACGAGGCGGACCAGATCGACGACCAAGCGCAGCAGGTGCAGCACGTCGTTGCGGTGCCCATCACCGGCCTGGCGATGAGCGACTACAACGGCCGGGTCATCGTCAAGGACGACGACCCGACGCCGGATCTGGGCCTCGAGGTCCGGCGATCGCCGGTCGGCTACGGACACGACCTGGTGTTCGTGGCCCGGCTGGACCAGCGGGTCGACTACCGCACCTATGGCCAGCTGATCGGCGTCGTTCCGGACCGGGGTGCCCCGCTGCGGGTCGCCGACGTGCCGAGGCACTGGGCCCGCCGGCACCTCGACGACCGGGCCAAGCCGCAAAGCCCGCTGGCCAAGTGGCTCAGGGACGGCTTCGTCTCGTTCCGCCCCGGTGAGGTCCGCGACACCTTCGTGGTGCCGACCCGGGCGCACCCGCCGCATCCGAACCCGAAGACGCTCACGCTACGGATGCGATCGCCGCTGCTCGACCACCCGATCCGGGCCACCGTCCACGTGCGCTGACCCGCCGATCATCGGTCACTCGTGGTCCGATCATCAGCCACTCGTGGTCTGGTGATCGGCCACTTGTGGCGCGATCCTGCACCGGGAGCGCCCGAATCGCCGGGCTCGCGGGATAGCGTGTGACCCATGCGCATGGGCGTATTGGACATCGGGTCGAACACGGGACATCTGCTCGTGGTCGATGCACACCGCGGGGCGGCCCCGCTGCCGGCGTACTCCCAGAAGGAGTCGCTGCGGCTGGCCGAGCATCTCGACGGCGATGGCGCGGTCGACAGTACGGGCGTCGACGCGCTGGTGAAGTTCGTCCGCGAGGCGAAGCTGATCGCGGAGGACAAGGGCTGCGAGACGGTGCGTGCCTTCGCGACCTCGGCGGTACGCGAGGCGGCCAACGCCGACCGGGTGCTCGAGACCGTCCAGGAGGAGACCGATGTCGAGTTGCAGGTGCTCGCCGGCGGTGACGAGGCGAAGCTGACCTTCCTCGCGGTACGCCGCTGGTTCGGCTGGTCGTCGGGGCACATGCTCGTCTTCGACATCGGCGGCGGCTCGCTCGAGATCGCGGCCGGCAACGACGAGGTTCCCGACGTGGCGCAGTCGTTGCAGCTCGGCGCGGCCCGACTGAGCCGGGAGTGGTTCAGCGACTCGCCGGTCGAGCCGGAGCGGGTGCGCGAGCTTCGCAAGCACGTCCGGGCCGAGGTGGCCCGGGACGCCGGTGACGTGCTCCGGATGGGCCGACCCGATCATGCGATCGCCACCAGCAAGACCTTCCGTTCGCTGGCCCGGATCTGCGGCGCCGTCGGATCCAAGGAGGGCCCCCGCGCCAAGCGGGTGCTGCCGCGCGACGAGCTCGCGACCCGGCTGCCGGAGCTGACTGGCATGACGTCGAAGCAGATCGCGAAGCTGCCCGGCGTCGGCAGCACCCGTGCCCATCAGATCGCGGCCGGCGCCGTGGTCGCCGATGCCGTGCTCGACCTGTTCGACCTTCCCGAGCTCGAGGTCTGCCCCTGGGCCCTGCGCGAGGGCGTGATCCTGCAGTGGCTGGACCGGATGTGACGGGCGGCCCGGGGGAGGCCGAGGCATCGGCCGCGGCCGTGGAGGTTCCGGCCGCCAGCGTCTCGCTGTCCACCGGGTCGGTCTATCCCGAGAACACCGCGAGCGGCTTCGAGCTCGCCACCCAGATGGGATACGACGGCGTCGAGGTGATGGTGGGCATCGACGAGATCAGTCAGGACGAGGACGCCGTCGAGCATCTGCGTGACTACCACCAGCTCCCCGTCGTCGCGATCCATGCGCCGTGCCTGCTCGTCACCCAGCGGGTCTGGGGCACCGAGCCGTGGCGCAAGCTCGAGCGCAGTGCCGAGCTCGCCAAGCGGCTGGACGCCGGCGTCGTCGTCGTACACCCGCCGTTTCGCTGGCAGCGCGACTACGCCAAGGGTTTCGTCGAGGGTCTGGAGCGGCTCGAGGAGGACACCGGGATCGCCTTCGCGGTCGAGAACATGTACCCGTGGCGTACGGTCCGCCGGGCCATCCAGGGGTACGCGCCAGGCTGGAACCCGGTCGAGCAGGACTACTCCCACGTGACCCTGGATCTCTCGCATGCGGCGACGGCCGGGTCCGACGTGATCAAGATGGCCGAGACGCTCGGCAGCCGACTGCGGCACGTTCACATGACCGACGGCTCCGGCTCGGCCCGCGACGAGCATCTGGTGCCGGGGCGAGGCCGCCAGCCGTGCGGCGAGTTCCTCGAGCTGCTGGCGAGCCGGGCCTTCGGCGGCCATGTCGTGCTCGAAATCAACACCCGGCGGGCCGCCAACCGGGCCCTTCGTGAGGAGGACCTGGCCGAGGCGCTGGCCTTCACCCGGCTGCATCTGGCGGCGGCCGTCCATGCCGATTTCGTCGTCGGTCCCGAGGGGTCGGTGGAGCGGCATCCGTTCGACGCGAGCGAGCTGCAGCGGGAGCGCAGGGGAGCCGATGGTGCCACCGGCGCGTGAGCGTCGCGGGCCGGGGCGACGACCGGGGTCGCCCGACACCCGTGGCGAGATCGTGGAGGCGGCCCGCCGGGAGTTCGGCGCCCACGGCTACGACCGGACGTCGATGCGCGCGGTCGCCCGTGCCGCCGGCGTGGATCCTGCTCTGATCCATCACTACTTCGAGAGCAAGGAGGACCTGCTGCTCTCGGCGATGGAGGTGCCCTTCGACCCGCGCGAGGTGCTCGGTGCCGTGGTGGACGGCCCGCAGGACCAGATCGGTCAGCGGCTGGTCCGCGCCGTGCTCGGTCAGTGGGACGACCCGCAGCGGCAGCGGCGGCTGCTGACCATCGTCCGTACCGCGATCGCCAGCGAGGCGGCGTCCCACCTGTTGCGCGACGGTCTGCTGCGGATGATCCTCGACCAGATCGCGGCGATCCCCGGCATCGACGACGCGCGCCGCCGGGGCAACCTGGTCGCGTCGCAGCTGGTGGGGCTGCTCATGACCCGCTATGTCGTGGGCATCGAGCCGCTGGCGTCGATGCCGGCCGACGAGGTCGTCGCCCGGATCGGGCCGACCGTCCAGCGCTACCTGTTCGACTGAGTCCCACCGGCGGCCGACGTCACCGAGCCGAGATCGGCAGTGAGATAGCGCTGCACGGTCGGGGCGATCGCGGTCACGATGGTCTCGACCGGGAGCTCCGCGAGCGGCGGGAGCCCGAGCAGGTAGCGGCCCAGGGCGACCCCGAACAGCTGGCTCGCGACCAGCGATGCGCGCAGCGCCCCCTCCTCCGGGGTCTTGTCCGCACCGAGTTCGTGGACGATCCGGCGTACCACCTGGGTGGTGAAGAACTCCCGGAGCAGCGCGGCCGAGCGCTCGTCGGCGACCGCGCGCCGGACGGTCGCCCGGATCGCCGGTCCGGTCGTGGGGTGCTCCCAGAGCCCGAGGAAGGTTCGGACGACCCGCTCGCCGAGCGCCTCCCGATCGCCGGCCCAGATCTGTGGGAAGAAGGTCTCCGGGTCGATCGGCGCGGCCGCCGCGGCCCGGAACAGGCGCTCCTTGGTCCCGAAGTAGTGGTGGACCAGGGCCGGGTCGACGCCGGCCCTGGTCGCGATCTGCCGGATCGAGGCACCTTCGTAGCCGTGCTCGGCGAAGGTGTCCCGCGCCGCCGCGAGGATCTCCTCCCGGGTGTCGTGCTTGCCCGGTCGGCGTCCGGTCCTGCGTTGACTCACGGCGTACGCCGGCGCAGCGTGGTGGCGGCGAGGACGAGCGCCACGATGATGGACCCGAACAGGATCGCCAGGTCGCGCCACATCTGCCCGGTCGGATCGGCGTGCGACCCCACCTCGAGCAGCCCGTCGATGCCGTAGGTCAGCGGCAGTACGTCGCTGATCGCCTGCAGCCAGCCGGCCATCTCCTCGCGGGGCACGAACAGCCCGCCCAGCAGGATCTGGGGCGCCACGACGAGCGGCATGAACTGGACGGCCTGGAACTCGGTACGCGCGAAGGCACTGCACAGCAGACCCAGACCGACGCCGAGGATCGCGTTGCCGACGGCGATCAGCACCACCAGGGCGCTGCTGCCGAGCGTGTCGAGCCCGAGGAACCAGTAGGCGACGGCCGCCCCGACGGTGGCCTGGACCGCGGCGGCCACGCCGAAGGCGATCCCGTAGCCGAACAGCAGATCCAGCTTGGTCACCGGCGTCGTGAAGAGCCGCTCGAGGGTTCCGGTCGTACGTTCGCGGAGCATCGCGATGCTCGTGATCAGGAACATGATGATGAACGGGAAGATCCCGAGCATGATCAGCCCGACCCGGTCGAAGGTGAGCGGGGCGTTCTCGTACATGAAGTAGACGATGGTGATCAGGACGACGGGGACGACCAGCAACAGGGCGATGGTTCGTCGGTCGTGCTCGAGCTGGCGCAGGATGCGGCGGGTGGTGCTCGCCAGGATCATGGTGGACATCAGGCTGCCTCCTCCCCTCGGGCCCGGATCAGCCAGAGGAAGGCCTCGTCCAGGTCGTCGGTGCCGGCCTCGGCCTTGACCGCGTCTGGCGTGTCGTCGGCGATGATCTCGCCCTCGCGGATCAGGATCAGCCGGTCGCAGCGGTTGGCCTCGTCCATCACGTGGCTCGACACCAGCAGCGTGCTGCCCTCGTTGGCCAGGTCGCGGAAGCTCTTCCAGAGCTCGTCGCGGAGGAGGGGGTCCTGGCCGACGGTCGGCTCGTCGAGGACGAGCACCTCCGGCCGGCTCACCAGGGCGGCTGCCAGCGACGCCCGGCTGCGCTGGCCGCCGGACAGGGTGTTGACCAGCTGACCGGCCTGCGCAGCCAGTCCGACCCGCTCCGTGGCCGCGTCGGCCTCGGCGGCGCCGAGACCGTAGAGACTCGCGAAGTACCGCGTGTTCTCCCGTACGGTCAGGTCGGCGTAGACGCTCGGGGCCTGCGTGACGTACCCGATCTTGTGCCGCAGGCTGCTCGACCCGGCCGGCTCGCCCAGCAGCGTGACCTGACCCGACTTGACGATCTGCACGCCCATGACGGCCCGCATCAGCGTCGTCTTGCCGCTGCCGCTCGGTCCGAGCAGCCCGGTGACGCTGCCCCGGGGGATCTGCGCGCTGATTCCGTGCAGCACCCGATTCGCGCCGCGTTCGACGACGAGATCACTGATCTCGATCGCGGTGTCCATGGCATCCACTCCCGTTCGAATGAATTCAACATGTGATGAACTCAATGCTAGGTGAATTACCCGGAGGCCGCAAGACCGGGCTCCCCGACACGGGCGGTCCCGCCGTACGAGCCGGACGCCGTAGGCTGCCCACGCCGGTCAGGGCTCGGCCCTGAGACCGAGGAAATGGAGGGATTGCGGTGTTGCGTCGTTCCTTGCTCGCGTTGTCGCGGAGCGAGCGGCTCAAGCGCACAGTGGCGACCCTGCCCGTGTCGAGCAGCGTCGTGGCGCGGTACGTGCCCGGTGAGGCCACCGAGGACGCGGTGCGTGCCGCGAGTCAGTTGGTCGGCGCGGGCCTGTCGGTCAGCCTGGACTACCTGGGGGAGGACACGCTGGATCGGGCGCAGGCCGATGCCTCGGTCGCGGCCTATCTCGACGTGCTGACCGCCTGCTCCGCGGCCGGGCTGACGCCCCAGGCCGAAGTGTCGGTGAAGCTGTCGGCGGTCGGTCAGGCGCTGCCCGGCGACGGCGAGCGGATCGCGCTCGACAACGCCCGCCGGATCTGCCAGGCGGCCGCCAACGCCGGCACCACCGTGACGCTCGACATGGAGGACCACAAGACCACCGACTCGACGCTGGGCATCCTCCACACGCTCCGGCAGGACTTCCCCGACACCGGCGCGGTGCTGCAGTCGTACCTTCGTCGGACTGAGGACGACTGCCGCGAGCTGGCGTACACGGGGTCGCGGGTCCGGCTGTGCAAGGGCGCCTACGACGAGCCGATGTCGGTCGCCTTCCAGGACAAGCACGACGTCGACCTGGCCTACGTGCGGTGCCTCAAGGTGCTCATGGAGGGCAAGGGCTATCCGATGGTGGCCTCCCACGACCCGAGGCTGATCGCGATCGCGGCCAAGCTCGCCCAGGAGAACGGCCGCGCCGCCGGTGACTTCGAGTACCAGATGCTGTTCGGCATCCGGCCGAACGAGCAGCAGCGGCTCGCCGACGAGGGCCACACGGTCCGCGTTTACATGCCGTACGGGATCGAGTGGTACGGCTATCTGATGCGCCGGCTCGCCGAGCGGCCGGCCAACGTCGGCTTCTTCGTACGCTCGCTGCTCAGCAAGCGATAAGCCGACGGCGCAGCCCGGCCGACCTGCGATGATGGCCGCATGAGTTTGGTAGCAGTGCTCGGCGCGGGTGTGATGGGGGAGACCCTGGTCTCCGGACTGTTGCGGGCCGGCCGCCGGCCCGAGGATCTGATCCTCACCGAGCGCCGGGCGGACCGGGCCGTGGAGCTTCGCGAGCGCTACGGCGTCGAGGTGGCCGGCAACGCCCAGGCCGCCCAGAAGGCCGACACACTCATGCTGGTCGTCAAGCCGCAGGACATGGCCGACCTGCTCGACGAGATCGCGCCACACCTGTCCGGCGACAAGCTCGTCGTGTCACTGGCGGCCGGCATCACGACGGCGACGGTCGAGGCCCGGCTGCCCGAGGGTGTCCCGGTGGTTCGGGTGATGCCGAACACGCCGGCGCTCGTCGACGAGGGCATGGCGGCGATCTCGCGGGGCAGCCACTGCGACGAGTCCCATCTCGCCGAGGCGGAGGCGTTGCTCAGCTCGACCGGCCGGGTGGTCCGGGTCCCAGAGCAGCAGCAGGACGCGGTGACGGCGATCTCGGGTACGGGCCCGGCGTACATCTTCTTCGTCGTCGAGTCGATGATCGAGGCCGGTGTCCACCTCGGACTGCCCCGGGCGACCGCGACCGAGCTCGTCGTGCAGACCGTCGTGGGTTCGGCGAAGCTGCTGCGCGAGACCGGCGAGCATCCGGTCGTCCTTCGGGAGCGGGTCACGTCGCCCGGGGGTACGACAGCTGCGGCGGTCCGCGAGCTCGAGGACCACAAGGTGCGCGCGGCGTTCCTCACAGCCGTCGAGGCGGCCCGCAACCGTTCCCGCGCCCTGGCCGCCGGCCGGCCGGAGTAGTCGCCGGGGCCAGGACCCGTCAGCCCTCGCAGCTGGCGACTGTCTCGGTGTTGACACAGGTGTCGGTTCCGCCGCCCGCGTCGCCGTCGTCCGAGCCATCGCCACCGTCGATGTGGTCGTTGCCGAGCTTGGTCCAGATGGAGTCGTCGCCCGGGCCGCCTTTGACGTGATCGTTGCCCGCTCCGGTCCGGAAGCTGTCGGCTCCGGACCCACCCTGGAAGAGGTCGAGGGCGGCCGATCCCTTGAAGGCGTCGCCGAATCGGGAGCCGATGATGCGGGGCACTCCGGCCCGGATTCGATCGACGAACCCGCCACTCTTCACGGTCCGAGCCCCCAGGTCGACCGCGATGCGTTGTGGAGCGCCGGAGTAGTCGAACGTGTCGAACAACCAGATGGATCCGGCCGCGTCGAAGACGTCGTTGCCGGGTCCGCCGATGGTGCGGTCCCCGGCGCAGTGCGCCACACCCGAAGCAGGAACCTGGCAGCCGTCCCCTTCGCCGAGCAGCACGTCGCTGCCGCTCCCGCCGAACATGGTGTCGCCGCCGTCGCCAGCTCGGACGTAGTCGGCGCCGGTGCCGGCGTGGATGACGTCGAAACCGTGTTGGGCGCGGAGGACATCGTCGCCCGGCCCGAGATCGACGATGTCCGCCTGGCCGCCGGCGCAGACCAAGTCGTTGCCGCCGCCGGTCTGGATGGTGTCGTGGCCGTCGTAGGCATTGATCACGTCACGGTGGGCGGTGCCGGTCAGTTCGTCGTCGCCCTCGGTGCCGACGATGGTCGCCCGGACGCCCTGACAGGAAGGTGGGGCTACGGCCGCGCCGGTTGCCGTAGCGGCGCTGCCGGCCGCGAGTGCCGAGGCTGCGGCCAACAGCAGTGCCGCCGCGCTGGTCGAGAAGGTGAGGGGTCCCTGGTGGTGTCGCATGATTCACCGCCCATGGGTGTAGATGCTTTCGGGCGGGCCCCCGTCCGTCCTTCTTGGCCAAGATGACTATCTCGCGGCTCGCTGAGGTTGCCTACCCACCTGCTCGGTCAGCCGACGCCGATCGCCTGCTTCGCCCGACGCAGCACCACCTGCGCCCGATCCGACGCGCGGGCCGCTCCATCGGCGAGTACGCCGTCGACGTACTCGGGATCGGCGGCGAGTTCGGCATACCGCTTCTGGATCGGTCGGAGCGTGTCCACCACGACGTCGGCCACCGCACCCTTCAGGGCGCCGTACGAGTCGTAGTCCGAAGCGATCGCCGAGGGGTTCGGTTCGTCGGTGGAGCAGGCCAGGATGTCGAGCAGATTGGCGACGCCGGGCTGCCGGTGGGGGTCGTATCGGACCGTGCTCGAGCTGTCCGTAACGGCGCGCATCACCTTGCGGCGCACGACATCCGGCTCGTCGAGCATCCGAATCACCCCGGGAGCGTCGTCCGCCGCCGACTTGTCCATCTTCCGCGCCGGGTCGGACAGGTCGGCGATCCGGGCACCGATCGCGGCCTTCGCCAGCTGCGGCACGACGAACGTCTCGCCGTAGAGCCGGTTGAACCTGATCGCCAGGTCACGGGCCAGCTCGACATGCTGATCCTGGTCGCCGCCGACCGGCACCGCGTCGGTGTCGTAGAGCAGGATGTCCGCGGCCATCAGACAGGGGTACGTGAACAGGCTGGCCCTCGTCCTGGGCCGACCGCCTTTCTGCTTGAACTGGATCATCCGGCCGAGCTCGCCGACGTAGACCGTGCACTCGATCAGGTAGGCGAGCTCGGCATGCTCGCGTACCTGCGACTGCAGGAAGACCGTGCTCCGCTCCGCGTCGATGCCGCTGGCGAGGAACAGCATGGCGGTCTCCCGGGTGACGGCTCGCAGCCGTCTCGGGTCGTGCTCGGTCGTGAGCGCATGCAGGTCGGACACGAAGTACGTGCCGTCGCCTCCTGCTGCAAAGCGCCGCAGCGCGCCGAGGTAGTTGCCGAGCGTGAGATGGCCGCTCGGCGTGATGCCGCTGAGGATGCGGGTCATGGGGTTCCTCCGGTGGAAAGGCCTCGACCGGAGCTCGCCTCATGACATGACACGACCGCCTGCGTCGAGGCGGTCGGGATCGAGAATGCGTACGTGATCGGGCGGCCGCCGTCAGGCGGGCCACCACGCGGTCACTCGTACGCCATGCATAGCGGCAATTGTACGCCGAAGTAAGGTGCCGATATGGCGGGTTCTGCGTGCATGGTCTTCGATCCGGAGCTGACGCAGTACAACTTCGGCCCGACGCATCCGCTGAACCCGGTCCGGGTCGACCTGACCGTCCGGCTCGCCGACGCGCTGGGCCTGCTCGGTCCGGACGGGCTGCCGATCGTCCCGGCGCCGATGGCCGACGACGACCTGGTCGCCACGGTGCACACCCCGGACTACATCGCGGCCGTACGCAAGTGCGACTCGCCCTACGACCGGGACCTGAGCCACGGCCTCGGCACCGAGGACAACCCGACCTTCGCCGATATGCATCTCGCGTCCGCGCACGTCGTCGGCGCCAGCGTCGAGGCGGCCCGCCGGGTTCACAGCGGCGAGGCCCTGCATGCCGCCAACATCGCGGGCGGACTCCACCATGCGATGCCCAGCCACGCCAGCGGCTTCTGCGTCTACAACGACGTAGCGGTCGCGATCCAGTGGCTGCTCGACCAGGGCGTCAGCCGGATCGGGTACGTCGACGTCGACGTCCATCACGGCGACGGCGTGCAGGCGGTGTTCTACGACGATCCGCGGGTGCTCACGATCAGCCTGCACGAGTCGCCGATGACGTTGTTCCCCGGCACCGGGTTGCCCTCCGAGTCCGGCGGCCCGAGCGCCGAGGGGAGCGCGGTCAACGTGGCGCTGCCGCCGGGCACAACCGACTCCGGCTGGCTGCGGGCCTTCCACGCCGTGGTTCCCCCGCTGCTGCGCGCGTTCGCCCCCGAGGTCCTCGTGACCCAGCACGGCTGCGACTCGCACAGCGACGATCCGCTGGCGCACCTTCAGCTCAGCATCGACGGGCAGCGCGCGTCGTACCTGGCCCTGCACGAACTCGCCCACGAGGTGTGCGACGGCCGCTGGGTCGTCACCGGCGGCGGGGGCTACGCCCTCGTCGACGTGGTGCCGCGGGCCTGGACCCATCTGCTGGCAACCGTGGCGGACAGCCCGGTGGATCCGGCGACGCTGATTCCCGAGGTCTGGCAGGCCTACGTGCGCGAGTTGATCGGCCGCCCCGGCCCGGCGACGATGACCGACGACCGTCCGACCGACTTCCCCGACTGGAGCGGCGGCTACGACCCGGGCAGCAGCCTCGACCGGGCCGTCCACGCGACCCGGACCGAGGTCTTTCCGTACCACGGCCTCGATCCGATGCCCTGACGGTGCCGATTTGTACACAGGACTTTCCCATTCGCACCATCAGGCACTACTCTCACGCCAGTACACGTGCGTCGTCATGCCGGAAGGGAAGCCGGTTCGTCGCGCGATGAATGGGAAGAACGGTGTGCCATGGCCTCGTCTAGCGGGCAGGACGGCAACGTATCCGAAGTCAAATTCCTCACCGTGGCGGAAGTGGCTTCGACGATGCGAGTGTCGAAGATGACTGTGTACCGGCTGGTGCACAGTGGTGCGCTCGAGGCAGTGCGCGTCGGTCGCTCCTTCCGGGTCCCCGAGCGGGCCGTGCAGGACTACCTCCGCAAGTCTTACTTCCAGGCCGGCTGAACCCGTCATTTCGCCTTCGGGGATGAGGTACGGCTACGCTTGACCGTCCGGCTGCTGCCGGATCTCGTACCAGTTGAAGGGTGAACCGTGGGCTCGGTTGTCAAGAAGCGCCGCAAGCGCATGTCCAAGAAGAAGCATCGCAAGCTGCTCAAGAAGACGCGCGTGCAGCGCCGCCGCCTCGGCAAGTAGGTTCACACATCGGAAACGAGTTCCCGGCGTCGTACGCTGGCGCCGATGGCCAAGCCCGCGAACACACGTAGGGACCACGAAATGGGTCGTGTCGCGCTGGTGACCGGGGTGTCGAGTGATCTCGGCGCACGGGTCGCCCGGGGACTAGCGGCCGATCCTGAGCTCAGCAAGGTGGTCGGGGTCGACCTGGTGCCCCCGCGATTTCAGCTGGACGGCGTGAAGTTCGTCCGAGCCGATATTCGCAACCCCGTCGTCGGCAAGGTGCTCGCCGTCGAAGAGGTCGACACCGTCGTACACCTGTCGGTCCGGCCCTCGCCCGGCCGCGGCGGCCGCTCGTCGATGAAGGAAACCAACGTCATCGGCACGATGCAGCTGCTCGCTGCCTGCCAGCGGGCGCCCGGCGTACGCAAGCTGGTGCTGAAGTCGGCGACCGAGGTCTACGGCGCGTCGCCGCGCGATCCCGCCATGTTCACCGAGGACATGGCGCCCAAGCGCACGCCCCGCAGCGGCTACGCCAAGGACACCGTCGAGGTCGAGGGCTATGTCCGCGGCCTGGCCCGGCGGCGCCCGGACATCCTGGTCACCACGCTTCGAATGGCGCGGCTGCTCAGCCCTCAGATCGACTCGCCGCTGGGCCGCTACCTGCGGATGCCGGTGATCCCGACCGTCCTCGGCTTCGACCCGCGACTCCAGGTGCTCCACGACGAGGACGCCCTGGCCGTGCTGCATCGGGCCGTGGTCAACGACATCGCCGGCACCTTCAACGTGGCCGGGACTGGGATCGTGATGCTGTCGCAGGCGATCCGGCGGCTCGGGCGGCCGACCATTCCGGTGCCGCAGTTCGGGCTGTCGACCGTCGGGCAGATGGTCGCGCGGACCGTACGGGTCGACATCCCGCCCGACCTGGTGGAGTTCCTGACGTACGGCCGTGGGGTGGACACCAGTGCCCTGGCCGACACCTTCGGCTACCGGCCGAAACACTCCTCGGCGGAGACGTTCGACGAGTTCGCGGACGCGGTGCCGGCCGGGCTGCTCCGGGCCGACCGGATCCGCGCCGCCGAGGCCAAGCTCAGCACGCTGACCAGGACGGGAGGTGGGTCATGAACAGCTCGAGCTCCGACGGGGCCAACGTCATTCCACTCGGCGTCCGCGGCCGCCCCGGCCGTGGCACCGGCCGCACCACCCCATCAGCAGCCGCCAGGTCCCTGTCCGGCAAACCCCAACCTGACAGGGAGCCCCAGCTACCCGCCGATGATCGGTCTGCTGACCGAGACGATCCGTCATTTGAGGCCACGTCACCCGCACCGTCGCTGGCAGCTGCCGGTAGTCAGTCAGCGGATGAGCGGGCCACAGGTGACCGATCGTCTCCCGTGCCTGGGGTGCCAGTCACCGAAATACTCGCCGCGCTCACGGGTGCGGCGCAGCAGGTCTTCGGGGACGAGTGGGAGCGGCGGGCCGCCGAGGCACTCGCGTTCCTCCGCCGGCGGCTGACCGGCGACTACATCGTCGACGAGTTCGGCTTCGATCCGGAGTTGACCAGCCGCTTCCTGATGGCGGCGCTGCGTCCGATCGCGACGAACTGGTTCCGGGTCGAGGTCCGCGGCATCGAGAACATCCCGGACGAGGGCGGTGCGCTCGTCGTCGCCAACCACTCGGGCACGATCCCGATGGACACCCTGATGACGATGCTCGCGGTGCACGACCACGCCGATCGCTATCTGCGTCCGCTCGGGGCCGATCTGGTGTTCACGATGCCGTTCGTGTCGGAGCTGGCCCGCAAGGGTGGGGCGACGCTGGCCTGCAACGCCGATGCCGAGCGGATCCTGTCCCACGGCGAGCTGGTCGGTGTCTGGCCGGAGGGTTTCAAGGGCATCGGCAAGCCCTACTCCGAGCGCTACAAGCTGCAGCGCTTCGGCCGCGGCGGATTCGTCTCGGCGGCGATCCGTACCGGCGTGCCGATCGTGCCGTGCTCGATCGTCGGTGCCGAGGAGATCTATCCGCTGATCGGCAACGTCCCGTCGCTGGCCCGGCTGCTCGGTGTGCCGTACATCCCGATCACGCCGTTCTTCCCGCTGCTCGGTCCGCTCGGCCTGATCCCGCTGCCGAGCAAGTGGCTGATCGAGTTCGGCGAGCCGATCCGTACCGACGCCTACTCCGACGGCGCCGCCGACGATCCGATGCTGGTGTTCAACCTCACCGACCAGGTCCGCGAGACGATCCAGCAGACCCTCCACAGCCTGCTCGTCACCCGCGACCGGGTCTTCTTCTAACGCAACCGGAGAATCGACTTCGCGGGGGCGATGACCCCCGTGATGTCGATTCGCCGGTCAGTGCCCTAGCGCTCGACGGCCGGTCCGATGTAGCGGGAGCCGGGCCGGATCACCTTGCCGGCAGCTGCCTGCTCGACGGCGTGTGCGGTCCAGCCGACGACCCGGCTGACGGCGAAGGTCGGCGTGAACATCTCCCGAGGCAGTCCGAGGGTCGCCATCACGACCCCGGCGTAGTACTCCACGTTGCTCGGCAGGGGCCGGTCCGGCTTGAGCTCGGCCAGGGTGGCGAGGATGGCCGCCTCCACCTCGACGGCGCGGCCGACCAGCTCGCCGCCGAGCCCGAGCGCCACCTCGCGCAGCAGCGTCGACCGGGGATCCGGCGCCCGGTAGACCGGGTGGCCGAACCCCATGATCCGGCGGCCGGCGGCGATCTCGGATCGGACGTAGTCGGCGGCCCGGTCCGGCGTGCCGATGGCGTCCAGCGCGTCGAGGGCACGGCTCGGCGCGCCGCCGTGGAGCGGCCCGGACAGCGCGCCCGCGGCTGCCGACACGACGTCGGCGAGATCGGCGCCGGTCGAGGCCACGACCCGGGCGGTGAACGTCGAGGCGTTGAAGCCGTGGTCGACGGTGAGGATCAGGTACTGCTCGAGCGCCCGGATCGCCTCCGGAGCCGGTCGTTCGCCGGTCGACTCGTAGAGATAGGCCGCGACGTGGCCGAGTGCCGGGTCCGGCTCGATCGGATCCAGACCCGACGCGGCGCGGTGCAGGGCGGCCAGCACGGCTGGGGTGACGGCGGCGACGGTGTGCGCCTGGCTGGTCCGGCTGTCCGGGTCCAGGTCCACCAGCGGCCGGAGGTCGAGCGGGCCGGCACTGGCCGACAGGACCGTCCGCAGCCGGGCAAGCGGGCTGGCCGGCGTGGCCGCCACGGCGTCGATCACCGGCCGCAGCGACGGCGGCACCCGGCGATGCTGGACGATCTCGGCGCGGAATGCGGCCAGCTCGTCCGGGTCTGGCAGGCGGCCCGCGGTGAACAGGAACCAGACGTCCTCGAAGCTCCGGGTCCGAGCCAGCTGAGTCGCGTCGTACTGGCGGTAGTGGAAGAAGCCCTCCTCGCCGCGGACGTCGCCGAGTGTGGTGGCGGCGACCGCGACCCCGTTCAGGCCGGCGGGTACGTCGAGCGCAGATGTCGTCATGCCACGAGTGTCAGGTCGGACGACAGCGTAATCAACGTTGATCGAATCAACATTGATTACGCAACCTGGAGCGGCCAGGCTGGGTCGCATGACGTTGTACGTCGGCTCCCGTGAGGCCGCCCATCGCCTCGGCATCAGCCGGGCCACGCTCTACGCGTACGTCAGCCGCGGGCTCATCGAGCGGCAGACCGCCATCGACGGCAAGACGTCGATGTACTCGCTCGACGACCTCGACCGGCTGCACTCGCGATCGCGGCGGCGCCCCCCGGAGCTGCGGCCGAGCATCGACGTTCAGATCTCGTCGGCCATCACCCGGCTCGACGAGCGCCGCCTGACCTATCGCGAGCAGGACGCCGTCGTCCTGGCCCGGACGGCCGGCTTCGAGCAGGTGGCGGAGCTGTTGTGGACCGGCGATCTGCCGCCCGAGCGCCCGGGCTGGCCGACTGCGGGTGCCCGGGACCGCGCTGCCTGCGCCCAGGCGATCGATGCGCTGGGCCCGTCGGCGACCGCCCTGCAGCGGCTGATGGTGACCGCCACGGTGCTGGGAGCCCGCCACGCCGACGACGATCCGCCGGCCGCGGCTCGCCGGCTGCTGGCCGTCGCCTCCGGACCTTCCGGCCGGGATCGCCGGGTCACGATGGCCGAGCGGTTCGCCCGGCGGTGGCATCCGTCGCCGACACCGCCGCTGGTCGCCGCGATCGACCGGGCGCTGGTCCTGCTCGCCGACCATGAGCTCGCGACGAGCACGCTCGCGGTCCGGGTCGCGATCTCGGTGCGCACCGACGCGTACGCCGCGCTCACCGCCGGCATCGCCACCGTCGCCGGATGGCTGCACGGCTCGGCCGCTGTCGGCGCCTACCAGCTGCTGCATGAGGCCGCCGAGTCCGGCGCAGCCGAGGCCGTCGGCCGCCGGGTCGACCAGGGCGAGCGGCTCCCGGGGTTCGGGCACACCGTCTATCGCAGCGGGGATCCACGGCTGGAGCCGCTGCTCGAGGCGGCCTGGGAGCTGCCCGCGGCGGCCGAGCGACGTGCCGACGTCGAACAGGTGCTTCGGGAGTCCGGAGTACGCCTGGACCATCGCCCCAACGTGGACTTCGGCCTCGCCGCGCTGGCCTACTTGGGCGATCTCGATCCGGACGTCCCGATCTTCGCTACCGCCAGAGTCGCCGGTTGGACGGCGCACTGCCTCGAGGAGTTGCAGGAGCGGCCGGTGCGGTTTCGCGGCCTGGCCCGCTACGTCACGGACCGTTGAGTACGCCGCCGAGCAACTCGCCAACCGGCTGCGTGATCGGGGCCAGCAGACCGCTCACGCCGGTGTCCTTGCCGCCCCCCGACTTCGGGTGATTCGAGCCGCCGCCGGTGAGGTCCTGGGTCGTGTCCTGAAGCTCGTCGGTGAGGCTGTTGTCGTTCTTGGGCCCGCCGTTGGTGCCCGACGAATCGGGCCCGCTCGATGTGCCGGGCAGGTTGTCGGTCGGCGGGTCGGTGATCGGGTTGTCCGGCAGCACCGGCAGATCGCTCTTCGCCGGAGGCTGCTGGCTCGACGACTCGGACTTGTGCCGGCTGATCGACTCGTGTCTCCGGCCGGAGGCCTGGGCGCTCGGATCGATGCCGTCGGTGTTCGCCTTGTCGAGGACGTAGGCCACCGCGGTCAGGAGGTCGCCGTTCACGTTGACCGGCGGCTGGCCACCGCAGGCCGGGCAGGCGTTGATTGCCGTCGAGTCCAGGCCGGTGATCGCCCGGGCAGCGTCGGCGTACTCCGTCGCCGCACCACTCGGGATCGAGACCGCGAGGCCCTCGAGCCGGTCGGCCGATGCGGCGGTGAACGTGCGGACCTCGGCGATGTCGGCCGGCGATCCGTTGTCCTGGTAGGAGTCGAGCAGGAGATCGCCGCCGTCGTTGGCCTCGTCGGTGAAGTCGGCGAGCGTGTCCGCGATCAGGTTGTCGGCATCCGGCTTGCCCGTGGCCGCCAGCGCCGCCACCTCGTCGAGTCGGGTGTTCGCGTTGTCGAGCATCGCCCGGCCCTCGGCGGATCCCGAGCGCAGCATAATCTCGACCCGCTCGGTCGCCCGCTTCACCGGATAGAGCATCTCGCCGGGCATCGACTGCGCACTCGCGGCGACGATGCCGAACGATCCGCCCACGACGACGAAGGCGGTGGCGGCCGCGGTGAGCCGACGGCGTACCCGGACCTGAGCCGGAACGCGGTGTCGCACCTCGTCGGCCTCGGGCTCCGGCGTCTCGTCGAGGCCGGCCAGCTCGTCGGCCGCTGCCGCCATCAGCTGACTGCGCAGATCGGCGACGAAGTCCCGCTGCGCGGTCGGGCGCCCGCACGTCTCGCGTACGAGGGTGGCGACGTCAACGAGCTCGTGGAGGCGCTCCGCCCGGGCGGCGTCAGCGGCCTCGGGCGCGTGGCCGTCGACGGCGGCGGCGAACACGTCGGCATCGCGGCGCGACAGACGCGATCTCATCGGCTCGTCCTCGTGAATGAATGGGGCTGACGCGGTGTCGACGAGGACAACGATCCGCAGGCGGCGAAGGTTACGGCGGGAGTCATCGCAGGTCCTCGGGCAGATGCTTGGCCAGGTTGCGAATGGCGCGCAGCTGAAGCTGCTTGACCGCGCCCTCGCTGCGGCCGAGGGACCTGGCCGTCTCGGCGATGGTGAGGCCCTGGCAGAACCGCATGACCAGGCAGTCCTGTTGCTCGGGGGCGAGTCGGTGCAGCGCCTCGACCAGGACCTCGCTGGTGAGCGCGGCCATGGCGCCCTCCTCGGGACCCTTGGTGTCGGCCGGCCGCTCCGGAAGCTCGTCGGCCACGATCTCCAGCCGGGAGCGGCTCGACTTGTAGTGGTCGGTCACGAGGTTGCGCGCGATCGTGGTCAGCCAGGCGCCGAAGTCCTTGCCCTGCCAGCGGAACGAGCCGATGCCGCGCAAGGCCCGGAAGAACGTCTCGCTGGTCAGGTCGTCGGCGAGGGTGACGCTGGACAGCCGGAAGTAGAGGTAGCGATGGATGCCGTCGACATAGTGGTCGTAGAGCTGGCCGAAGGCCTCGACATCACCCTTGCGGGCCAGGTCGACCAGCGCGACGATGCGATGCTGCTCGGCGTCGTCCGGCGGCTCGAGGTCACCGCTGTCGGGCGCGAGCGTCGGTCCCACCGGTCCCTGGCCGGCACTCGACATCAAGACCGCCAGGACGGCATGCCGCAGCCCGGCCAGGTCTTCAGGGCCATAGACCGTAGGCCGGCTCGGCAGCCGCATGCCACTCCCTCCGCCCCAGAGCGCTACGGCGCCCCGGAGCCCGCTCCGCGCGATACTACCCGCGTGTAAAGATCTTGCCTACCGCCCCTCTCCCAGCCTGTGGACAGCCGGAGATTCGGGCGTTCTGCGATCAGCGCAGCCGTCGCCGCAGGACCACTCCGGCCGCGATGCTACCGGCCACCGCACCCGCGATTCCGGCCGAGAAGCCGCCGATCCGGGCCGCCTTCCGTCCGGTGCGGTAGTCCCGGATCCGCCAGCCCTGCGCCCGGGCATGGGCCCGGAGCTTGGTGTCTGGATTGACCGCGCACGGATCCCCTACCAGGTTGAGCAGAGGCAGGTCGTTGTAGGAGTCGGAGTACGCCGAGCACCGATCCAGGTCGAGTCCCTCACGGTCGGCCAGGGCACGTACTGCCTCGGCCTTCGCCGGGCCGTGCAGCAGGTCTCCCACCAGGCGACCGGTGTAGACGCCGTCCTCGGACTCCGCGACGGTGCCGAGCGCTCCGGTCAGACCGAGCCGCCGGGCGATGATCCGGGCCAGCTCGATCGGCGCTGCCGTGACCAGCCAGACCCGTTGCCCCTCGTCCAGGTGCAGCTGCGCCAGCGCCCGGGTGCCCGGCCAGATCCGGTGGGCCATCGCCTCGTCGAAGATCTCCTCGCCGATCTGCTCCAGCTCCTCCACCCGATGACCGGCGATGAAGGCAAGTGCGGAGGCCCGGGCGTCCGCGACGTGATCGGGATCCTCGACCCCGATGATCCGGAAGTACGTCTGCTGCCAGGCCGCCTTGAGGATGTCGCGGGTCGTGAAGAACCGGCGGCGATGCAGCCCGCGGGCCAGATGGAACAGCGACGCGCCCTGCATGATCGTGTTGTCGACGTCGAAGAACGCTCCGGCGGTCGGATCCGGCGGTGGCGTGAGCGCCGACTCGACCTCCGCGGAGGCCGCCGAAGCCTGTCCGGCCAGCACCGAGCGCGCCCGAAGGTTTCGTGGCGGCTCGTACGTTTTCGGGCTCACGGCCATGAGCCTACGGCGCACGCGCGCCGACCTGGCAGCAACGAGGCGGCTATCGCGCGAATAGTGACAGACAACTCGCCGAAGCGCCGTCGCGACCGTGTGCCAGACTGACTCGGGTGACCTCGGAAACGGCCACATCTTCGGAGGACTACTCCCCGCTCCCCTATGCGAACGTGGCGGATCTCCTGCGCCCGCGCGTCGACGCCACTCCTGATCGGGTCGCGCTCGTCGAGGCGTACGGCGACCAGCGCTCGGTGACCTGGTCCGAGCTCGAGCGACGCGTCGACGCCTGCGCCTCGGGGCTGGCGGAGCTTGGGTTGGTCACCGGCCATCGGGTCGCGATCTCGATGGTCAACGGCATCGACTTCGTCACGGCGTACCTCGGTGTGCTGCGCGCGGGACTCACCGCTGTACCGGCGAATCCGCGCGGCGCGACCGGCGAGCTGATGCGGATGCTGGCCGACTCCGGAGCCCGGATCGTGATCGGCGACGCCGAGACGGCCACCATGGTGCGGTCGGCGGTCTCCGGTCTCGAGGACGCGCTGCTGGGCGCCGACGACGAACTGCGGGCGCGCTCGACGGTGCCGCGGATCGCGGTCGCCGGTGGCGGTGCGGTCGCCGGCGAGCTCCGCTTCGACGACCTGCTATCCGGCGCCGGCCGGCCGGTCGTGAGCCCGGCCGATCCGGAGTCGCTCGCCATGCTGCTGTACACGTCGGGCACCAGCGGCCGCCCACGCGGCGCAATGCTCAGCCATCGGGCGCTGCTGGCCAACATCGCCCAGACCGCCGCCATCGACCCGGAGCCGATGCGTTCCGACGACGTGGTGCTCGGCCTGCTGCCGCTGTTCCACGTCTACGGACTGAACTGTGTGCTGGGACAGGTGCTGCTGAAGGGCGCCCGGCTGGTGCTGCTCGATCACTTCGACGCCGAGGCCACGCTCGACCTGGTCGTACGCCACGAGATCACCAACCTGCCGGTCGCTCCGCCGGTCATCGCGGCGTGGGCCGGTCGTGAGGATCTGCGGGACAAGCTGACCGGCGTTCGCTTCGTACTCTCCGGCGCGGCGCCGCTCGACACCGACCTCGCCGAGGAGTTCGAGTCGGCGGCCGCCGTCCCGGTGCAGCAGGGCTACGGGCTCACCGAGGCGTCGCCGGTCGTGACGTCGACCCTGACGGCGACCGAGGACGCGGCTGTGTCCGGCTCGGTCGGGACCGCGATCCCCGGTGTGGACCTCGAGATCCGCGACGGCAGCGGGCGCCCGGTGGCCGGCGACGATCCGGCCGAGATCTGGGTACGCGGCGACAATCTGTTCTCCGGCTACTGGCCCGACGGCGTGGACGGCCCGGACGACCAGGGCTGGTATGCCACCGGCGACATCGGTGTGCTCGCTCCGAGCGGCGACCTGATCCTGGTCGACCGGCTTCGCGAGCTCGTCATCGTGTCGGGCTTCAACGTCTACCCGACCGAGGTGGAGGAAGTCATCGTGGCGGTGCCCGGCGTCGCCGAGACGGCCGTGATCGGGACTCCGGACGAGGAGACCGGCGAGGCGGTGCAGGCGTTCATCGTGGCGACCGACCCGGACCAGCCGGCCGACGAGCTGGTCGACACGGTCCGTACTCGCTGCGAGACCAGCCTGGCGCGGTTCAAGTGGCCCAAGCGGATCACCGTGGTCGACGACCTGCCGCACTCGGCCACCGGCAAGGTCGCCAAGGGACGGCTGCGAGCCCAGGCCCGGCGCGACGCCCTGGGGCTCGGATGACGACTCCGGGAGTGCCCGACGACGTACGAGTCGTGGTGTTCGGCAAGCCGGGTTGCCACTTGTGCGACGTGGCCTACGAGGTGGTCGAGCAGGTGTGCTCGGACTCGGGCGCGACCTGGCGAAGCGTACAGATCCAGGACGATCCGGACCTGATGGCGCGCTACGGCGAGCAGATCCCGGTGACGTTCGTCGATGGACAAGAGCACGCGATCTGGCGGGTCGAGCCGGATCGGCTCCGGACCGCCCTCGGCTGACCGCTCCACTCTCGTACGCCGAAGTGTTGGGGTGAAACGGCAGGCCGGCGCCGGTGTTGGTGCGAGATTGCACCAACTCTGGCCGCGAGCCGCCGAAATGTCCGGGTCGAGTGCCGGTCGAGCCTGACCACGGGCGCCACGCTCGATTTTGTTCTCACGTTCACAAAATCCTAGAGTGGGTTCTACCGTCGCCCCGCCGGGACGAATCCGGAACCTTCCGGGAGCGCGGTCCGAGAACCATGGTGACCGACTCACGTAATCGACGCGCGGCGCAGAACGCCGATCTGCGCCAGACGCGCGGCACGCCCGAGGCGACGGTGGCACGGCTGCCGGTGTATCTGCGCGCCCTCACGGCACTCGCCGAGCAGGGTGTGGCGACCGCCTCGTCGGAGCAACTCGCCGCGGCGGCCGGGGTCAACTCGGCCAAGCTCCGCAAGGACCTGTCCTACCTCGGCTCCTATGGCACTCGCGGGGTCGGCTACGACGTCGAGTACCTGCGCTACCAGATCTCTCGCGAGATCGGACTCACGCAGGACTGGTCGGTCGTCATCGTCGGCATCGGAAACCTCGGCCAGGCGCTCGCCAACTACGCCGGCTTCACCACGCGCGGCTTCCGGATCGCGGCGCTGGTCGACGCCGATCCCGACCGGGTGGGCGACCGAATCGGCTCGCACACGATCGAGGACATGACCGATCTCGAGCAGCTGATCGACCGCCACGAGGTCTCGATCGGCGTCATCACGACGCCCGCCTCGGAGGCCCAGGGCGTGGCCGACCGGCTGGTGGACGCCGGCGTCACCAGCATCCTGAACTTCGCACCGACTGTGCTCTCCGTGCCGAGCGGTGTCCAGGTACGCAAGGTCGACCTGTCCATCGAGCTGCAGATCCTGGCGTACCACGAGCAGCGCAAGGCGAGTGTCGACGGCACCGACATGCCGGGACTGCCCGCGACCGAGCCGGCGAAGGAGGCGGCCTCATGAGCGTGCTGGTCGTGGGCATGTCCCACAAGACCGGCCCCGTCGACGTACTGGAGCAACTGGCGCTCGACGACGACGGCGCCCAGAAGCTGATCGCCGACCTGGTCGCGTCCGAGCACGTGTCGGAGGCCGTCGTCGTCTCGACCTGCAACCGGGTCGAGGCCTACGTCGGCGTCGACCGGTTCCACGGCAGCGTCGAGGACGTCTCGCGGCTGCTGGCCGAGCGGGCCGGTGCCGACACCTCCGCGGTCGTGCCGCACCTGTTCGTGCACTACGACGAGGCCGCTGTCGCCCATCTGTTCTCGGTCGCCGCGGGCCTGGACTCGATGGTGGTCGGCGAGGGCCAGATCCTCGGCCAGGTCCGTGGTGCGCTGCGACTGGCGCAGGACGTCGGCAGCGTCGGACCGACGCTCAACGTGCTGTTCCAGCAGGCGCTCCGGGTCGGCAAGCGCGGCCACGCCGAGACCGACATCGACCGGACCGGACCGTCGGTCGTCGCGGCCGCGCTCGATCACGTCGAGGCGACGATCGGATCGATCGAGGGTCGCCGGGCCCTGGTCGTCGGCGCCGGTGCGATGGCGTCGCTGGCCGCGGCCGGGCTGCACGAGCGTGGTGGGTCCGACGTCCTCGTCGTCAACCGGACGCAGGAGCGGGCCGAGGTGCTGGCGGCCGACATCGGCGGTCAGGCGGCCGCGCTCTACTCCCTGCCGAGTCTGCTGGCCGAGGTCGACGTGGTCGTCTCGTGCACCGGCGCGACCGGCGTGGTCATCGACGCCGGTGCGGTGGCGGCTGCCACCCGAGACCGCGGCGCTGACCGGCCGTACGCGATCGTCGACCTGGCGATGCCGCACGACGTCGAGCCGAGTGCCGCGGACCTGCCAGGCGTCGTCCTGGTCGGTCTCGACACGCTGGTACGCACCCTGGCCGACACGCCGATCGCGGCCGATGCCGAGCAGGTACGCGAGATCGTCGCCGGTGAGGTCGCGGCGTTCCTCGCCTCGCGGTCGGCCGCCCGGGTGACGCCCACCGTGGTCGCCCTGCGGACGATGGCGACCGAGATCGTGGCGGCCGAGCTCGACCGGCTGGACCGGCGGCTCCCCGACGACGTCGACCCCGATGTACGCGAGGAGCTGCGCCAGACCGTACGCCGCGTCGCGGACAAGCTGCTGCACGCGCCCACGGTCCGGATCAAGGAGCTCGCCGAGCGACCGGGCGCGGTGTCCTACGCGGACGCGCTGGCCGACCTGTTCTCGCTCGACCCAAGTGCCGTGGACGCGGTCATCCGACCCGACGTGTCGCAGCGCAAGCAGCAGAAGGAGACGTCATGACCGCCGCATTGCGGATCGGGACCCGCGGCAGCCGTCTCGCGATGGCGCAGACCACCGAGGTCGCGGATCGCCTCACGGCCGAGCTCGGTCGCGAGGTGGAGCTGGTCAAGGTGCGCACCGAGGGCGATGCCACGGACCGGCCGCTGACCGAGTTCGGCGGCCAGGGCGTGTTCGTCTCGGCGCTCCGCGAGGCGTTGATCCGCGGCGACGTCGACGTCGCGGTCCACTCGCTGAAGGATCTCCCCACGGCCTCCGACGCCGCCATCGCCTTGGCTGCGGTGCCGACTCGACAGGATCCCCGCGACGTCCTCGTGGCGAGGGATCGACTGACGTTGGGCGAGCTGCCGGCCGGTGCTCGGGTCGGGACCGGCTCACCACGGCGCGCGGCCCAACTGCGCGCACTTGGACTCGGCCTCGACGTGGTCCCGATCCGGGGTAACGTCGACACCCGCATCGACAAGGCCCTCCTCAAGGGTGAGGTGGACGGCGTCGTACTCGCACGGGCCGGACTGGCCCGCCTGGGTCGGCTCGACGATGTCACCGAGGTTCTCGATCCGCTGCAGATGCTGCCGTCGCCCGGACAGGGCGCGCTGGCAGTGGAGTGTCGAGCCGACGACCACGAACTGGTCGCGCAGGTTCGATCCGCCGCCGACGACGCGGCGACCCGAGCCGCGGTCGCCGCCGAGCGAAGCCTGCTGGCCACCTTGGAGGCAGGGTGCGCGGCGCCCGTCGGGGCGCTGGCGGAGATCGTCGACGGCGGTGACGGAGACGAGCTGTGGCTGCGGGCCGTGGTCCTCGATCTCGAGGGGCGTTCGCCGATGCGGACGTCCACCGTGGGCGCACCCGACGATGCCATCGGTGTCGGGCGCCGTCTCGCCGAGCAGTTGTTGACCGATGGCGCCGCCGATCTTTACAAGGAGCGGGTTACGTGACCGCATCACCTCTACGGCAAACGAGGAAGAAGACCGCCGTGACTATGTCTGCCGCCCAGAAGAAGCAGACCGCCGCCAGCTCGAGCGCCACCAAGGGTGGGTCAGCCCGGGCGTCGGTGGGCTGGGTGAGCTTCGTCGGAACCGGTCCTGGGGACCCCGACCTCTTGACGGTGAAGGCCGTCGAGCTGATTCGTGCCGCTGACGTCATCGTCACCGAGCTGCCGAGCCACGCGGACCTCGTCCGCGAGGTTCGCGGCGACGAGAGCGCGACGCTGGTCGACGGCGGCATCGGCGAGGACGGCGAGACCCTCACCCACGCAGTGCGTGGCCGACTCGTCGTGAAGCAGGCGAAGTCCGCCGAGCGGGTGGTCCGGCTCCTCGCCGGCGACCCCTTCCTCCACGGCACCGGCCCCGAGGAGGCGCAGGCCTGCCGCAAGGCCGGCGTCGCGTTCGAGATCGTCCCGGGCGTGTCCGCGGCGGCGGGCGTTGCCGCGTACGCCGGAATCCCGCTGACCACGCGGCAGCGTCGCGAGGTCGCGGTCGTACGCGCCACTGACACCCGGATCGACTGGTCGGCCTACTCGGGCAAGCAGACCCTGGTGGTGTTGCTGACGGCCGCGTCGCTCGAGGAGCTCGCGACCGAGATCATCGAGGCCGGACGCGAGGCCGACACCCCGGTCGCGGTGACGCATGGCGGCACGACGACCGAGCAGACCACGCTGGTGTCGACCCTCGACGGGCTGGCGGCCGCCGCCAAGGAGGCCGAGCTCGCGGGCTCGGTCGTCATGGTCGTCGGCGACGTGGTCGAGCTCCGCGAGAGCCTGTCGTGGTTCGAGACCAAGCCGCTGTTCGGCTGGCGGGTGCTGGTGCCTCGCACCAAGGAGCAGTCGGCCGGCCTGGTGCACAAGCTGCGGTCTTACGGCGCGGTGCCGGAGGAGGTCCCGACCATCTCGGTCGAGCCGCCGCGCAACCCCCAGCAGATGGATCGCGCGATCCGAGGGCTGGTCGAGGGCCGTTACGAATGGATCGCCTTCACCTCGGTCAACGCCGTGAAGGCGGTCCGGGAGAAGTTCGAGGAGTACGGCCTGGACTCGCGAGCCTTCTCGGGTCTGAAGATCGCCGTCGTCGGTGAGAAGACCGCCGACGCGATCCGGACCTGGGGCATCGAGCCCGACCTGATGCCGTCCGGCGAGCAGTCGGCGCGCGGCCTGGTCGAGGACTGGCCGCCCTACGACGAGGTGCTCGACCCGATCAACCGGGTGTTCCTGCCGCGGGCCGACATCGCGACCGAGACGCTGGTCGCCGGCCTGGTGGAGCTCGGCTGGGAGGTGGACGACGTCACGGCCTACCGGACCGTACGCGCCGCCCCGCCACCCGCCCCGACCCGCGAGGCGATCAAGGCCGGCAAGTTCGACGCGGTGCTCTTCACGTCCTCGTCGACGGTGCGCAACCTGGTCGGCATCGCGGGCAAGCCGCACTCCAACACGGTGATCGCCTGCATCGGGCCGCAGACCGTCCAGACCGCCGAGGAGCACGGTCTCCGGGTCGACGTCATGGCGCCGAACCCGTCGGCCGACGAGCTCGCCGAGGCGCTGGCCGACTTCGGGGCTGAGCGGCGGGTCGCCCTGCTCGAGGCCGGTGAGCCGGTGCTGCGTCCGTCGCAGCGTCGTCCGGCCGGCCGTCGTGGGTCCGGTCGCCGGACCCCCACGCCGCGGCGCGCAGCGCGGTAGGCAGACTACGGCCATGGGTTACCCATCGAGCCGGCCACGCCGACTCCGCCGCACCGAGGCAATCCGGCGCCTGGTCGCCGAGACCGATCTGTCGGCACGCCACCTGGTGCTGCCGATGTTCGTCCGCGAGGGAATCGACGAGCCGGTCCACATCGCGTCGATGCCCGGCGTCCTCCAGCACACCCGTGACTCGGCGCGCAAGGTGATCGCGGAAGCCGCGGAGCTCGGGCTCGGTGGCGTGATGCTGTTCGGCATCCCGGCTGAGAAGGACGCGATCGGCTCTGGTGCCTACGATCCCGACGGCGTGCTCAACGTGGCGATCGCGGACGCGGTCGCGGAGGTCGGCGGCCGGATGACCGTGATGGGCGACCTGTGCATCGACGAGTTCACCGACCACGGACACTGCGGCGTTCTCGACGACCGGGGTGAGGTCGACAACGACGCGACGCTCGTGCACTACGCCCGGATGGCCGAGGCGCAGGCGGCCGCGGGCGCCGATCTGCTCGGCACCAGCGGCATGATGGACGGCCAGGTCGGCGCCGTACGCGAGGCACTCGACGGCGCCGGCTACCAGTCGACCGGGATCCTGGCGTACGCCGCGAAATACGCCTCGGCCTTCTTCGGACCGTTCCGGGAGGCCGTGGCGTCGTCGCTGGAGGGCGACCGGCGGACCTACCAGCAGGACCCGGCCAATCGCCGCGAGGCGGTGCGCGAGGCGCTGCTCGACATCGAGGAGGGCGCCGACATCGTCCTGGTGAAGCCGGCGCTCGGCTATCTCGACCTGGTACGCGACGTACGCGAGGCGGTCGACGTTCCGGTCGCGGCGTACAACGTCTCCGGCGAGTTCGCGATGGTGGAGGCTGCCGCGGCCAAGGGCTGGATCGACCGGGATCAGGCGATCGACGAGATCCTGATCGGCCTGCGCCGGGCCGGTGCCGACATCGTCCTCACTTACTGGGCCACCGAGGTCGCCACCCGGCTGCGCTGAGCCGGTCAGCCGCCGTTCTTCTGGCAGCCGAGCAATCCGCAGACGACGTCGCCGACCAGCGTGTCGAGCAGACCATTGAGGGTCTTGGCCGCCTGGTCGACGGTCTGACCGACTACGGCCTTGGCGCAGGTCTGGATGTCGGCCGGGCTGATCCCGGGCTTGCCGGCGAGTTGCTGCTGGCACCACTGGGTGGCCTCGGCCAGGGTGTCGAGGATCTCGACCGCGTTGTCGACCGTGTGACCGGCGTCGTTGGGCACGTTGTTGAGCCCGCCGCCCCCAGAGTTGCCGTCGTGGCCGCCGTTGGAACCGCCGCCGTTGTGGGGTCCGGTGGGGTTGCCGCCAGGGCTGCCGTTGGTCGGGCCGTCGCTGGTCCCGTTGTGGCCGGGCCCGTCGCTGTTGTGGTCCGGACCGCCGTGGTTGCTGCTGTTGGCGTGACCGGGCGCGCTGATCACCGGGCCGTGATGGTGACCCGGCCCGCCCTGGTCGGCGTCGTGGTCGACGTCGGTGAGCACCGTCGGTGAGGTCGTCCCGTTGGGCACCATCGTGTAGTTGCCCATCGTGTACTGCCCGGCGATGGACATCACGAGATTGACGTAGTCGCTGGAGTGGTTGTAGCGATAGACGGCCGCGCGGGCGCCGGGGTCGGTGCTGAGGTCGCCGTAGCCGGCGCAGAGGTAGACCGCGGTGGCGAGGGCGGCGTCGTCGATGTCCTGAGGGTTCTTGACCCCGTCGCTGTCGCCGTCGACCGCGACGACCTGCCAGGTGCCCGGGATGAACTGCATCGGCCCGACCGCGCGATCCCAGACGGTGTCGTGGTCGTAGCTGCCGTTGTCGCTGTCGGGGATCCGGGCCGTGCTGCTGGCGCCGTCGAGACGTGGGCCGTAGATCCCCGGCCGCGAGACCCCGTCGGAGCCGAGGACGTTGCCGTTCGCCCGGCCGTGGTCGGACTCGACCCGGCCGATCGCGGCGACCAGCGGCCAGTCCAAGTTGCAGGCCGGATCGGCCTCGGCGAGCACGGTCTCGGCCCGCTGGTAGGCCACCAGGGCGGCGGTCGGGATGCCCTGCTGCGACAACGTCGAGAGCGTGCCGTTCGGGCCGGCGTTCGGATCGATCCCGGACGGCAGAGAGTCGTCGTTGAGCTGAATGCTCGCCGGCGCCTTGAACGGCGTGGTCGGGACGACCGGCATGCCGGGATCGATGGCGACCTGCGATCCGTCGTCGGACGAGCCGTTCGTGGCGTTGCCGACCGCGGAGGTGAGAGACCCGGTGAGCAGGGCCAACGGCACAATGGCTGCCGCCTTCTGCCAGGTCGACAGCCTGGATCTGCCGCCGCCGGCACGCCCAGCGTCGAACATGAGCCCCTCCGGTTACCCGCTCGAGAGCCGACCTTAGTCGATATCGGTCAACTGCGGCGTGAGCCTGGTCTCGGTCGCCCGCGAACCCATCTCCTACACGCTGTAGGAGGTGGGGCACAATGGCCTGGTGTCAGCGACTGACGATGCCCCGCACAAAGCCGACCTCTTCGCCCGCGCCCGGGCCGTTACTCCAGGCGGAGTCAACTCGCCGGTCCGCGCCTTCGGCGCTGTCGGCGGGACGCCGCGCTTCATGGCCGAAGGTCACGGCCCCTACTTGGTCGACGTCGACGGCCGGGAGTACGTCGACCTGGTCGGATCATGGGGTCCGCTGCTGCACGGCCACGCCCATCCCGAGGTGATCGACGCGGTTCGCGCGGCCGCCGCTCGCGGCACCTCCTTCGGTACGCCGAGCGTGCCCGAGGTCGAGCTCGCCGAGGAGATCGTGGCCCGGACCCCGGTCGACCAGGTCCGGTTGGTGTCGTCGGGGACCGAGGCGACGATGTCGGCGATCCGGCTGGCCCGCGGCGTCACCGGCCGTGAGCTGGTGGTCAAGTTCGCCGGCTGCTACCACGGGCATGTCGACGCGCTGCTCGCCGAGGCCGGGTCCGGCGTCGCGACCTTCGGGCTGCCGGGTACGCCGGGCGTGCCGGCCGGTGCCACCCTGGCGACGCTGGTCCTGCCGTACAACGACCGCGCCGCCGTGGAGGCCGCCTTCGCCAGCCATCGCGGCGAGATCGCCTGCGTCATCACCGAGGCCGCCCCCGGCAACATGGGCGTGGTCCCGCCGGAGCCCGGCTTCAACGGCTTCCTCGCCGGCATCTGTGCGAGCAACGGCGCCCTCCTGGTCAGCGACGAGGTGATGACCGGCTTTCGGGTGGGACCGTCCGGCCACTGGGGACTCGACGGCCAGATCGAGGGCTGGCAGCCGGATCTGATGACCTTCGGCAAGGTCATGGGCGGCGGCTTCCCGGCCGCGGCGTTCGGCGGCCGCGCGGCCATCATGAGCCAGCTCGCGCCCGAGGGGCCGGTCTACCAGGCGGGCACGCTGTCGGGGAACCCGGTCGCCGCCACTGCCGGGCTCGCCAACCTGCGGCTGGCCGACGCCGACGCGTACGACCGGCTGGACGCCACCGCCAAGCGGCTGCAGGCCATGGTCGCCGAGGCGCTGGACGCGGCCGGAGTGCCACATATCGTGCAAAGCGCCGGCAACCTGTTCAGCGTCTTCCTCGGCCCGACCGAGCCGGTGCGCGACTTCGCCGCGGCCCAAAGGCAGGACCTGCATCGCTACCGGGATTTCTTCCACGTCATGCTTGACCACGGCGTCTACCTGGCGCCCAGCGCGTACGAGGCGTGGTTCGTGTCGACGGCGCACGACGACGCGGCGCTGGACCGGATCCACGCCGCGCTGCCGGCCGCCGCCAAGGCTGCAGCCGTCGCGCAGGGAGACTGACGAGCGAGGACCTCTGGCAATGAGCGATGCCCCACGCACCGTGGTGCACCTGATCCGCCACGGTGAGGTGGCCAATCCCACCGGCGTGCTCTACGGACGGCTCCCCGACTTCCATCTGTCCGAGCTCGGCAAGACGATGGCGGAGCGGCTCGCGCAGTGGTGCGACGGCCGCGACATCACCCACCTCGTGTCGTCCCCGCTCGAGCGGGCCCAGGAGACGATGGCGCCGATCGCGGAGAAGCTCGGCCTCGACGTGGAGATCGACGATCGGGTCATCGAGGCGAGCAACCAGTTCGAGGGCCGGGTGTTCGGCGTCGGCGACGGCGCCCTGCGCCGACCGCAGGTGTGGTGGCTGCTGCGCAACCCGGTGCGTCCCTCGTGGGGCGAGCCCTACCGGCTGATCGCGAGCCGGATGTTCGCCGCCATGGCCGAGGCCCGGCAGAAGGCCAGTGGCCACGAGGCGGTCATCGTGTCCCATCAGCTGCCGGTCTGGGTGGCCCGGCTGGCCGCCGAGGGCCGACGGCACTTCGTGCACGATCCGCGCCGGCGTCAGTGCAGCCTGGCCAGCGTCACCTCGTTCAGCTACGTCGGCGCCGAGATCATCACCGTCGGCTACACCGAGCCGGCCCGTGACCTGCTGCCGGCCCGGGTGTCCAAGAAGTTCGTGGCGGGCGCATGACAGTGACGCGAACCCGCTGGATCGCGGCGCTGGCGCTCTCGCTCGCAGGGCTGGCCGGCTGCACGTCGGACCTCGCGACCAACTCGGAGGCCGGCGGCTACATCAGTGCCGACGGGTCGATCACGGTCGTCGCGCCGAACGATCGGGAGCCGGCTCCGGACATCGCCGGCGAGACCCTCGAGGGCGAGCCGATCTCGCTGGCGGACTACGCCGGCGACATCGTCGTCGTCAACGTCTGGGGTTCGTGGTGCAGCCCTTGTCATGCCGAGGCCGACGACCTCGCGACGGCGGCGAAGCGGTTGGCGAGCAAGAACGTCCATTTCCTCGGCATCGACATCCGGGACCAGACGGCCAACGCACTGGCGTTCCAGGACGAGTACGGCATCCCGTACCCGAGCATCTACGACCCCGACAGCAGCACGCTGCTGGGCATGCCGGAGTCGATGATCGCGGTGTCGCCGCCCACCACGTACATCGTCGACTCCGAGGGCAATCTGGCGGCCAAGGTCTTCGCGCAGGTCTCACCCGAGACGCTGGCCGATCTGGTCGACGAGGTACGCAGTCACGACAGGAGTGCGGCCTCCGGTGGGTGAGTGGTTCCAGGAGACGGCGTTCTCGGGCTCGCTGCTACTAGCGGTCCCGGTGGCGGCGATCGCCGGTCTGGTGTCGTTCTTCTCGCCGTGCGTGATGCCGTTGCTGCCGGGCTACGTCTCGTACGTCTCCGGGCTGTCGGCGGTCGACCTCGAGTCGGCGCATCGCGGTCGGATGCTGGCCGGCACGCTCGGGTTCGTCCTCGGCTTCACGGCGGTGTTCACGTCGTACGGCACGCTGTTCGGCGGCTTCGGTCAGGAGCTGCTGCGCTACGAGGACACTCTGACCGTCGTGCTCGGCATCGTCACGATCGTCGTCGGCCTGATCTTCATGGGCCTGGTGCCGTTCGGCCAGCGCGATCTTCGGGTCCACACCGTGCCGAAAGTGGGAGTCGCCGCGGCGCCACTGCTTGGGGTGCTGTTCGGGCTCGGCTGGACACCGTGCATCGGTCCGACTCTGGCGGCGGTGCTGAGCCTGTCGGCCAATGAGGCAAGCGCCACGCGAGGAGCGTTCCTCACCGTCGTCTACTGCCTCGGCCTCGGGCTGCCGTTCATCGTGGCTGCGCTGGCCTATCGCCACATGCTTGGCGCGATCTCCTGGGTCCGCCGGCACCAGGTCGCCGTGTCGCGGATCGGCGGCGGCATGATCGTGCTGGTCGGCGTCCTGCTGCTGACCGGCTTGTGGGACGGCCTGATCGGCGACCTGCGACAGTGGGCCGCCGGGACCGAGGTGGTCGTGTGACCGAGCTTGCGAGGGAACAATCCAACGCAGCACCCGATCTTGTCGCGGGCTCGACGAGCGCGAGCGAGGCGAGCTCGTGACGCAGACGGACCAGCGGACGTCTCGGAACCGTGACTTCGCCCGGACCGCCCCACCGCTGCCGCCGAGGCAGTTCGCCCGGTGGTTCTGGCGGCAGCTGACCTCGATGCGGACAGCGCTGCTGCTGTTGCTGCTGCTCGCCCTCGGCGCGATCCCGGGCTCGTTCATCCCGCAGACCAAGGTCGACCCGGCCGCGGTGATCCGGTTCGGCCGGGAGCACCAGACGCTGACGCCGATCTTCGACCGGCTCGGCCTGTTCTCGGTCTTCAGCTCGCCCTGGTTCAGCGCGGTCTACCTGCTGCTGATGGTGTCGCTGATCGGCTGCATCGTGCCGCGGTCGTTCGTCTACTTCCGGGCGCTGCGGGCCCGACCACCGAAGGCGCCGGCCCGATTCGACCGGCTGCCGGCGTCGACCTCGTACGAGACCGACGAGAGTCCTCAGGAGGTGCTGGAGCGGGCGGCGAGCGTCCTCCGCCGGCGTCGTTGGCGGGTCGACGTCGATGCGCCCAACGCTGATGCAGAGGCCGACCGCGTCGGCGTGGTGCGGGCCGAGAAGGGGTTCCTCCGCGAGGCCGGCAACCTGACCTTCCACATCGCGGCCGTGGTCGTGCTCGTCGCGGTCGCGATGGGATCGCTGTGGGGCTACAAGGGCAGCGTCATCGTCGTCGAGGGCGAGGGCTTCTCGAACACGCTGACGCAGTACGACGACTTCTCCGCCGGTGGGCTGTTCAACGCCAGCGAGCTGACGCCGTTCTCGTTGCAGCTCGACCGGTTCGACGCCCGGTTCCAGATCGACGGGCCGCAGCAGGGCCAGCCGCTGAAGTTCGAGGCGCAGGGCACCTACGTCCCCGAGCCGGGCGCGGACTCCCAGCCGTTCGACATCCAGGTGAACCATCCGCTCGACGTCGGCAACAGCTCGGTCTTCCTGGTCGGGCAGGGTTACGCCCCGGTCGTGACGGTCCGGGACGGCAAGGGCGACGTGGTGTTCTCCGGGCCGGTGCCGTTCCTGCCGGAGGATGCGTCGTACACCTCCACCGGCGTGATCAAGGCCCCGGACGCCTCCCCGCAGGAGCTCGGATTCGAGGGCTTCTTCCTGCCGACCGCGGTGATGGACGGCAACATCCCGCGCTCGGCACACCCGGCTGCCGCGAACCCGGCGCTGGCACTGTTCGTCTACTCCGGCGATCTCGGGCTCGGCGACGGCCTGCCGCAGTCGGTCTTCGCGCTCGACAAGAACGGGCTCACCCAGCTGCAGAGCGCCGATGGCAAGCCGCTGCGGCTGCTGCTGCAGCCCGGCCAGGCCGCCAGGCTTCCCAACGGTCTCGGCTCGATCTCCTTCGACGGGGTACGCCAGTTCGCCCGATTCGAGATCGGGCACTCACCGGGCAAGATGCTCGCGCTCGGCGCCGCCGTACTCGGAATCGCGGGCCTGCTCGCGTCGCTGTTCATCCGGCCGCGACGGGCCTGGGTGCGGACCCGGCGGCGCAACGGTCGTACCCTCGTCGAGGTGGCCCGGCTGGACCGGGTGTCCGGTGCCGACCTCGGGGCGGACGTCGACCAGCTGACCGCGGAGTTTCGTAGATCAAGTCCCCAACCGCGTACAACAGGTCCAGAGTCAGGGAAGGACTGAGCATGGACACCCAGCAGTGGGCCACGCTGTCCAACAACATGGTCGCGGCCGCGACCGTGATCTTCGGTCTGGCCTGCATCGCCTATCTCATCGAGTGGTCGAGCAGCCGCCGCGTGATCGTGGCGGCTCCGGTCGCGGCAGAGGCGAAGGCCGACGCGCCGGTCGAGGCGAAGGCATCGTCCACCGGCGCCGAGATCGCGCGAGAGGGCCAGGGGTCCGCGACGGCCGTCAAGGTCGCCGCGGCCGGCGGTGGTGACGACGCCGTCCAGGCTCGGCGCGACGAATCGGCCGAGCGGTTCGGTCGGATCGGCATCGGCCTGACGGTGCTCGCGTGGCTGTGCCTGCTCGTGGGAGTCGTCTCGCGCGGGTTCGCCGCCGAGCGGGTGCCCTGGGGCAACATGTACGAGTTCGCCACGGCCGGCCTGCTGGTCGTCACCACGATCTTCCTCGGTCTGGTGCGGTTCACCAACGCCCGTTGGCTCGGCGGCGTGGTCACCGGCTTCGCCGTCTGCATGCTGGGTCTGGCGTTCCTCGCGTACGTCCCGGCCGGACCGCTCGTCCCGGCCCTCGACTCGTACTGGCTGTTCCTGCACGTCTCGGCGGCGGCTATCGCCGGCGGCGCGTTCACAATCGGTGCGGCGGCGTCGATCTTCTATCTGGTGAAGTCACGCGCCGAGCGCGAGACGCCGGAGGAGGAGCGGGTCGGCTACCTCTGGCGGCTGCCGAGCTCGACCGCCATCGACCAGCTCGCCTACCGGGTGCACGCGTTCGCCTTCCCGATCTGGACCTTCGCCGCGTTGATCGCCGGCCCGATCTGGGCCGAGCACGCCTGGGGTCGCTACTGGGGCTGGGACCCGAAGGAGGTGTGGGCGTTCATCACCTGGGTGGTCTACGCCGGCTACCTGCACGCTCGGGCGACAGCCGGCTGGCGCGGCAAGGCGGCCGCGATCATCGCGCTGATCGGGTTCGCGACGTTCCTGTTCGACTTCATCGGCGTCAACCTGCTCGCGTCCGGGCACCACACGTACTCGGGACTCTGAGCCGGCGACCCGGCGTCAGGAACCGTCGTCGTCCGGCTTGTGGCGGCGGTTGCGGTCGAGCTTCCAGAGGAAGTCGGGGTCGTCGTCAGGCGCCACCGTCCGGGGCGCCCCCGGCTTCGGCCCGCGCGGCGTCTGCGGCCGACCCAGCGTCAGCCAGAACGCTGGTCCGATCAGCGGCAGAAACGCCAGTAGCACCCAGATCGGCTTCGGCAAGCTGCGCACTCGGCGGCGGTCCGCGGCGAGCACGTCGAACAGGGTGTAGACGGACAGGACCACAACGATGACGACGATGAGAACCTTGCCCATCCCTCAAGGGTAAGTGGCCGGGACAACCCTGGTACGGACCGCCCCACAGCCGTGACAGGGTTGCGACATGACCGTGGACACGACCTTGGTCGGCCTCGCCGATGTACAGGCCGCCGCCGGCCGGATCGGCACCACCTGCGTACGGACGCCGCTGCTCGCAGCCGGGCCGGACGACGACGTACTCCACCTTCGGGTCAAGCCCGAATCGCTCCAGGCCACCGGCGCGTTCAAGCTGCGCGGCGCCACGAATGCGATCGCGCTGCTCGACGAGGATGCCCGCCGGGCCGGGGTCGTGACGCACTCGTCGGGCAACCACGGTCAGGCCGTCGCCTACGCCGCTCGGGCCGCCGGCGTGGCCTGCACGGTGGTCATCCCCGACAACGCGGCGCCACTGAAGATCGCGGCCACCAAGCGTTGGGGAGCGCGAGTCCTGACCGTGCCGGTGGCCGAGCGCGAGACCGCGGCCCAGGCGATCGTGGAGGAGTCCGGCGCCGCCCTGATCCCGCCGTACGACGACGCCCGGGTGATCGCCGGGCAGGGCACGGTCGGCCTCGAGATCGCCGCCGACGCGACCGATCTCGACACCGTGCTCGTGCCGGTCAGCGGCGGCGGGCTGATCGCCGGAGTCGCCACGGCGATCAAGGCGCTGTCGCCGAAGACCCGGGTCATCGGGGTCGAGCCGGAGCTGGCCGGTGACCTCGCCGAGGGGTTCGCCGCCGGTCGCCACGTGACGTGGCCGGTCGAGCTCACCGCCCGGACGATCGCCGACGGCCTGCGGATCGAGACGGTGGGCGACCTCCCGTGGGCGCACATCCAGGCGTACGTCGACGACGTCGTCACGGTCTCCGAGTCGGCGATCATCGATGCGATGCGGCTGCTCGCCGGACGCAGCCGACTGGTCGTCGAGCCGAGCGGGGCGGTCGCGACCGCGGGTTGGATGACCCATCCGGATCCGGCGTCGCTCGGCCGGTCGGTCGCGATCGTGTCCGGCGGCAACGTCGATCCAGCGGTGTTCGCCGAGGCCATCACGGCCTAGCCGCCGTACCTCCGCGTCGTACTCCTCAGCCGGAGGTGTCACAGTAGGGCCGTGCGTAGTTTCCTGCTCTACACCGCCGCCCGGTTCGGCCTGTTCCTCGCCACGTTCGGGCTGATCTGGCTCGTTGTGGGTTGGTTCCTGCCCTGGACCAGCCGCAACATCGTGTGGACCGGAGTGCTCGCCGTACTCCTGTCGGCGGTGGCGTCGATCTACCTGCTGCGCGGCCTGCGCGACGACTTTGCCCAGTCGGCCCGGTCGCGCGCGGAGGAGATGACCGCCCGACTGGAGCGTGCGAGGAGCAAAGAAGACGTCGACGATGATGTCGACTGACCGAGCCTGGGTCTCCGAGGCGATTCGACGGGTCGAAGCCGATGCCAATCGCAGTGCCGACACCCATCTCCATGTCTTCCCGCTGCCCGGGCCGCCGGGCGTCGATCTCTATCTCAAGGATGAGTCGGTCCATCCCACCGGGTCACTGAAGCACCGATTGGCCCGATCCCTCTTCCTGTACGCACTGTGCAACGGCTGGGTCGGCCCGACGACGACGATCATCGAGGCTTCGAGCGGCTCGACCGCGGTGAGCGAGGCGTACTTCGCGCGACTGCTCGGACTGCCGTTCGTGGCGGTGATGCCGTCGACGACCAGCCCGGAGAAGATCGCGCTCATCGAGTTCTACGGTGGTCGCTGCCACCTGGTCGACGATCCGACCGCGATCTACGACGAGTCACGCCGGCTAGTCGACGAGTGCGACGGGCACTTCATGGACCAGTTCACCTACGCCGAACGGTCGACCGACTGGCGGGGCAACAACAACATCGCGGAGTCGATCTTCGAACAGCTTGCCCACGAGCGGCATCCGGTGCCGGAGTGGGTCGTCGTCGGCGCCGGCACCGGCGGCACGTCGGCGACGATCGGCCGTTACGTCCGCTACCGGCGCTACGACACCCGGATCCTCGTGGTCGACCCGGAGCACTCGGCGTTCTTCGATGGCTGGACGACAGGCGATCAGGACTTCCGAGTCGACCGCGGCTCCCGGATCGAGGGCATTGGCCGGCCGCAGGTGGAGCAGTCCTTCGTTCCGACCGTCATCGACCGCATGCAGCGGGTGCCGGACGCCGCATCGATCGCCGCGATGCGCTGGTGCAGCCGGATGATGGGCCGCTCCGTCGGCGGCTCGACCGGTACCAACCTGTGGGGTGCCCTTGGCGTGGTGGCTCGGATGCGTGCCGAAGGACAGCTGGGCAGCGTCGTCACGCTGCTCTGCGACGGCGGCGAGCGCTACGCGCGCACCTACTACGACGACGTCTGGCTGCGCGAGCGCGGTCTCGACATCGAGCCGTACGCCGCCGCGCTGGAGAAGTTCGAGGCGAGCGGCGAGTGGGCCGATGCCTGAACGAGGAGGCAGCCCCTACCGGGCGGACTGGGACGGCTACTTCGAGGCCCGGTCGGATCGGCCGCCGCGTCCCTTGCTGGTCGACGCGATCGAGCTGTTCGAGCGGGCCGGCCGGGCGGTCGACCTCGGCGCCGGTGGTGGCATCGACACTCGGTTCCTGCTCGACCGCGGTTGGTCCGTGACCGCGATCGACAACAGTCCCGATGCGGTACGCCGGCTGAATGCGCTCGCGATCGCCGACGGCCGGCTGGACGTCCGGCAGGCCGACCTGGCCGACGACCTCGGTCTCGAGCCGGTCGACCTGATCCATGCCGGCTACAGCCTGCCGTTCTGCCGGCCGGATCGGTTCGACGCACTGTGGCGCCAGGTCGAGTCGGCGCTGCCGTCCGGCGGCGTACTTGCGGCGCAGCTGTTCGGCGACCGGGACAGCTGGGCCGACGGCTACGACGACATGACCTTCCACACCCGATCCGAGGTCGATGAGCTGTTCGGCGACTGGGACGTGCTGAGCCTGGAGGTCGCCGAGCACGAGGGCTCGTCCTACGTCGGGCCGAAGTACTGGCACGTGTTCCACGTCCTCGCCCGGCGGCGCTGAGCGACAGGCGTCAGGCGCCGATCGCGAGGCCGACGGTGATGGCGACGGCGTACACCAACTCGGTCAGGCTGGTGTCGCGGAGTACGGCGATCAGCGCCGGTCCGGATGCGCCCGCGCGGACGGCCTCGTGCGGCCGGACCGCGAGCGGGAGGGCGGCCAGGCCGAGCAGTGCCCATGGCTCGAGAATCGCCATCCACGCGAGCGCGAGCATGGCCGCCCGGAGCAGGGCCTGGTAGAGCCGCCGGGTGTTGGTGTCGCCGAGCAGCACCGCCAGGGTGCGCTTGTCGCTCGCGGTGTCGGTCGGGATGTCCCGGAGGTTGTTGGCGACCAGGATCGCGCAGGCGAGGGCGCCGATGCCGACGGCCGCCGCGACCGAGAGCCAGGTGACCCTGCCGAGCTGGACGTAGGTCGTACCCAGGACCGCCACGACACCGAAGAACAGGAAGACGCTGACCTCGCCGAGGGCCTGGTAGCCGTACGGCCGGCTGCCACCGGTGTAGAACCAGGCGGCCGCGATCGCGACGGCGCCGACGGCCAGCAGCCACCATCCAGACGTCGCGGCGAGCACCAGCCCGGCGCCGGCGGCGATGCCGAAGCAGGCGAACGCAGCCGCCCGGACCGCCTCCGGACTGGCGACCCGGGATCCGACCAGCCGCAGCGGCCCGGCGCGGACGTCGTCAGTGCCTCGGATGCCGTCGGAGTAGTCGTTGGCGTAGTTGACCCCGATCTGGAGGGCCAGCGCGACGAGGAGCGCCAGCGCGGCCTTCCACCAGACCGCACCGTCAGCGTGGATGGCGGCACCGGTGCCGAGGACGACCGGCGAGATGGCTGCCGGAAGGGTGCGGGGACGAGCTCCCTCGACCCACTGCGCGAGCGTGGCCACGAGCGCACAGTCTGACAGGGCCGGTCGTCAGCCGCCGAGCTGGTGTCTCCCGTCGACCAGCGCCCGGGTCGCAGCCGCGGCTCGCTCGGCGGCGCGCTCGATCGCGTCGGCACCCTGGCCGTACTTGCCGTCGAGCAGGAACATCGCATGACCGTGAGCGGTCGCCTCCACCGCCTCGGCGAGATCGTCGGCGCTCGCCTCGGAGTCGGTGAGCGCCTCGACGCAGGCCGCGAACGCGTCGCTGATCGGCTGCTCGGCGGCCTTGAGCTCCGGATAGCTGTGCTTGTCGAGCCCGACGTCGAACAGCACCTCGAACAGTGGCCGATGGGTGCCGGCGAACCTGACGTACGCCTGGGCCATCGCCGCGAGGCGGTCGACCGGTGCCGTCGAGCGTGCCATCTCCGCCTGCGACTCGGTGTGGAACACCTCGTACCCGCGGACCGCCACGGCGGCGAGTAGATCGTCGCGGCTGGCGAAGTGGGCGTACGGCGCGCTGACCGCGACCCCGAGCCGTCGGCTGGCCTCGGCCAGCGAGAACTGGCGGACGCCGCGATCGTCGATCAGCTCGATGGCCGTGTCGACGAGCGCAGTGCGGAGATCTCCGTGGTGGTAACGATCGCCCTTGCCTCGCGTCGGCATGGGCATCAGCGTAGGGACCTCACCCAAGGTCAGGCGGCCGGCGTCGCAATCGGATAGGACACCCCGGTGAACTGCTCGGAGATCGTCCAGAGTCGTCGTTGCGCCTCGACGTCGTGGGAGTCGGCGCTCGACTCCACCCGGGTCGGGTATCCGGTGTACTGCAGCCGGCCGGGCGGGCCGTAGTAGTCGCCGGATCGGGCGTTCGGGTCGGTCGCCGCGCGCAGGGTGGCCAGCGCGCCCATCGGAGCGCTCTGCGCGAACCAGAACGTGAGGCTGCGCAGCCGCGGTCGGTAGAGCGTCCGCGTCAGCTTCGGGGTCCAGCGCCACAGCTCGGTGCGCGCGTTGCCGGGATGCGCCGCTACGGCTGCGGTGTCGGCACTCGCGGCTTGGAGCCGGGCATGCAGCTCGTAGCTGAAGAGCAGGTTGGCGAGCTTCGACTGCCAGTAGGCGTGCCAGGGGTGGTAGTCGCGCTTCAGATCCAGGTCGTCGAAGTGCATGCTGCCGTCGCGATGGCCGATGCTGCTGACCGTCACGATGCGCGAGTCCGGTGCGGCGAGCACCCGATCGAGGAGTCGCCCGGTGAGCGCGAACGGGCCGAGATGGTTGGTGGCGAAGGTGAGCTCGTGGCCGTCCTCGGAGCGCTGGAACGTCGGCACTGCCATCACACCGGCGTTGTTGATCAGCAGGTCGATCGCCTGGTGGTCGGCCCGGATCTGGTCGCTCGCCTCGCGTACGGACGCCAGTGAGGCCAGGTCGAGCCGGACCGTCTGCAGCCTCGCCGACCCGATCTCGTCGCGGATCCGCTCGCCGGCTGCCTGGGCCTTGGCGAGGTCGCGGCAGGCGAGCACGACGGTGGCCCCTCGCCGCGCGAGCTCCCGGGCGGTCTCGAAGCCGAGGCCGGTGTTGGCGCCGGTAATGACGGCGATCCGTCCAGACTGATCCGGGATGTCGGCGGCCGTCCAGCGCTGTCGTCGGAGAGACATGGCGGTTCCTTCGATCTGATAGTCATTCAGAATCTGATGGATACTAAGATACACCGATGCTTACCACGGTCAACCCCTGGATCGATCTGACAGGCTGACCGGCGTGACGAGTCTGCGGCCGGTGGCCGGTGCGCCCCGGGACCTGCTGCCGCGGTTGCGGTCCTGGTGGGACGACCCCGACGGGCCGTTGTTCTTGTCGACGTCGGGCAGCAGCGGCGAACCCAAGCGGGTCCGGCTCTCGCGCTCGGCACTGGCGGCCTCGGTGGCGGCGACTGCGTCGCGGTTGGGCGGTCCGGGGCAGTGGCTGCTGGACCTGCCGGTCGACCGGGTCGCCGGACTGCAGGTGCTGCTCCGGTCGATCGTGGCCGGAACCGAGCCGATCGTGGCCGCCGAGCATGAGTCGCTCGACGCCGCCGTGGCAGCACTCGGCGGCGACCGCGCGTACACCGCCCTGGTCCCGACCCAACTGCATCGGCTCGCCAGTGCCGGTCGCCTGTCGCTGCTGCGACGGTTCGAAGCCGTCCTCGTCGGTGGCACCGCCATGCCGTCGGAACTCCTCGGACGAGCCGCCGACGAGGGGGTCCGGGTGGTCCTGACGTACGGCATGACCGAGACGTGCGGCGGCAGTGTCTACGACGGCCTGCCGCTGGACGGCGTCGGAGTCCGGATCGACGTGGATGGCCGGGTGCATCTGGCCGGCCCGATGCTCTTCGACGGCTACGAGGGCGATCCGGCGGCGACGGCTTTGGCGCTGGTCGACGGCTGGTTCCGCACCGACGACCTCGGTCGGCTCGACGACGACGGCCGGCTGGTCGTGCTGGGTCGCGTCGACGACGTGGTCGTCAGCGGTGGCGTCAACGTGCCGCTGCCTGCGGTGACCGATGCGCTGCAGGGTCTCCCCGGAGTCACCGACGCGCTCGCGGTCGGAGTGCCGGACCCCGAGTGGGGAGCCGTCGTCGTCGCGTGCGTCGTGGCCGGCGACGGAGCCCCGGAACTCGATGCAGTGCGCGACCAGGTCGCGGCTCGGCTGCCCCGCGCGTGGGCGCCGAGAGCGGTCGTACGCCTCGACGCGATGCCGCTGCTGGCCGGCGGCAAGGTCGACCGGCAAGCCGTACGACGGCTGGCCGAAGCGCAGTGGACGGCGTGATGCGGCTGCTGGCCCAGGGTGCCGAGTCGAGTCGTCGGTGAGATTTCCGGCTCACAGCGAGATATGTCTGACAAGTCGGCCGTAGGGTTTGTGCGTGGAGTGGACGGCGTATTCGATCCGGATGCGCACGCGGTTTCGCGGGATTACCGTGCGCGAGGGCATGTTGGCGCACGGGCCCGCGGGCTGGACCGAGTGGAGCCCGTTCTGGGACTACGACGACCCGACCTGCCTGCCGTGGCTGGCCGCCGCGCGGGAAGCCGCGTACGAGCAGTGGCCGGCGCCGATGCGCGATCGGATCCCGGTCAACTGCATCGTCCCGGCGGTCCCGCCGGAGCAGGTGGCGCCGATCGTCCGCCGCAGCGCCGGCTGCCGGACCGCGAAGGTCAAGGTCGCCGAACCCGGCCAGTCCCTCGCCGAGGACCTCGCCCGGGTCGAGGCGACTCGCGAGGCGATCGGACCGCACGGCCGGATTCGCGTGGACGCGAACGGCGCCTGGACCGTCAACGAGGCGATCCGCGCCATCGAGGCCCTGGATCGCACGACCGGCGGCTTGGAGTACGTCGAGCAGCCATGTGCCGACGTCGAGGACCTCGCGACCGTACGCCGCCACGTGAGAGTGCCGATCGCCGCCGACGAGTCGATCCGGCGGGCGTCGGATCCGTTGCGGGTGCGCGATCTGGACGCCGCCGACGTCGTCGTGCTCAAGGTGCAGCCGCTCGGTGGCGTCGCCGCCTGTCTCCGGATCGCGAAGCAGATCGACCTGCCTGTGGTCGTGTCGAGTGCGGTGGAGACGTCGGTCGGTCTGGCCGCCGGCGTGGCGCTGGCCGCGGCGTTGCCGGCGCTGCCGTACGCCTGCGGTCTCGGCACCGGTGCCCTGCTCGAGGCCGACGTCGTCGCCGAGCCGCTGCGGCCGGTCGACGGCGAGCTGCCGGTGCTGCGTCCGGAGGTCGATCCGGTCGCGCTGGCCGCGGTCACTGCCGAGCCGGCCACCGCCGACCGCTGGCAGCAGCGACTCGACCGCGTCGTGGGCATGGTCGATGCGGAAGATGCGGAGTCACGCGCCTGATCCGGTGCGGACGCACCTGATCGAGTGCGGACATTTGCGAGAAGGCCGTCCCGATCTCGGCGCCGTCGGCCAGCCGATGGCGCACGTCACATGGGGTCGGGTGGATCGATAGGGCAGGATCGATCGACGTGAACCTCTCGACCCTGGTCGCCCGGACGCTCGTCGACGAGTTGGTCCGGCACGGCGTGCGCGAGGCGGTGGTCGCGCCTGGCTCACGGTCGGCGCCGCTGGCGATGGCGCTGCGAGCCGCCGAGGCCGATGAGCGCCTGCGGCTCCATGTCCGGGTGGACGAGCGCAGTGCCGGGTTCACCGCGCTGGGCCTCGCGGCGGCGTCGAGGCGACCGGTGCCGGTCGTGACGACGTCGGGTACGGCGGTCGCCAACCTGCATCCGGCGGTGCTCGAGGCCGATCACGCCGGAATCCCGCTGGTCGTGCTCTCCGCCGACCGGCCGGGCTGGCTGCGGGGGACCGGCGCCAACCAAACCACTGACCAGGTGCACCTGTTCGGCTCGGCGGTACGGCTGTTCGCCGACCTTCCGGCGGTGGAGGTGCCGGGCGTACGCGCGCTCGTGGCCCGGGCCGTCGCAGCAGCCACCGGCGTGCGGACCCGGACGCCAGGGCCGGTCCAGCTGAACTGTCAGTTCGCCGAGCCGCTGCTGCCGGATCCCGACGATGACGACTGGCCGGAGGGTCGGCCGAATGGCGCGCCATGGAACGAGGTCCAGCCGATGCCTTCGCCGGCGCCGGTCACGCTGCCGATGGGTCCGCGAACCGTCGTGGTCGCCGGCGACTCCGCCGGACCGCCGGCGCGGCTGCTCGCGGAGCGGGCCGGCTGGCCGCTGCTCGCCGAGCCGTCCTCGGGGTCGCGGACCGGCTCGCATCCGATTGGGACCTACCGGCTGCTGCTGGACCATCCAGGCCTGGGTGACCGGATCCAGCGGGTGGTGTGCTTCGGCCATCCGACCCTGTCGCGGCCGATCACCCGTCTGCTGTCGCGCGACGACGCGGATCTGGTCGTGGTGGATCGGAGCGGCCGGTGGAACGATCCGGGCCAGCGGGCCGCTGGAGTGGTCCCGGCCGCGACCGTGAAGGCCGACTCGACCGGGGGCGACGCCGACGCGGACTGGCTGGCCGCCTGGCGGGAGGCCGACGCGGTGGCGTCCGAGGCGATCGCCAAGGAGTTGGCGTCCGAGCCGGTGCTCACGCCGTACGAGGTCGCCCGCGTCGTGTCCGAGTCGGTGCCGCCGCGGGGGCTGCTGGTCGTGGGCTCGTCGCATCCGATCCGCGACCTCGATCTGATGGCGGCCGCGCCGCCGGTCGGTCAGCGGCGCCGGGTGATGGCCAACCGTGGGCTGTCCGGCATCGACGGCGCGGTCTCGACGGCGATCGGCGCGGCGCTCGCCCGGCGGTCGTCGCGGGCGATCGCGTACCTCGGCGACCTGACCTTCCTGCACGACGCGAACGGGCTGCTGATCGGGCCGGACGAGCCGCGTCCGGACCTGACGCTGGTCGTGGCCAATGACGACGGCGGCAGCATGTTCGCGGTGATCGAGCCGGGCGCGCCGGCGCATGCCGACGACTTCGAGCGGCTGTTCGGCACACCGACCGGAACCGACCTGTCGGCCCTGTGCGCGGCGCATGGAATCCCGTGGCGACAGGTCGCCGACGCTGACGCGTTGCGCGCGGCGTTGGGGCGTACGCCGGAGGGCATCGAGGTCGTCGAGGTGACGCTGGATCGGGTCAACCGGCGCAATCTCGACCAACGGCTCCGAACAGCGGTCGGGATGGCTCTGGCGCCGGAGAGGTAGCGCGGCGTACCTTCTGGACCGGTAAGAGGCTCACGCACCCCGGAGGCCGCACGATGAAGAAGCTGATCAACGACCCGGACGCCGTAGTAAGTGACGCACTGGCAGGAGTCGCCCTCGCCCATCCTGAGCTGCGGGTCGACCGTGAACATCGCCTGGTCATCCGGGGTGACGCACCGGTGCAGGGCAAGGTCGGTCTGGTGTCGGGTGGAGGCTCGGGTCACGAGCCGCTGCACGGCGGTTTCGTCGGACCCGGCATGCTCGACGCGGCCTGTGCAGGAGAGGTCTTCACCTCGCCGGTGCCCGACCAGATGCAGGCGGCCACGACCGCGGTCGACGGCGGCGCCGGCGTGGTCCACATCGTCAAGAACTACACCGGCGACGTCATGAACTTCGAGATGGCCGCCGAGTTGGCCTCCGCCGAGAGTGGCGTCCAGGTCGAGGCCGTCGTGATCGACGACGACGTCGCGGTCAAGGACAGCCTCTACACCGCCGGTCGGCGTGGTGTCGGCCTGACCGTGCTCGTCGAGAAGCTCGCCGGTGCGGCCGCCGAGGAGCGGCGCGATCTGGCCGGCGTCGTCGACGTGATCAAGAAGGTCAACGGCCAGGGCCGCACCATGGGCATGGCGCTGACGTCGTGCACCGTGCCGGCGGCCGGCAAGCCGACCTTCGACCTGCCGGACGACCAGATGGAGATCGGCATCGGCATCCACGGCGAGCCCGGTCGCGAGCGGGTGCCGCTGGCCCCGGCCCGCGATGTGGCGCGGATGCTCGTCGAGCCGATCCTCGAGGACTACGACTTCACCGGCAGCGACGGCGTCATCGCGTTCGTCAACGGCATGGGCGCGACGCCGCTGATCGAGCTGTACGTGATGTACGCCGAGGTCGCCGCGTTGCTCGACCAGGCCGGGATCTCGATCGCCCGCTCGCTGGTCGGCCCGTACATCACCAGCCTCGACATGGCCGGCTGCTCGGTCACGCTGCTCAAGGCCGACGACGACCTGCTCCGTCTGTGGGACGCTCCCGTCTCGACGCCGGGCCTACGGTGGGGGGTATGAGAGCGAGCTCGCGAGCGACCGGTCCAACGCGGCGAGGTCCGCGCGTGAGCGTGACGAGCGCGAGCGAGGCGGTCCGATGAGCGAGTCTTCATTCGACGTCGGTGTCGCGACGGCCTGGCTGCAGGGCTTCGCCGACCGGGTGACCGAGGAGAAGGACTGGCTGACCGAGCTCGACGCCGCCATCGGGGACGCCGACCACGGCATCAACATG
>Ga0209382_10000390_pt1 | contig 72341 bp, 76 predicted proteins | sample SoiMetdeltSBSDD5_FD_187599 | JGI IMG/M metagenome (GOLD analysis project Ga0209382, IMG submission 187599) | Bulk soil microbial communities from a Populus tree surrounding site in Tennessee, USA - Soil MetaG P. deltoides SBSDD5 (SPAdes) (version 2) | ecosystem: Environmental > Terrestrial >... | reverse complement strand
CCTCCAGCCTGGTCAAGGAGGTCGCCCGCTTCGGCGGCGACGTCAGCTCGTTCGTCCCCGCCTCCGTCCACCGCCGCCTCACCGAAGCCCTCGCCCGCTAACCGCCCTTCCCGCACCCACCTCCCGTACCGACAGGCCCGCCCACCCGGCCTGGCGGCTCGGGGGAGTTCTCCTGAGCGACTTCCCGTAAGGACACGCCGTACGACGGGCACCGCGACGGCGTGTCGGTAGGGCGAGTGGGAGGGGCTGAAGGGGTGGATTGGGCAGTTCGGCATCGGATTGGTAAAGTTGCTCCTCGGTCTCGACGAGGCCGAGATTCCGCCTGCCCGAGCCTGAAGGAAGCACCTGAGCACAGTAGACCCGCGGTCGCCGCTCGTGATCGACACCCACGAGCTCAACCGGCGTGCTGGGTCGCAGCGCGAGGTGTCATTCACGGCTCCGGCGCCGGCAGATCTCGGTATCGAAGTGATCGGCGTACCCGAAGGTGACCCGATCCAGTTCGATCTCAGGCTGGAGGCGGTCGTCGAAGGGGTGCTCGTCACCGGCACGGCATCCGGTCGTGTGGTCGGGGAGTGCGCGCGGTGCCTGGTGGACGTCGAGGACGAGTTTCTCGCCGACCTCCAGGAACTGTACGTCTACCCGGAGAGCGACGCCGAGGACGATGAGGCCAGCCGGATGGAGGGCGATCTGATCGACCTCGAGCCGGTGCTCAGGGACCAGGTGGTGCTCGCACTGCCGTTCCAGCCGTTGTGCACGGACGACTGTCCGGGTCTCTGTCCCGAGTGCGGGACACGCCTGGCGGACGACCCTGACCATCGGCACGAGGAGAGGACCGACCCCCGGTGGGTGGCACTCTCCGGACTGCTCAGCGAACAGGGGCAGGGCGCAGGACGAGCAACACAGACGAAAACCAGCCAAGCGGCCGGGTCGGACGACACCGGTCGGATCGAGGAGTCATAACCGTGGCCGTTCCGAAGCGGAAGATGTCGCGCAGCAACACCCGCAGCCGCCGCGCGCAGTGGAAGGCCACGGCGCCGCAGCTGGTGACCTGCGCGAACCCGGCCTGCCGGGCCAAGCACCTGCCGCACACGGTCTGCCCGGAGTGCGGCCAGTACGGCGCCAAGGGTGAGCGCCGCCAGGTCCTCGACGCCTGAGCCAGCCCTTGACATCGTTCTCGGACTCCGAGGGGTACGCCGAGCTGCACGAGCTGCTCGGCGTACAGCTGGCGGACGACCTGCTCGAGCACGCGTTCACACACCGGTCGTTCGCCTACGAGAACGGTGGGCTGCCGACCAACGAGCGGCTCGAGTTCCTCGGTGACTCCGTGCTCGGCGTGATCGTCACCGAGGCGCTGTTCCGCACCCACCCGGACCTTTCCGAGGGGCGGCTCGCCAAGCTGCGCGCTGCTGTGGTCAACATGCGCGCGCTGGCCGGGGTGGCCCGCGAGCTGAAGCTGGGCCGGTACCTGCGGCTCGGCCGCGGCGAGGAGGCCACCGGCGGCCGGGACAAGTCGTCCATCCTCGCCGACTGCGTGGAGGCGCTGATCGGCGCCGTCTACCTGGAGAAGGGTTTCGACGTCGCCGGCGGGGTCGTGCACAAGCTGTTCGACGAGCTGATGGAGTTGTCCGCCCAGCTCGGCGCCGGCCTGGACTGGAAGACCAGCCTGCAGGAGCTCGTCGCCCAGCTCGGCGTTGGCGCACCCGAGTACTTGATCTCCGAGTCCGGCCCGGACCACGCCAAGACGTTCGAGGCCCGGGTCCGGATCGCCGGCGTGAGCTACGGCCACGGCGTCGGCCGGAGCAAGAAGGAAGCCGAGCAGCAGGCGGCCGAGACCGCCTGGAAGGCGCTGCGCGCGAAGCACCCGGCGGAGACCGACGAGGCCTCCGGCGACGACGGCTGAGTCCGCGCCGGACCGACACAGCCATGCCGGAGCTCCCTGAGGTCGAGGTGGTACGCCGCGGCCTCGAACCGTTCACCGCGAAGCGGACCATCACCGCGGTCGAGGTCCTGCATCCCCGCCCGGTCCGACGCCACCTGCCCGGGCCGGACGACTTCGCCGCGCGGCTGATCGGTCAGCGTCTAGCTGTACCGGCTCGCCGTGGCAAATACCTGTGGCTGCCGCTGGAGTCCGGCGACGCCGTGCTTACGCACCTCGGGATGAGCGGCCAGTTCCGGGTGCAGCCGCCCGGGGCCGAGAACGAGACCCATCTGCGGGTGCGGTTCTCGTTCGATGACGACAAGGGCGAGCTGCGGTTCGTGGACCAGCGGATGTTCGGCGGCCTGTCGTACAGCGAGGGCGGTGCCGTGCTGCCCCCGGAGATCGCGCACATCGGCCGGGACCCGTTCGACCCGGCGTTCGACCTGGAAGGGGTCGTGACCGCGCTCCGGCGCCGCCGGACCGGCCTCAAGCGCGCGCTGCTGGACCAGAACCTGGTCAGCGGGATAGGCAACATCTACGCGGACGAGGCGCTGTGGCGGGCGAAGCTGCACTACGCCCGGGCGACCGACTCGATGCGCCCGGCTCAGGTGCGCGAGGTGTTCGCGGCGGCGCGGACAGTGATGGCCGAGGCCATGGACGTGGGCGGCACCAGCTTCGATGCGCTGTACGTGAACGTGAACGGTGACTCCGGTTACTTCGCGCGCGGCCTGTCGGCGTACGGGCGGGAAGGCGAGCCGTGCCAGCGGTGCGGCCGGCCGATCCGGCGCGAGTCGTTCATGAACCGGTCGTCGTACCGATGCCCGCGTTGCCAGCCGACGCCCCGGCACCCCCGGTGGTAGCCCGGTGGTAGCCCGGTGGTCGCTCTGACCAGCCAAAACGCGGTCGGGCAGGTTGACCCGGTGACAATCCGGTGCGACCCTGAAAGACGGCACCCCTTGTTCCCGCGTCCAGTCAGGGACGCCTCTGCCGAACCCCCTCCCGGAGGACATCGAAATGGCCAAGGCTCTTCTTGGGCACCTTGGAGGCAGTGACCCGCGCCTGCTCGAGCAGGTTCGACACCTGAATCGCCGCGTAGCCGATCTGGAGGCTCACGTTATGCGGCTGCAGGCGGAGAACGACCACCTGGTCGCGGCCGTACACGACGGCCGGCTCCTCACCGTCGACGAGGCACTCAGCACTCACGCGTCGGTCTGACGCACCAGCACATCCGACACACGGCGGCGGCCCATCCGGGTCACCGCCGTACTGATGTCGCGTTCACGGCGGTTCCCGGACGTTGGTCGTCTCGGCGCGCCTGCGAGCGTCCGGGGCGTGTGCCGCTGATGATCGGAACAGCCTTGTGAACTCCAGGTATGGGCTGGCCGAACCGGGCGAGTCGGTAGGGTGTGCCGAGGTTTACACACGGGTTGGGAGCTTCGCTTGTACCTGAAGAGCATGACGCTCCGCGGATTCAAGTCCTTCGCATCGGCGACCACGTTGTATTTCGAGCCGGGAATCACCTGCATCGTCGGACCGAACGGATCGGGCAAGTCGAACGTCGTAGACGGTCTCGCCTGGGTGATGGGCGAGCAGGGCGCGAAGTCACTGCGCGGCGGCAAGATGGAAGACGTCATCTTCGCGGGTACGTCGGGCCGCGCGCCGCTGGGTCGTGCCGAGGTGGTGCTGACCATCGACAACGCCGACGGTGCGTTGCCGATCGAGTACGCCGAGGTGACGATCTCGCGGACGATGTTCCGCAACGGCGGCTCCGAGTACGCGATCAACGGCAACCACTGCCGCCTGCTCGACGTCCAGGAGCTGCTCAGCGACTCCGGCATCGGCCGCGAGATGCACGTGATCGTCGGCCAGGGCCAGCTCGACTCGATCCTGCACGCGACCCCCGAGGGCCGGCGCGGCTTCATCGAGGAGGCGGCCGGCGTCCTCAAGCACCGCAAGCGCAAGGAGAAGGCGCTGCGGAAGCTGGACGCCACCGAGGGCAACCTGAACCGGCTCGGCGACCTGATCACCGAGATCCGCCGCCAGCTCAAACCACTCGGGCGCCAGGCGGAGGTGGCGCGCCGGGCGGCGACGATCCAGGCGGAGGTCCGTGACGGCAGGTCCCGGCTGCTGGCCGACGACATCGTGCAGGCGCAGGCGGCGCTGGAGGCCGAGCTCAAGGACGAGGCCGCCCTGGTCGCGCGCCGGACGACGACCGAGAACGCGCTGCGCGAGGCCCGCGAGGCCGAGACCACGCTGGAGGACGCACTGCGAACCGATGCACCGGCGCTGCAGGCAGCGCAGGACACCTGGTACCAGCTGTCCGGGCTGGGCGAGCGGCTCAAGGGCACCGCGCGGATCGCCGCGGATCGGATCCGGACCCTGGCCGAGGAGGCCGAGGAGCCGCGCCCCGGCCGCGATCCCGACGAGTTGGAGCAGGAGGCGGCCCGGGTCCGCGATACCGAGCAGGAGATCGCGGCCGAGGTCGAGGAGTACCAGGTCGCGCTGGCAGAGGCGGTCGAGCTGCGGCAGCGGGCCGAGGGCGAGCACTCCGAGGAGGAGCGCCGGATCGCGGGCATGATCCGGGCCGCCGCGGACCGCCGTGAGGGCCTGGCCCGGCTGACCGGTCAGGTGAACGCGCTGAAGAGTCGCGCGGCCGCCGCCGAGTCCGAGATCGGCCGGCTCGCCACCGCGCGCGCGGAGGCGGACGGCCGGGCCGCGAAGGCGCAGCACGACTTCACCGCGCTGGAGACCCGGGTGGCCGGGCTGGACGCCGGCGAGCAGGGCCTGGACGCGGAGTACGAAGCCGCCCAAGCGGTGCTGGACGACCTGGACGAGCGGCTCGCCAAGGTCCGCGCCGAGGAGCGCGACGCCGAACGCGAGCGCACCGCTCTGGCGGCGCGCAAGGAGGCGCTCGAGCTCGGCCTGAACCGCAAGGACGGGGCCGGCGCCCTGCTGGCCGCCTCCGAGCAGATCAACGGGCTGATGGGATCGGTCGCCGCGCTGCTGACGGTGCGGAACGGCTTCGAGACCGCGGTCGCGGCCGCGCTCGGCGAGGCGGCCGACGCGGTCGCCGTACAGCACACCGACGCCGCCGTACACGCGGTCGGGCACCTCAAGGAGCACGACCTTGGCCGGGCCGGGCTGCTGCTCGGCGATGCCCCGGCCGACGACGAGCCGTCCTGGCCGAGGTTGCCGGAGGGCGCGACGTACGCGGTCGACGTGGTGGACTGCCCGGCTACGCTGCGCCCGGCGCTGAGCCGGCTGCTGCGCAAGGTCGCGGTGGTCGAGGACGTGCCGGCGGCGCGGCGGCTGGTGGTGGCGCTGCCGGACGTGACCGCGACGACCCGGGCCGGTGACGTGCTCGGGGCGCACTTCGCGTACGGCGGGTCCGAGTCCACGCCGAGCCTGATCGAGGTGCAGTCCGCGGTCGACGAGGCCGCGGAGAAGCTCACCGAGGCGACCGCGCGCAGCGAGCGGCTCCGGTTCGAGCTGGCCGCGCTGGAGCAGGAGCGCGGGTCGGCGAAGCAGACCTGCGAGGTGTCGCTGGCGCGGCTGCACGAGTCCGACGCGGCGATGGCCGCGGTGGCCGAGCAGCTCGCGCATCTTGGCTCGCTGGCGAAGGCGTCCCGCGCCGAGGCGAACCGGATGGCCGACGCGATCGCGGTCGCCACCGCGGAGCGGGACCGCAACCTGGCCGGGCTCGCGGATCTGGAGAGCCGGCTCACTGAGGCCGAGGCGCATCCGGAGGACGTCGACAGCGACCCCGACAAGACCGGGCTGGAACGGCTGGCCGAGGCGGCGAAGTCCGGGCGGGCCGCCGAGATGGAGGCGCGGCTGGCGCTGCGGACGACCGAGGAGCGCGCCCGGGCGCTGTCCGGCCGGGCCGACTCGCTGGAGCGCGCGGCCAGGCAGGAGCGCGAGGCGCGGGCCCGGGCGATCGCGCGTGCAGCCCGGCGGGCCCGGCAGATCGAGGCCGCGCAGGCGGTGCACCTGGCCGCGGGACACGTACTCGCCCGGCTGGAGCACTCGCTGCAGGAGGCGGCCGCCGCGCGGGCCGCGATCCAGGCCGAGCGAGTCGGCCGCGAGGAGCAGCTCGCCCAAGCCCGGTCGCAGACCCGGAACCTGACCGGCGAGCTGGAGCAGCTGACCGACACGGTGCACCGGGACCAGCTGGCCCGGGCCGAGCAGCGGATGCGGCTGGAACAGCTGCACGAGAAGGCGCTCGCCGAGCTCGGCATCGAGGTCGACACGTTGATCGCCGAGTACGGCCCGGACCAGCTGGTGCCGCCGCTGCCGCAGGACGCCGACGGCGAACAGCCGGCGATGGAGCTGGAGGGCGAACCGTTCGACCGGGCGAAGGTGGAGAAGCGGCTGCGTTCCGCGGAGCGGGCGCTGAACCAGCTCGGGCGGATCAACCCGCTGGCGCTCGAGGAGTACGACGCGATGGAGGAGCGGCACCGCTTCCTCTCCGAGCAGCTGGACGACCTGAAGAAGTCCCGCCGCGACCTGATGGACATCGTCAAGGAGGTCGACGAGCGGGTCGAGCAGGTGTTCACAGAGGCGTACCGCGACGTGGAGACCGAGTTCGAGCAGGTCTTCGCGCGGCTGTTCCCCGGCGGTGAGGGCCGGCTGGTGCTGACCGACCCGGACGACATGCTCGCCACCGGCGTCGACGTCGAGGCCCGGCCGCCCGGCAAGAAAGTGAAGCGGCTGTCGCTGCTGTCCGGCGGTGAGCGGTCGCTGGTCGCGGTGGCGTTCCTGGTGGCGCTGTTCAAGGCCCGGCCGTCGCCGTTCTACATCCTCGACGAGGTCGAGGCGGCCTTGGACGACACCAACCTGGGCCGGCTGCTGGAGATCTACGAGGAGCTGCGCGACCACAGCCAGCTGCTCGTGATCACGCACCAGAAGCGGACCATGGAGGTTGCCGACGCTCTGTACGGTGTCAGCATGCGTGGCGACGGCGTCTCGGCAGTGATCTCGCAGCGGTTGCGCGAGGCCGAGCCGGCGTGACGACGCCCGCCGGAGACCTGCGCGACCGGCGGAAGGCAGCGGCTGCGGCCTGCACCCGCTGGCTGGTCTGGCGTGGCGTCGGTCCGGACCTGCCGTCCGGGACCGCCGGCGACATCGACCGGTACGGCACCGACGGCGCGGTCGCCGAGCTGGAGGCCGAGGTCGCGGAGCTGCTCGGCAAGCCGGCCGCGGTCTTCATGCCGAGCGGCGTGATGGCGCAGCAGAGCGTGCTGCGGGCGCTCGCGGACGAGCGTGGTACGACGCGGGTCGCGCTGCACGGCCTGTCGCACTTCGTGCGGCACGAGCTGAACGCGCTGGAGGAGGTGCACGGCCTGCGCCTCGAGCACCTCACCGACGACCCGCGGCAGCCCCGGCCGGAGGACCTCGACGCGATCCCGGGCAGGCTGGCGGCGGTCGCGTTGGAGCTGCCGCTCCGCGAGGCCGGCTACCTGCTGCCGACGTGGGACGAGCTCGTGGTGTTCTCCGAGCATGCTGCCGCGCGCGGCGTACCGCTGCATCTCGACGGGGCCCGGCTGTGGGAGAGCGCGCCGTACCTGGGCCGCTCGCTCGCGGAGATCGCGGCGCTGGCGCAGACCGTGTACGTGTCGTTCTACAAGGGTCTCGGTGGTCCGGCCGGTGCCGCTGTGGCCGGGCCGGCGGACGTGATCGCGACGGCGCGCAGGTGGCAGCGGCGGCTGGGCGGGAACCTGTTCACGCTGATGCCGTATGCCGTGCCGGCCCGTGCCGGGCTACGCGAGCTGGTGCCGCGGATGGCCGAGTTCCACGAGCGGGCGGGCGAGCTCGCGAAGGCGCTGTCGGCGGCCGGGTTCCGGGTGCTGCCGGACCCGCCGCACACGAACGCGTTCCGCCTCTTCGCCGAGGCCGACGCCGTACGGCTGGACACCGCGTCGGTCGAGCACATGGAGCGGACCCGGGAGTCGATCAGCGCGGCATGGGCATCGGCCGACGTACCGGGCTGGTCGTGGACCGAGCTCGTGGTCGGGCCGACGACGATGGAGTGGACCGTGGACGAGGCGGTCAAGAGGCTGTCCGGGCTGGTCCTGATCGCCGTCGCCCAAGGCGAAGGCAAGTAGCCGTCCTATGGCCGGGCTGGTTGGGGCGGTCTGGAATGATGGGGCGCCGTGTCTCCTGCTGAGCTCGTTCCCCTGCTGGTAGCCGCTGTCGCGGACCTGGTGCTGATCGCGGTCGTGGTGGCCGCGGTCGTCGTGGTCGGCGCTGTCATCGGCCTCGTCGTGGTACGACGCCGCAAGGCGCTGCCGTCCGCGCCGGAGCAGACGAAGGCGGTCGAGCCGGCCGTCGGCGAGGACGCAGCTATACCGCGGGACACCCCGACCCGGACGGTGGAGGACACCGAGCTGCCGGTCGAGGAGCCGGAGCCGGTGCTGGAGAAGCCCGCCTCGGCGAAGGGCCGGCTGGTCCGGCTCCGGGCCCGGCTGGCCCGTTCGCAGTCCTCGCTCGGCAAGGGCCTGCTGGCGCTGCTGTCCCGCGATGCCGTCGACGAGGACACCTGGGAGGAGATCGAGGACACGCTGCTCACCGCGGACGTCGGGGTGGCGCCGACCCAGGAGCTGGTCGAGCGGCTGCGGACCCGCGTCCGGGTCGAGGGCGTGTCCAACCCGCAGCAGGCGCACGACGTACTCCGCGAGGAGCTGGTCGCGCTGGTCGACCCGGACCTGAACCGGACACTGAAGGTGGACCGGGTGGAGGGCAAGCCGGCGATCGTGCTGGTGGTCGGCGTGAACGGCACCGGCAAGACCACCACGGTGGGCAAGCTCGCCCGGGTGCTGGTCGCTGACGACAAGCAGGTCCTGCTCGGCGCCGCGGACACCTTCCGGGCGGCGGCCGCCGACCAGCTGCAGACCTGGGGCGAACGGGTCGGCGTCAGCACGGTCCGCGGACCCGAGGGTGGCGACCCGGCCAGCGTCGCGTTCGACGCGGTGCGGACCGGTATCGAGACCGAGGCCGACGTGGTGCTCGTCGACACCGCGGGCCGGCTGCACACCAAGACCGGGCTGATGGACGAGCTCGGCAAGGTGAAACGGGTGATCGAGAAGTCCGCCGCGGTGGACGAGGTGCTACTGGTGATCGACGCCACCACGGGCCAGAACGGGCTCACCCAGGCCCGGGTGTTCGCCGAGGTGATCGACGTGACCGGCATCGTGCTGACCAAGCTGGACGGCACCGCCAAGGGCGGCATCGTGATCGCGGTGCAGCGCGAGCTCGGCGTACCGGTGAAGCTGGTCGGCTTGGGCGAGGGCGCGGACGACCTGGCGCCGTTCGTCGCCGAGGACTTCGTCGACGCCCTCCTCGACTAGGTCACCGGTCCGTCCCGGAGCACGCCGCGGATCTCGTCCAGCGACACCCGCTCGGGCGGGAACTCGGCCAGCCACCAGGTCGCTCCTGCCGTGGCGTACGGCGCCACGTCGGTGCCGGCCGGTAGCGCGATCGCGACGTCGTACGGCGTGTCCCGGCCGGCCTCCGCACGTAACCCGCTGACCCGGGCCACGGCCTCGGCGAGCTGGTCCGGGTGCTCGAGGTTGACCGGGAAGAACCCGTCGTAGCGGGCGGCCCGGCGCATCGGCCGGACCTTGCCCGGGAAGCCGGCCACCCACACTGGTATGCCCGGTCGCTGGACCGGCCGAGGCAGGAACCGGATCCCGTCCGCGGTGTAGTGCTCGCCGCGGTGCCGCAGCTCCTCGCCGGACCAGGCGGTTGTGAGGAGCTCGAGGCACTCGTCGAGCATCCGGGCCCGGACCGCGTCGTCCAGCTCCTCGCCGGTCATCGAGAACTCGGCGCCGAACCGGTCGCTGCCCAGCCCTGCCCCGAGCGTGAGCCTGCCGCCGCTGAGCTGGTCGAGGCTCACGGTCTCCCGCGCCAGCTTGACCGGCCGGCGCCGGGCCAGCGGCGTGACCATCGGTCCGATCCGGACCGTCTCGGTCGCGGCGGCGACCGCGGCCAGCGTGATCCACGGGTCGGCCACCTGCGCCACCGGCTCGCGCCAGCGCACGTGGTCCCAGACGAAGAACCCGTGCCAGCCCGCCTGCTCCGCCTCCGCGGCGAGCCGTGCGACCGCCAGCGGATCCGCCAGCTCGTCGAACAGCGGTACCCACAACGCCGACCGCATCGCACCACCTCCAGTGATCACCGACTGGACCCGAGTCTGCAGGCCGAGCGGGGTCGACACGGAGAATTCGGGTCGGATCAACACCGGAATCACCCCGACGCCAACCATCCGGGCGTTGCAGAGCGTTCAATGGATGCGGGGTGGAAGGGACGTGCCGATGCGCGACGAGGTGGATGCCGACTTCGCCGGCTACGTGGTGTCACGACAGCACCGGCTGTTGCGCGCGGCGTACCTGATCTGCGGAGACGAGCACCTGGCGCAGGACCTGGTCCAGCAGGCGCTGACCAAGCTCGCGCTGCAGTGGGGGCGGGTGCGCGACGGCAACCCGGACGCGTACGTGAACCGGATCCTGTACCGCGACGCGATCTCGTGGTGGCGGCGGTTCCGGCGCGAGCGGCTGGTCGAGACCGTGGACGACTACGACGGCGAGGACCCGGACACCCCGACGCTGCTACGGGTCGACGTACAGCGCGCGCTGATGGCGCTGACACCGCGGCAGCGCGCCGTGCTGGTGCTGCGGTACTTCGAGGACCTGACCGAGACCGAGACGGCCGACCAGCTCGGCGTGACCGTCGGGACGGTGAAGAGCCAGTCGCACGTGGCGCTGAACAAGCTGCGCGCCGCGGTCGCCCACTGGCCGGAGGCCGAGCTGCGGGCGAAGGAGACGTGATGCGGACCGACGACGATGTACGGGTGCTGCTGGAGGAGGCGTCCGCGGGCTTGCCCGAGCCGGACCTCGCGGACCGGGTCTGGGCCGACGCGACCGTGATCGGCCGGCGCCGGCGGCGTCGTACCACGCTCGTGGTCGGGGTCGCGCTGGTCGGCCTCGTGGTGGCCGCGGCGGTGGCCGCGCCGCGGGTCCGGTACGGCGAGGAGGTGGCGCCGACACCGCTGCCCGAGCCGCCGGAGGTGTCCCGGACGTTGCCGTCCGCGGGCACCATCGCCGGGATGCGCTACTGGCTGGCGCCGCCGGCGGGCAGCGAGGCCTGGCTGGACCGCCGAGAGACCCCGCTCGGCGACCACCTCGGCCCGGTGCCGGACCGGATGCGGCCGCTGCGCCTCCGCTCGATCGACCGGGTCGGCGCGGTGATGCTGGTGCAGCTGCCGGGCCCGGTCCGGTACCGGCCGGTGATCCTGAGCGCCCGCGGCAGGTGGGCGGCGTCCGACCTCGCACTGCTGCCGACGAAGAATGCCGCCGGCAACCAGAGCCCGCCGCTGGACCCCACCGCGGTCTCGCCCGCGGGTTCACTGGTGGCGTTCGCGCAGCCGAACCAGGTCGTCGTACTGGACACCACCACCGGTGAGGCCCGGACGATTCCGGTGCCGTCGGCAACGATCGAGGAGGTCGCCTGGATGCCGTCCGGCGACCGGCTGCTGGCGAGCGGCGACGGTGGCACCTTCAGGGTCGTGGTCGGGAAGCTGGGGGCGGGGGAGGAGCCGGTCGAGCAGGTCGCGAAGGTGGCGGACCCGCGGACGGCGACGCCACCGCTGGCACTGGTCAGCGACCGCGGCGGCGAGGCGATGGTCGAGTACGACGTCAACGGCCGCGGCCAGATCGAGGTGCGGCTGGAACTGCCGGTGTCGAGGTGGACCGGGTCGACGTTCTCCTCCGGGGCGCTCGCGGCCCGGTCGTTCGTGCCGGAGCCGCTCCCCGAGCTGCAGTCGTCCGGAGCCGGCGCGCAGGTCGTCGCGGTGGTCGAGGCGGATCCGGCGGCGCCGGGCAAGCTGCTGGTATTGCCGGACAGCGACGACGACGGGCGCGCGGCGGGCTGCTGCCCGGTGCTCGGCTGGTACGACGACCACACGGTGCTGCTGGTATCGCGGACCAGCAGGGACGACTGGATCCTGGGCTGGGACGTGCTGACGGGACAGGTGACCCGGGTGGCCGAGCTGGACGTCGATGCGGTTGCCCTCGGCCCCGACCTGGTCAGCTGACGTCGTGACGTAGCACTCCGTGCAGGGTGAGGTGGACCAGGTCATCGACGTCGTCCTCGGTCGGCATCGATGCCCCGGTCACCACCCGGAGCACCAGCAGGCCGGCCAGCCACTCCACCAGGATCGCCGGATCGAGGCCGTCGCGGAGTGGTTCGCCGCGCTCCCGCGCGCGCTGCAGCCGTTCCGCGGCCCGGTCGGTCCGCCGCTGGATGAAGTCGCGGTAGATAGTGGCCGCGCTCGGGTCCCGGGTCGACTCGCTGACGCTGAGCCGGATCATCGCCCGGCCGGCATCGGTCCCGGCCAGAGCCACGGCCTGCCGGTAGAGCTGGCGAATGTCCTCCTCGTACGACCCGGTGTCCGGCTCCGGCACCTCGATGTCGAACAGGTGCGTGAGGGCGTCGTACGCGAGCTGTTCCTTGCTCGGCCAGCGCCGGTAGATCGTCGCCTTCCCGACGCCCGCCGCGTCGGCGACGTCGTCGACGGTCATCTTGTCGAACCCACGTTCGAGTAGGAGCTCGACCGCACAGGCCCGGATCCTGGGCTCGGCATCCGGGTCGCGCGGTCGTCCCCGCCTCGCAGGCTCTGTACGCAATTGCCGCCTCCCTCGTGCTCGGTCGCCTGCACGGCCCCGGCGACCGAGGGTGACAAAGATCCGGCCCTGTACCGGACTACAGAGTTTCGTCCCAGATGCCGCCCGAGTAAAGGCCTTTCGTCATCGGGACGTCATCATCCGGCCGCGTTTGTCACACGGACGAAACATCCGGCGCGATCGACCGAAACGCCGCGACGACATCGTTCGTGGTGTACCGGAGCGGCGCCGTCCCGCCGACGTGACGCGTACCTCCCGCGCCGGACCTGCGTACGACGAGAGGGATTCACGATGGAGATCAACGCCGGCGACACCGCCTGGGTACTCGTCAGCGCCGCCCTGGTGTTCCTGATGACACCGGGCCTGGCCTTCTTCTACGGCGGCATGGTGCGCGTGAAGAGCGTGCTGAACATGATGATGATGAGCGCCATCACCATCGCCGTCGTCACCATCTTGTGGGTGGTGGTGGGGTACTCGCTGACCTTCGGTGGCGGGGACTTCGGCCACCTGATCGGCGACTTCTCGGTCGCCGGCCTGAAGGACCTGATGTCGCCCGATGCGGTGACCGGGGCCGAGGGCAACCAGATCCCGACGCTCACGTTCGTCGCCTTCCAGCTGATGTTCGCGATCATCACGCCGGCGCTGATCTCCGGCGCGATCGCCGACAGGGCGAACTTCCGCGGCTGGATCGCGTTCGTGGTCGGCTGGACCTGCCTGGTGTACTTCCCGGTCGCGCACTCGGTGTGGTTCCTGAACGACGGTGACGGCGGCTGGATCGGCGACAAGCTGAAGGCGATCGACTTCGCGGGCGGTACCGCGGTGCACGTGAACGCCGGTGCCGCCGCGCTGGCGCTGGCCCTGGTACTCGGCCGCCGGATCGGCTGGCGCAAGGACCCGATGCGGCCGCACAGCCTACCGCTGGTGCTGCTCGGCGCCGGGCTGCTGTGGTTCGGCTGGTTCGGCTTCAACGCGGGCTCGGCGCTGTCTGCCGGTACGACCGCCGCGGTCGCGTTCATGAACACCCAGATCGCCACCGCCGCCGCGGTGATCGGCTGGCTGATCGTAGAGCGGATCCGGAACGGCAAGGCGACGACGCTCGGCCTGGCCTCCGGTGCGGTTGCCGGCCTGGTCGCGATCACGCCGTCCTGCGCCTCGGTGACGCCCGTAGGCGCGATCTTCCTCGGCCTGCTCGCTGGTGCGATCTGCTGCTTCGCGGTCTCGCTGAAGTACAAGCTCGGGTACGACGACTCGCTCGACGTGGTCGGCGTCCACCTGGTCGGCGGCCTGTTCGGTTCGCTGGCGATCGGCTTCCTCGCCAGCGACGCGGCGCCGACCGGGGTGAACGGCCTGTTCTACGGTGGCGGTGTCGACCAGCTGTGGCGGCAGGCGGTTGCGAGCGTCGCCGTGGCGGTTTACTCCTTCACGGTGGCCTTCCTGCTCGCCAAGCTGATCGATGTCACGATCGGCTTCCGGGTGAAGGAGGACGACGAGGTCACCGGTGTGGACCAGGTCGAGCACGCGGAGACGGCGTACGAGCTGCTCACCTCGGGCCTGCGCGGCGCCGTACAGCGGCCGGAGCTGAACGCGCAGTCCGGTAAGCCAGCACAGACGACCGAGACGACTGAGAAGGAAGGGGCGAACGCATGAAGCTCGTGACCGCGGTCGTCAAGCCGCACAAGCTGGACGACGTCCGGTCGGCGCTGGAGACGTTCGGGGTGACCGGGATGACGGTCAGCGAGGCCAGCGGCTACGGCCGGCAGAAGGGCCACACCGAGGTGTACCGCGGCGCCGAGTACGAGGTGGACCTGGTGCCGAAGGTCCGGCTGGAGATCGTCGTCGAGGACGGCGACGCGGACGACGTGGTGACCCTGCTGGTGAAGGCCGCGCAGACCGGACGGATCGGCGACGGGAAGGTCTGGGTGGTCCCGGTCGAGACCATCGTCCGGGTCCGGACCGGTGAGCGTGACGCGGACGCCATCTAGGCCGCGCGCCGAGCGGCGGCGGGAGCGGTCCGAGGAGGCCGACGAGCTGCTCCAGCTGCTGCTCACCAACGCGAGTGATGCCCTCGGTGCGAGCACCGAGGGCATCGCCCTGGTCGCGGTCGGTGGGTACGGCCGGCGCGAGCTATCGCCGTACAGCGATCTCGACGTGATGCTGGTGCACACCGACGGGTGCGACCGCGTCGACGAGGTCGCGCGGCAGATCTGGTACCCGCTGTGGGACGCGCGGACCCGGCTTGACCACAGCGTCCGGACCGTGGACGAGGCGAGGGCCGCGGCGGGTGACGACGTCCGGGTCGCGCTCGGGCTGCTGGACGCGCGGCACGTCGCCGGCGACCCGGCGCTGACGCTGCGGCTGCGGTCGGTGCTGATGGCGGACTGGCGACGCGGTGCGCGGACCCGGTTGCCCGAACTCGCCGAGGCGTGCCGGGAACGCGCCCGCACGGTGGGCGAGCTCGCGCACCTGGCCGAGCCGGACCTCAAGGAGGCGTACGGCGGCCTGCGGGACGCGGTCGTGCTGCGCGCGCTGGTCGCCTCCTGGCTGGTGGACGTACCGCACCCGGTGGTGGAGCGGGCCCGGCGCGAGCTGCTCGACGTCCGCGACGAGCTGCACGACGCGACCGGGCGGGCCACCGACCGGCTGGTCGCCGACGTCGCCCGGGACGTCGCGCACGGTCTCGGGCTCGGTGGCCGGGATGCGCTGCTGCGGCACGTGTACGCGAGTGGTCGCGCGCTCGCGCACGTCTGCGACGTTTCCTGGCGCCGGGTCGAGAGCCTGGCCACCCGACCACCGCGGTCCAGGCGCCGGTCCGCGGGCGGACCGTTGCTGCTGGCCATCGACGACGGCGTCGCAGAGCACGAGGGCGAGGTGGTGCTGCTGCCGTCCGCGCGTCCTGCCCGCGACCCGCTGCTGGCGTTGCGGGCGGCGGCGGTGGCGGCCCAGCGCGGTCTGGGCCTGTCGCCCACGGTCTGCGCCCGGCTGGTCAGGGAGGGCGCACAGCTGCCGGAGCCATGGCCCGCCGAGGCCCGCCGGCTGCTCTGCGCGGCGCTCGGTGCCGGCAACGGCCTGCTGGAGGTGTGGGAGGCGCTGGACCAGGCCGGGTACGTGGACCGGATCCTGCCCGAGTGGGCGCCGATCCGGTTCCGGCCACCGCAGTCGCCGGTGCACCGCTTCACCGTCGACCGGCACCTGCTGGAAACCTGCGTGGAGACGGTCCGGTCGCTGCGTGACGTACGACGCCCCGACCTGCTGCTCGTCGGGGCGCTGCTGCACGACCTCGGCAAGGCGGCCGGCGACGACCATGCGGTCAGCGGAGCCGGTATCGCCCGGACCACCTGCGAGCGCTGGGGTTTCACGCCCGCCGATGTGGACACCGTCGAGCGGCTGGTGCTGCACCACCTGCTGTTGTCGGAGACCGCGACCCGGCGTGACCTGGACGACCCGTCGACCATCGAGCTGGTGGCGAGCCTGGTCGGCGATGCCGAGACGCTGGACCTGCTGGAGGCGCTCGCGTACGCCGATGCCCGTGCCGCCGGTCCGGTCGCGTCCAGCGCCTGGCGACTGCGGCTGGTCGCCGACCTGGCGCGGCGGGTCCGGGCCCAGCTCGGCGGAGGTGGCGCAGCGCAGTGGGCCGAGTCGGCGGCGGTGGAGACGCCGCCGCTGCAGCCGGTCGACGGGGTCGGCGAGATCGGGGTCGAGGTCGGTGCCGAGCACGGCGAGACCCAGCTGGTGGTGGCGGTCCCGGACCGGATCGGCGCGCTGGCGACGGTGGCCGGCGTACTCGCGGTGGAGCGGCTGCGGATCCGGTCCGCGTCGGTCACCTCCGCGGGCCGGTTCGGCCTGTCGCAATGGCTGGTCGGCGGTCAGCCGCCCGACCCGGTTCGGCTGCGGGAACGACTCGGAGTGGCGCTGCGCGACGACACCGACCTGGTACGACGCCTGGCCGCGCGGGACGCCTCCGCCGTCACCCGGACCTTGTCCGCCCGGGTCGACCTGCTGCCGGACGCGTCCGACAGCGCGACCGTGCTACAGGTCCGGGCGCACGACCGGCCCGGCCTGGTCTACGACGTCTGCGCGGCGATCGCCGCAGCCGGTGCCGACGTCCGGTCAGCCCACGTCAGCACGCTCGGCGCCGAGTGCGTCGACGTCTTCTACCTGACCGACCCCGACGGCTCGGTCCTCGACGCCGAGCACGCCGGCACCGTCGCCAAGAACGTCCGGGAGCGCATCACCCGCACCTGACCCCTAAGGTCCGGCCACGTCTTGGGAACCGTGAACAAGTACTTGCCTGTCGTCGGACACCAGGTCCTGGTCGGCTGCGCCGATGTCGTCCGGATCCGGCGCGACTATGTGGACCTCCGCAGGTGCGTCTGCTGGCACTGAGCCGTCCTGGGACGACAGTGCTGTGGAGACCAGGGCCGGCGCCTGCTGTTGCTCGGTGGCGACCCCCTCAGCTTCGGACTGACGCAACCGCGGCGGTGCCGCAGTCCACGACTTCAGGTTCTGCATCACGTTCGCGTAGAAGTCGTCGATCGCTCGGAGGACGGAGTCGATGAAGCTCCCGCGGCCACGACCTCGCTTGGTGCCCATCGGTGTTGTCAGGGCAACACGGAACAACCGCGGCTCCTTCGCCGGATTCCCCAACAGCTTCGCCGGGTTCTCTCGCGCATCGCGCAGCAGCTCGGCGGCACCCGCACCGCGAGCGTGCGCGGCGACGACCTCGATGCGGACCGAGTCCGGCGCGGCCTTCAACTGTCGAATCAGCCAGTTGATCCGCGTCGTCGGACGACCATCGCGCGGCGCATCGACTTCGACCACGCAAGTGATCTGGCCGGCGCGTAGATCGGCCACGACGGTGAGAGGACCCACGGTGTCTGGAATGCGGATGGCGCCCCGGAGGGCACCGTGCTGGCACAGCTCGGCGACCAGCGCCTGCGTTCGAAGTGCTGGCTCTGCGAGCTCGCGTCGCGAGATCACCGTCGCCGCCTCGGCTCCGAGCTGGCGTCCCAGCCGCAGGCTCGCGAACCTCAGCAGCGCGTCGAAGCGCGCAGCCACCTCGGTCACGCCCTTGTCGTTCTGCCTGAGGGTTCCTGCGGCGACCGCCTCTCGAACGGCGACCCAGGTCTCGCCCATGTCGTCGAACTCCAACGCCCCCGACCGCGGATGCTCGAGGTAGCGAATCAGCTCGCCGAGTATCCACGCCTGGTCCGGATCCGCGATTCCGCGGAATTCCTTCTGCATGGTTGCCTCTGCAAGGACCTCGGTCCATGAAAGGTGGTGGAGGGCGACCTTCGTCAGTTTGCGCTTGTCGACCTTCGTTGGATGTTGGCCCGGTACCGCCGGTATCTCGTTCGAAATGGTGAGTACGGCGTCGTAGCCGTGCTCACGGGCGATGGTTAGGTACGCCTCGAGTTGTTCGGACTCGAGCCTGTTGGCACCCGTCTTGACCTCAACGAGAGCGGTCCACACCCTCCCTCCTCGGCTGACTCTGACCAGTCCGTCCGGGTACAGCCGCTTCTCAGCGAGCATGAACGGCACCTCGATGTAGGTCTCCACAGCGCCACCAGGCGCGCCGAGTGGCTTGGTCAGTGCGCGTCCGAACTCGCGCACCGCCGACATCACGGCCAGCAGCGCCGAGGTGGCTCGGCGCTCCTGTTCCTCGGCGCCGTTGATCCCAGATGTCGGGATCAGCCGTGCTTCATGCCATGTCTCCTCTGCCATCTCAATCCCCACCCCCAGTAACAGTCATGACAATGCAGAAGAGGTTACGCCCAAGCAGCTACGGAGGGGAGTGCTTCGCTACGAAGAGCGACGCCGATATCGGCGCGGCCTATGGTCGGTGGGTGCGGATGACCGAGCTGATCCGGGAGCAGGCGCGGGCTTGTGACGAGCTGGGCTCGCCGATGTACGGCGAGCTGCTCCGGCTGGTTGCCGAGGACAACGAGCTGGGCGGGCAGTCGGTGCCGGTGCTGCGCGGCCACGAGGACGACCCGGGCCCGTCGGCGCTGGCGCTGCGGCTCCTGGGCAGCGTGCACCGGCTGGTGCTGTCCGGCGCCGTGCCCGAGCTGGCCGCCTTCTACCCGAGCGTGGGCGGCGAGTGGGACCCGGTGCTCGGCTGGGACGCGTTCCAGCAGGTGCTGGAGTCGCACCGCGAGGAGATCCGGGTCTGGCTGGAGCGGCACCCGCAGACCAACGAGGTGGGCCGGGCGGCCGCGCTGATGGGCGGGCTGCTGCGGCTGCCGGCCGCGCTGCGGCTGCCGGTCCGGCTGTTCGAGTTCGGCGCCAGTGCCGGGCTGAACCTGCGGGCTGACCACTTCCACTACAGCGGAACGGACGGCGCGACGTTCGGGCCCGAGGACAGTCCGGTGCGGCTGGACCGGGCCTGGCTGGGCGTACCCCTCACGCCGTGGCCTGAGCTGCAGATCGTGGAGCGGGCCGGTGCCGACATCGAGCCGCTGGACCCGACCACGCCGGACGGCGGGCTGACGCTGATGTCGTACGTCTGGCCGGACATGGCCGACCGGCTGGCCCGGCTGCGCGGCGCGCTGGAGATCGCCCGCGAGGTGCCGGCCCCGGTACGGCGGCAGGACGCGGCGGCGTTCCTGCGCGGGCTGGTGCTCGCCGAGGGTGCGGTGACAGTGGCCTGGCACTCGATCATGTGGCAGTACCTGTCCGCGGAGGGCAAGGCCGCGGCCGAGCAGGCGATCGCGGCACTGGCGGCGCTGGCGACCGCCGCGGCACCGTTCGCGCACCTGTCGCTCGAGCCGGGCCGCCGCAGCCCGGACAGCCCGCGCGAGTTCCTCGTCGTACTGCAGGTGTGGCCGTCGGGGGAGCGACGGGTGCTCGGCACGGCCGCACCGCACGGCATCCCCGCCGTGTGGGAGTGACCGTCAGACGGTCGCGCTGGTCACGCAGCTGCTGAGCTGGCGCCGATCGCCGCGACCAGCAGGTCGGCGAGGCGCGCCGCGAGCGTGCCGTCGGGGTCGAGGTCCGGGTCGAAGATGCCGACGTGCATGCCGACGCAGCCACGTGCCTGCACCAGACCCGCCAGCAGCGTGACGAACTCGTCGGCGTCCAGGCCGCCGGGATCGGGACTGTCCACTGCGGGCATCACGCTCGGGTCGAGGATGTCGACGTCGAGGTGCACCCAGAATCCCTCGATGCCGTCGCGCTGGAGGTGTGCCGTGACCGCGTCCGCCGCGGCGCCGGCGCCCTCGGCGCGAATCCGGCTCGCCTCCCAGGTCTCGATCCCCGCCGCCCGGAGCTCGTCCGACCAGTCGTCGTCGCGGATCCCCAGCACCGCCGCGTCCTGGTCCCGGATGTACGGCGCGCGGCCCTCCAGGTCGGTCAGGTCCGGCTGGCCCCGGCCTGTGACCAGCGCGAGTGCCTCGCCGCCGGCGGCGCCGACGTGGTCGGAGTTGCCCAGGTGCCGGAAGTCGGAGTGCCCGTCCAGGTACGCCACTCCGTACCGGCCGCGCCGGGCCAGCGCGAGCGCATGGCCGAGCATGATGCTGCACTCACCGCCCAGCACGACCGGGAACGCGCCGCCGTCGAGCAACGCGCCGACACGGTCGGCGAGCTTCACGCTGTACGACGCGATGCCGGGCGCGTTGAACACACCGTCACCCGGCTTCCACTCGCCCCGCTCGTATCGCGGTGGCACGACGTAGCCGGCGTCCTCGGCGCCCAGCCGGCGCAGCAGGCCCTGGTCCCGCAGCGCCCCGGCCAGCTTGTAGCAGCCGGGCACGGTCAGCGGCGCGGGCGGCCGGAGCCCGAGGTTCGACGGCGCATCCAGTACGGCGATCCGTCGCGAGCCGCTGGTCATTGGCGCTCCCTTGCTCAACCGTTCAACTGGCCTTGATCGGTTGAGCGTGACAGAGTCCAGTTCAACCAGTCAAGCGCTGATGAACGGTGAGAGGATGGCGGGTATGAGTACCGAGCTGGTCGGCAACGCGCTGTGCCTCGACTTCGCCAACTCGGTCAACCAGCGGGCGGACCCGAGGCACGACTGGCTGGCCGAGCCGGACGGCCTGCGCCGCTGGGCCGTTCTCGCCGGCCTGCCCCGGCCCGTCCGGCGCCCGGCCGACGACACGGTGAGTGCGGCGGTCGAGCTGCGCGAGGCGGTGTACCGGACCTTCAGCGCCGTCGCCGCCGGGCGGCCCGTGATCAGGGCCACTTCCGCGGCGGACCTGGCCCGGATCACGGGCACCTGCGCCGAAGGTCTCGCCGACGCAGCCCTCGTCACCGATCCGGAGCACGCGGACGACAGGGCGCCGTACCGGCTGGAGTGGAAACGGGGCGGCGACCCGCGCCGGGTGCTGTGGGCGGTCGCCGACTCGGCCCTGGAACTGCTGCGGCACGGTCCGCTGGACCGGGTAGGGGAGTGCCCGGCGTGCGGCTGGGTGTTCCTCGACACGAGCCGGAACGGCCGTCGCCGCTGGTGCAGCATGGCGATGTGCGGCGGCGCCGTGAAGTCCGCCCGCCACTACGCCAGGACGTCCGGGCGCGCGACGACCCGGGCGTGAACGGGCCGGACAAGCTCGACCCGTCGCGCCGTACCCCCGCTCCGGCGGAGACACGCGCCGGCGGCCGGTAGACTCGCGGGGTTGCACGCAGTACCCCGACCCGAACGGATCACCCGTGTTCGACACGCTCTCCGATCGCCTCTCCGCCACGTTCAAGAACCTGCGCGGCAAAGGCAAGCTGACCGACGCCGACATCGACGCGACCGCGCGCGAGATCCGGATCGCGCTGCTCGAGGCCGACGTCGCGCTTCCGGTGGTGAAGGACTTCATCGCGGCGGTCAAGGAGCGGGCCGGTGGCGCCGAGGTGCGCGGCGGGCTGAACCCGGCGCAGCAGGTCATCAAGATCGTCAACGAGGAGCTGATCAAGGTCCTCGGCGGCGAGACCCGCGAGCTGCGGTTCGCCAAGCGGCCGCCGACCGTGATCATGCTCGCCGGTCTGCAGGGCTCCGGTAAGACCACGCTGGCCGGCAAGCTCGGCAAGTGGCTCAAGGAGTCCAAGCACCAGACCCCGATGCTGGTCGCGGCGGACCTGCAGCGCCCGAACGCGGTGACCCAGCTTCAGGTGGTCGGTGAGCGGGCCGGCGTACCGGTGTTCGCGCCCGAGCCGGGTAACGGCGTCGGCGACCCGGTCGACGTTGCCCGGCGGGCGATGGACGAGGCCCGGGCCAAGCAGCACAGCGTGGTGATCGTCGACACCGCCGGCCGGCTCGGTATCGACGAGGAGCTGATGAAGCAGGCCGCGGACATCCGCGACGCGGTCGAGCCGGACGAGATTTTGTTCGTCGTCGACGCGATGATCGGCCAGGACGCGGTGACCACCGCGCAGGCGTTCCTCGACGGTGTCGGCTTCGACGGCGTCGTACTGGCCAAGCTGGACGGCGACGCCCGTGGTGGTGCCGCGCTGTCGATCGCTCAGGTCACCGGCCGCCAGGTGATGTTCGCCTCGAACGGTGAGAAGCTCACCGACTTCGACGTCTTCCACCCCGACCGGATGGCGTCCCGGATCCTCGGCATGGGCGACATGCTCAGCCTGATCGAGAAGGCCGAGCAGACCTTCGACGCCGACCAGGCCGCCAAGACCGCCGCCAAGCTGCAGAAGAAGGGCGGCAAGGACTTCACCCTGGACGACTTCCTCGCCCAGGTGCAGTCGGTCCGCAAGATGGGTCCGATCACCAAGATCTTCGGCATGCTGCCGGGTGCCGGCCAGTTCAAGGACCAGCTGGAGAACTTCGACGAGCGCGAGGTCGACCGGATCGAGGCTGTCATCCACTCGATGACCCCGGCCGAGCGCAACGACCCGAACATCCTCAACGGCTCCCGCCGGGCCCGGATCGCGAAGGGTTCCGGTACCGACGTCAGCACCGTCAGCGGGCTGGTCGAGCGCTTCTTCGAGGCGCGCAAGATGATGGTCGCGATGGCGTCCGGCAAGGGGATGCCGGGGATGCCGGGCATGCCGGGGATGCCGGGTACCGGCGGCGGCCGGAAGGCCAAGCAGCAGGCCAAGAAGAACAAGACCAAGCGTGGCTCCGGCAACCCCGCCAAGCGGGCGAACCAGGCCGCGTCCGCCCCGCAGCAGGCGGAGCCGGGTCAGCTCCCCGCCGCGTTCGGAGGCGGTCCGGGCGCGGGCGACGACTTCGAGCTGCCCGCGGAGCTCAAGGACCTGCTGGGTAAGCAGAAGTAACGCTCCGTACACAACTGGCCGAATCCGGTACACGCTTGGGGTGGCCACCGTTGTCATCGGAAGACTAAGATCTGGCCCCATGGCCGGCGACGCCCCGTCGGCTTCCGCCCGGAGTGAGGACTGGTCGCGGTTTTGACACGCGAGAGCTGGCGTCTGAAGAAGAGGGTCGCGCGACTGATCGCGGCACCGGTGGTTGCTGGTGCGGTGTTCTTCGCCAGTGCCGACGGGGTTACCCGGTACCAGTACCTCTCCCCGTCCCACGGTGACGAGTCCTCGGCGTTCGACGACCTGCGCGACGAGGTCCCGGTCTACCCGGGCGTGAGCGGCCGGCTCGGCACCGAGCAGCCGTCCCGGGTGCCGGTCATCGTCACCGGCGCGATCGACGGCCGCCCGGTGGTGCCGATCGGCAGCAGCGGCGCGGTGGAGGGCATCCCGAGCAGCGTGCTGCCGGCGTACCGTGCGGGGGCGCAGGCGTTGTCGCTGTCGCACCCGAACTGCGGTTTGACCTGGCCGCTGCTGGCCGGGATCGGCAAGGTCGAGTCCTCGCACGCGTCCGGCGGCCGGGTGGACGCGAAGGGTACGACGCGGGGCAGGATCCTGGGTCCGGTCCTGAACGGCGGACCCGGTATGGCGACGATCCGCGACACCGACGGCGGCCGGCTCGACGGCGACGCCGTCTGGGACCGCGCGGTCGGGCCGATGCAGTTCATCCCCGGCACCTGGGCCGCGTTCCAGACCGACGGGAACGCCGACGGCGTCCGCGACCCGCACAACGTGTACGACGCGGCTACGGCGGCCGGGCAGTACCTGTGCGCCGGTGGCGCCAACCTGCGCGACCCGCGCGGACTGGTCGAGGCCGTGCTGCGCTACAACCACTCGATGGAGTACGTCGCGATCGTGCTTCGCTGGATGCGTACCTACGCGCAGTCCGCGGTGACGATCCCGGACCGGACCGGCGTGATTCCGCCCGCGACGACCGACACGGGCAACGTCGAGCGTGACGTCGACCCGACCCACCTGCCCGACACCGAGACGTCCGACCTCACGGCCACGAGGCCGATCCAGTCGCAGCGCCCGATCACCCGTCCGCCGTCGCCCCCGCAGGCACCCGCCACCACGCTGCAGCCGACCCGGACGCCGACGAGCTCGCCGGTCCAGCCGACGACCGCACCGACCCAGACAACCACGACACCGGGCCCTGGTACGACGACGCCCACCACGCCGCCGAGTACGCCCCCGTCGACACCCCCCACGACGCCGCCAAGCACTCCGCCGACGACGACGCCGACCCCGACACCGACCGAGACGCCGACGCCGACCCCGACCGACACGCCGACGCCCTGCCCGACGGTGACGCCGACGGAGACCCCGACGCCCACTCCGACACCCGGCCCGTGCACGACGCCGACGCCTGGTGGCGGCGATGCGACGCCGGACCCGTCCCCGGAGCCGACGGGCGGTACGACGGGTAGCACAGCGACGACCGGTGACGAGACCCCGGCCGGCGACCAGCAGCAGCCGGCCTCCGGCTCGGCACCACTCGCCGTCCAGCCCACGGCGCGCCGTCCGCGCCGCACCGGCGCGCTGGGCGCCCGCCGCTGACCGTCCCACTCGCGCCGCTGTGCGGGCTACGGTCTGTGCATGACGCCTACGCCTCCGTCCTCGCAAGGCCAGCCACTGCGGATCGCGGGGACGGTGCTGCCGTCCGGTGAGGTCCGCGACCTGTTCGTCCACGACGGGGTGGTCGTCGACCGGCCGCCGGGTGAGGTCACCACGGTCTCCGCGGGCGGCTGGATCGTCCCGGGCCTGGTCGACGCGCACTGCCACATCGGGTTGGACCAGCAGGGTGCGGTCGAGCCCGACGTCCAGGAGGAGCAGGCGGTCACGGACCGGGACGCCGGCGCGCTGCTGGTCCGCGACGCCGGATCGGCCGCCGACACCCGTTGGATCGACGGCCGGGACGACCTGCCGAAGATCATCCGCGCCGGCCGTCACATCGCGCGGTCGAAGCGATACATCCGCAACTACGGCTGGGAGATCGAACCGGCCGAGCTCACCGCGTACGTCGAGCAGGAGGCGAAGCGCGGCGACGGCTGGGTCAAGCTGGTCGGCGACTGGATCGACCGAGACGCCGGCGACCTCACCCCGTGCTGGCCCGCGGATGCGCTGCGGGCCGCGATCTCCCGCGCGCACGAGCTCGGTGCCCGGGTCACCGCGCACGTGTTCGGCGAGCACGCGCTCCCGGACCTGCTCGAGGCGGGCATCGACTGCATCGAGCACGGAACCGGGCTGTCCCCTGACCTGGTCGACCGGATGGCCGCGCACGGCACCGCACTGGTGCCGACGATGCTGCAGCTGGAGAACTTCCCGAAGTACGCGGACCAGGCCGGCGGCAAGTTCCCCGCGTACGCCGCGCACATGCTCGACCTTTTCGCCCGCCGGCACGACACGTTGCGGGCCGCGGTCGAGGCCGGCGTACCGATCTATACCGGCACCGACGCCGGCGGCGTCCTGGAACACGGCCTGGTCGGGCCCGAGATCGCAGCGCTGACCGCGATCGGGATGACGGCCGAGCAGGCGCTGGGTGCCGGGTCCTGGCAGGCCCGCGAGTGGCTCGGCGTACCCGGCGAGCTGACCGTCGGCGCACCCGCCGACCTGGTCGTGTACGACGCGGACCCGCGACTGGATCTCGGCGTACTGACCCGGCCGGCGCGTGTCGTGCTGCGCGGCCGGGTCGTGGCCTGAACGTCGCCGACCCTTGAGTGGTCGCGGGCCGGGGCATGACGTGCTGCGAGGGCTGTGGTCAGTGCAGGGCGGTGAGGAGGGTGCGGGCGTAGGCCTGCTCGACATCGGCGTCCTGGACGGTGTGCTCGTCGGCGCCGATCCGGGTGATGACCCGCCAGGTGCTGTCGCTGCGCTCCAGGCGGACCAGCAGCTGACCGAGCAGCTCGCGGAGCTGGTCCTCGCGCGGTAGCCAGATGCAGTCCGCGATCTCGACCGAGTCCAGCGCCCACTCCGTGGTGCCGTTGAACCCGAGCACCCGCTGGTCGCCGTACCGGTGCACGTCGATGGTGAAGTCGCTGACCCAGAAGAGGTGCTCGGCCATCTCCGGCTCGTCCACGACGAACCGGTCGCCGGGCTGCGGGTCCCACCGCACCCCGGCCGCACGCAGTTCACGGGCCAGCTCGACCGAGATCACGGCATCCATCATCGCGTACGACCCGGCACCGCGACGCTCTGTCAGCCTCGGAGCACGTCCCTGGCACTTGGCGATCTGCATCGCCTTCGAGACCGCCTCGGCCCAGCCGTCGTCGGGCGACTTCGCGCCGGACTGCACGGTCTTCAGGGCCTCGCTGTGCGGCGCCGCCTGTGGGATGGTCCGGCAAAGTATGCAAGAGTCGATCATCGAAGTGACTAAATATGAACGAGTTTGCGTGATAGCGTCATTGTCGTGTTGCCACAGCAGCGGCAGGAGCAGATCATCCGCGCCCTCCGCTCGGACGGCGCCGGGGGAGTCAAGGTGCTGGCCGAGCGGCTCGGCGTGAGCGAGGCGACGATCCGCCGCGACCTCGAGCAGCTGCACGAGCAGGGTCGGCTCACCAGGGTGTACGGCGGCGCGCTCGCCGTCGACGGCCACGACGAGCCGTTCGCCGAGGTGAGTGCCGTCCAGGCCGAGGAGAAGGACCGGATCGCCCGCCGGGCCGCGGAGCTGGTGGAGGACGGTCAGTCGGTGCTGCTGGACATCGGCACCACCGCGCTGCGGCTCGCGCACCACCTGCACGGCCGCCGGGTCACCGTGGTGACCAGCAACCTCGCGGTGCTGGAGGAGCTGCAGAACGACGACGCGGTCGAGCTTGTGCTGCTCGGTGGCTTCGTGCGCCGCAGCTACCGGTCGGTGGTCGGGTACCTGACCGAGGAGTGCCTGCGGCAGATCCACACCGACTGGCTGTTCCTGGGCACCAGCGGAGTCCGGCCGGACGGCCGGGTGATGGACAGCACGCTGATCGAGGTGCCGCTGAAGCGCGCGATGATCCGGGCCGCGGACAAGGTCGTCCTGCTGGCCGACGGCACCAAGTTCCCCGGGCACGGGATCGCCAAGGTGTGCGAGCCGGACGAGCTCTCGATCGTGGTGACGGAGCAGGCCGCCGACCCCAGGACCCGCGAGCAGCTGGCCGAGGCCGGCGTGGAGGTGGTGCTGGCGTGAGACTGACGATCCTGGGCGGCGGGGGATTCCGGGTCCCGTTGGTCTACTCCGCACTGATGTCCGACCGCGGCCCCGGCCGCGTCACCGAGGTCGCCCTGTACGACGCGGACGCGTCCCGGCTGACCGCGATCGGTCTGGTGCTGCGTCAGCTGGCCGACGCCGCGCTCGCCCGCGGCATCGACGTGAAGCCGCCGGTGGTCACCGAGACCACCGACCTGGACACCGCGCTGCGCGGCGCTCACTTCGTGTTCTCCGCGATCCGCGTCGGCGGGCTGGAGGGCCGCGCCACCGACGAGCGGGTCGCGATAGAGCTCGGGCTGCTCGGCCAGGAGACCACCGGCGCGGGCGGCATCGCATACGGGCTGCGGACGTTGCCGGTGGCAACGGCCATCGCCCGGCGGATCGCGTCCCTCGCGCCGTCCGCGTGGGTGATCAACTTCACCAACCCGGCCGGGATGGTTACCGAGGCGATGGGCCAGGATCTGGGCGACCGGGTGATCGGCATCTGCGACTCGCCGTCCGGGCTGGGCCGCCGGGCCGCGCTGGCGCTCGGGCTCGACCCGGACCACGCGTCGTACGACTATGCGGGGCTCAACCACCTCGGCTGGTTGCGCGGGATCCGCGCCGGCGGCGTCGAGCACCTGCCCGAGCTGCTGGCCGACGACGACGCGCTGACCTCCTTCGAGGAGGGCCGGCTGTTCGGCGCGGACTGGCTGCGCAGCATCCGGTCGATCCCGAACGAGTACCTGCACTACTACTACTTCGCGCGCGAGACCCGGGAGGCCGTCGCGGCGAGCAAGCGGACCCGCGGCCGCTTCCTGCTCGAACAGCAGGCCGCCTTCTACGCCGCCACCGCGCGGCAGCCCGCGCAGGCGCTGGCGCTGTGGCAGCGGACCCGGGCCGAGCGCGAGTCGACGTACATGGTGGAGAGCCGCGAGGTCGCCGGCGCCGGGGCGCGGGACGAGCGGGACATGGAGGCCGGTGGGTACGAGCAGGTCGCGCTCAGCCTGATGCGGGCGATCGCGCACAACGAGCAGGCCGGGCTGATCCTGAACGTCCGCAACCGCGGCACGCTGCGGCACCTGGACGACGACGCGGTGGTCGAGGTGCCGTGCACCGTGGACGCGAACGGCGCCCGGCCGACCGCGGTCAGCCAGCTCGCCGACCACCAGGCCGGACTGGTCTGCGCGGTGAAAGCGGTGGAGCGATCCACCATCGAGGCGGCGGCCACCGGATCGCGGTCCACGGCGCTGCGGGCGTTCGCCTGGCATCCTTTGGTCGACTCGGTCAGCGTGGCCGGCCGGCTGCTCGACTCGTACGCCGCCGAGCAGCCGGAACTGTCCCGCTTCGCGCGTTAGAGGAACGTGGTCAGGCTCTCCAGCAGCGCGTCCGGGTTCTCCTCCGGGATCCAGTGCGCGGTCTCGGGGATCACGACGCCGGTCACGTCGTCGGCCACCTCGCGCATCATCTCCTCGATCAGTGGCCCGCTGGTGCTGTGTGCACCGCCGACCGCGAGCACCGGCATCGTGAGCCGGTTCTTCATCAGCTCGCGGTTGTCGCGGACGTCCTGCTCGAAGGCCCGGTACACCTCGAACCCGGCCCGCATCGCGCCCGGCTCGGCGTACGCCCGCACGTAGTGGTCGAGGTCCTCCGGCGTGAAGGCCGCGGTGTTGTAGATCCGCGCGTTGACGAAGAAGGTCAGGTACTCCCGCTCCCGCCCGGCGACCAGCGTCTCCGGCAGGTCCCGGGCGCCGTGGAAGGCGAAGTGCCAGACCCGCGGGTCGACGCTGATCCGGTCCCAGACCTTGGTACCCGGCAGGGGTGCGTCGATGGCGACGAGCTTGCTGGTCGCCTCGGGGAACTGGGCCGCGTAGCTGTAGGCCACCATCAGGCCGATGTCGTGCCCGACGATCGCGGCGCGCTCGAAGCCGAGGTGGCGGAGCAGCTCGTGTAGGTCGGTCGCCATGGTGCGCTTGTCATAACCGGTGACCGGCCGGCTGGAGTGCCCGGCGCCGCGGTAGTCCGGCGCGATCACGGTGAACCGCTCGGCCAGCGCCGGGATGATCCGGCGCCACTCGTACCAGGTCTGCGGGAAGCCGTGCACCAGCAGGACGGGATCGCCGTTGCCTGCAGCAACATAGTGGAGGCGGACGCCGTTCACGTCGGCCTTGTGTCGTCGGAGCTCTGTCACGAATGCCCAACCTATGCGGCGCAACGCGTGGAACACGCCGCGCCCGGGAGATCTGTCCGAATCTTGTCGGTGCGTGGCCGAGGCGGGTGTGATGCCGCCGGCCGTGGCGTGTGTCAGGGCGGCGGGGCGAGCTCGGCTTCGGCGGGCAGCAGCAGGTGCCGCAGCAGGTCCACGTGCGCGGGGTCGGCGACCGCACGCTTGGGCAGCACGATCCATCCTTCGTCGCGTGTGCCGGTCAGAAAGAGCACGAACAGTGCCGGTGCCTCGACGACTCGCTCCACTTCCGACCAGGCGATGCTCTGGGTCTGCTGCCCATCGGTGATGGTCACACCGTTCCGCGAGTCGACGGTCGCGCTGAGCGCGAGGCGATTGCTCGGGTCCTTGTCGAACGAGCGTGCTTTCCGTGGTGGGTGCATGACGATCTGCCGGGCGAGGAAGGCGGCGACGAGTAGCTCGATGACCGCGACCGAAGTGCTGCCGATAGCGACGGCGACGATCGCGAGGACGACGAACAGTGCGACCCACACCCACTGCTTGAGACCGGCGCGGCAGACCTTGCGCACAACCTTCGCGGTCTCGCGCGCGTCGTCTGGGCTCGGTGTCCATCTCAGCTCGAGCGGTCTCGCATCCTCCATGAGCCCTCCCACGGCCAGCCGATGCGCCGGAAGACTACTGCAGTCCAGCCCACTCGTACCCCGTGGACCTGGTCCGCTCGCGGTTCGGGAGGAACTGTAGGTGGCTGACTCTAGTGCCCTGAGTCATGAGCGCGCTGCGGGAGAACCTGCTGGATCTGTCCGATGTCGCCGGCAGCCGGCTGCTGGCCCGGGTGCAGGGCCTGACCGACGACGAGTACTTCTGGGAGCCGGAGCCTGAGGTCTGGACCGTGCGCCTCTCGGAGTTCGGGCCCCGGATCGACGGGTCGGCGTTCCCGCCGGAGCCGCCACCGTTCACGACGCTGGCCCGTTCGCCGAGCACGACGGCACCTCGTTCGCACTCCACATCCTGGACGAGCTGATCCACCACGGCGCGGAGGTCGGCGTCGTCCGGGACCTGTACCGGCAGCGGGTGCCGCCGTCCGACGACCCGCTCGTGCTCGCCTGCCTGCACGGCGACGCGGCGGCCGTCGCGGCGGCGGACCGTGCGGAACTGGACCGGGTCCGGGCCGAGCTCCCGGACCTGCTGTCCCAGGCCGCCGGGCGGCAGCACTGGGAGGTGGTTCGGGCGCTGGCCGGGGCCGGGTTCGAGATCGGCCGGCCGGGCCCGGGCGGGGCGTCGCCCGTACACCTCGCCGCCGGGTCGGGTGCGCTGGACGCGCTCCGGGCCCTGGTCGAGCGCGATGCCGACCTTGCCGCGACCGACCCGCAGTTCCAGGCGACACCGCTCGGCTGGGCCGAGTACTTCGGGCAGCAGGAGTCGGCGGCGTACCTCGCCGGGCTCCCGCGGTAGCGGATTCGGCGCTGGGGGGTGAGATCTGGCACAATGGCGGGCTGAGTCCGTCGGGTCGCGTGCAGCCCTCTACTCCACGTCCGGACGGCCCACCGAGCAGTCACGCGTTGTCCCCACGGCGCAGCTGGTTCGCTCACCCAGAATGAGAACTCCGAGGGAGACCCCACAAACGTGGCAGTCAAGATTCGCCTGAAGCGCATCGGCAAGAAGCGTGCGCCGCACTACCGCATCGTCGTGATGGACGCCCGCACCAAGCGGGACGGTCGCGCGATCGAGGAGATCGGGAAGTACAACCCGAAGACCGAGCCGTCGTTCATCCACGTCGAGTCGGACCGGGCGCAGTACTGGCTGGGCGTCGGTGCGCAGCCGACTGAGGCCGTGGTCGCGATCTTCAAGGCCAGCGGCGACTGGCAGCAGTTCAAGGGCGAGGCCGCTCCGGCTCCGCTGAAGACCGCCGAGCCGAAGCGCAACAAGCAGGACATCTTCAACGAGGCACTTGCCGAGGCGCACGGCGACGCGAAGACCGACGCCGTCACCAAGAAGGCCGCGGCCAAGAAGTCGGCCAAGGCTGACGACAAGGCCAAGGCCGACGAGAAGGCCGACGAGAAGACCGAGGACAAGGCCGACGCCAAAGCTGACGAGGCCAAGGCCGACGAGGCCAAGGCCGAGGCTCCGGCCGAGGAGAAGGCCGCCGGCACCGAGTCGGCCGAGGCCTGACCGTGGTCGAGTCCGAGGCCCTCGAGCACCTGGTCCGCGGCATCGTCGACCACCCGGACGACGTCAGCGTGCGGATGCGGAACCTGCGCCGGGGCCGGACGCTCGAGGTGCACGTGCACCCGGACGACATAGGCAAGGTGATCGGCCGCGGTGGCCGGACCGCGACCGCGCTGCGCACCGTCGTCGGTGCGTTGAGCAACGACTCGTCGGTCCGGATCGACTTCGTCGACGAGTTCAACCGCAGGCCGCGTCGCTGAGCGACGCACTTCCTCGGAGGGCCGCTTCCCGATACCCCGGGATGCGGCCCTCTGCGTTTCTCATCTAACGTCCGAAGAACCGGTGCGGAGTCCGCGCCACTTCTTCGGACGCAACCGTCTTGGAAGGGGAAGCAGCAGGTGCAGGTGATCGTCGGCAAGATCGGCCGGGCGCACGGGATCAAGGGCGAGGTCGGGATCGAGATCCGTACCGACGAGCCGGAGCGCCGGTTCGCGGTCGGCGCCGCGCTGGTCACCGAGACCACCCCGGCCCGCTCGCTGACCGTCGGCACCGCGCGCTGGCACGGCGACCGGCTGCTGGTGAGGTTCACCGGGGTCGAGGACCGGACCGCGGCCGAGGCGCTGCGAAACACCCTGCTGCTGGCCGACGTACCTGAGGACGAGCGGCCGGAGGACCCGGACGAGTTCTACGACCGCGAGCTGGTCGGGCTCGCGGTTCGCACCGCGGACGGAGCCGAGGCCGGCACGGTCACGGCCGTCATACACCTGCCGTCGCAGGACCTGCTGGAGGTCGTGCGACCGGACGGGCGGACCGTGCTGGTACCGCTGGTCGCCGAGCTGGTGCCGACCGTGGACCTGTCGTCCGGGCACCTGGTGGTCGCCGACCGACCCGGACTGCTGGACCCCGAGGCCGCGGACGAGGCCGGTGCGCGATGAGGATCGACGTGGTGTCGATCTTCCCGGACTACCTGGCCGCGCTGGACCTGAGCCTGGTCGGGAAGGCGCGGAAGTCGGGGCTGCTCGACATCCGGGTGCACGACCTGCGCGACTGGACCCACGACCGGCACCGCACCGTGGACGACACGCCGTACGGCGGCGGTGCCGGCATGGTGATGAAGCCCGAGCCGTGGGGTGAGGCGCTGGACGCGATCGCCCCGCCGGACGGGCCGGCGCAGCCGCGGCTGCTGGTGCCGTCCCCGGCCGGCCGGCCGTTCACCCAGGAGCTGGCCGCCGAGCTGGCCACCGAGCCGTGGCTGGTGTTCGCGTGCGGGCGCTACGAGGGCATCGACGCCCGGGTGGCCGAGTACGCCGCCGGCCGGATGGCCGTCGACGAGGTGTCGATCGGTGACTACGTGCTGAACGGAGGAGAGGTCGCGGTCCTGGTCATGGTCGAGGCCGTCGCGCGGCTGCTGCCCGGGGTGATCGGCAACCCGGGCTCGCTCAGCGAGGAGTCGCACGCCGACGGGCTGCTGGAGTACCCGGTCTACACCAAGCCGGCGTCGTGGCACGGGCACGACGTACCGGAGGTGCTGCTGTCCGGCAACCACGCCGCGATCACCGCCTGGCGGAACGAGCAGTCGCGCCGCCGTACCGCCGAACGCCGCCCGGACCTGCTCGCCCGCTGGGCCGCGACGGCCGGGGACGCGGCCGCCGCGCGGGTCCGGCTGGTGCCGGCCACCGAACGTGACGCCGGCGAGCTGGTCACGGTGCTGCGGGCGGCGTTCCTCACCGAGGCACAGGCGTACGGCGTGAGCTCGACCCCGCCACTGGAGGAGACTCCCGGCGAGCTGGCTCGCCGGATCCGGTCCGGCGGGGTGTGGAAGGCGGTGCTCGGCGAGCGCATCGTCGGCACGGTGCGTACGTCGGCCGACCCGGACGATCCGCAGGTACTGCTGCTGGAGCGGCTGGCGATCGCGCCAGACCTGCAGCGACGCGGTATCGGCCAGGCGCTGCTGACCGCGGTGGAGCGGACCGCCGGACCGGAGGTCGCCGGGTTCCGGCTCACGGTGGGGTCGATCCAGGACGACAACCTGCGCTTCTACGCCCGGGCCGGCTACCGCGAGACCGGTCGCCGGCCACTGATGCCCGGCGTCGAGCTGGTGGTGCTGTCCAAGCGCCGGCGGCGCCACTGACGGGACGGGCGATTTCGTTCGCGACCACCCGCTGTGGCAAACTTGATCGCTGTTGTCAACGGTGCTCCTGCCACAGGGGGTGACCACCGGACAGCATCCTTACTTTTACCACCTGACTCAGTTCGTGGGTGACCTGTGGCAGCCGCGAGGAAGAGACCCTGATGAGCAACGTCCTGAACGAGCTCGACGGCGCGAGCAAGCGTGACGACGTTCCCGCCTTCCGTCCCGGTGACACCGTCAAGGTGCACGTCAAGGTCGTCGAGGGCAACCGTTCCCGCGTCCAGGTGTTCCAGGGTGTCGTGATCCGTCGCCAGGGCGGCGGCCTGCAGGAGACGTTCACCGTCCGCAAGGTCAGCTTCGGCGTCGGCGTCGAGCGGACCTTCCCGGTGCACACCCCGATCATCGAGAAGATCGACGTGGTGACCCGTGGCGACGTGCGCCGGGCGAAGCTGTACTACCTGCGCGACCTGCGCGGCAAGGCCGCCAAGATCAAGGAGAAGCGGGACACCCACGCGTCCTGACCGCGAGGTCGGGGCATCGTTCCGTGGCCACCGAGGTCGGTACCCGCGCCTCGCGTGGGCCGCGCCATCGCCGCCCCGATCCGCCGCGCAACCGTTTGCTCGCCGTCCTGATCGAGACTGGCACGGTTGTGATGCTCGGCCTTATCGTCGCGGTCCTGGTCCGGCTGTTCATCGCCGAGGCGTTCTACGTGCCGTCCGGGTCGATGGAGATGACCCTGACCACGGACGATCGGATCGTCGCCGAGAAGGTGAGCTACCTGCACCGCGACGTCGAGCGCGGTGACGTTATCGTGTTCGCCGACCCCGGCGGCTGGCTGCCGCCGGACGAGTCCGGAGGGCCGGGTCCGATCCGCCGGTTCGGCGAGTTCGTCGGCGTACTGCCGCGCAGCAGCGAGGGCCACCTGGTGAAGCGCGTGATCGGCGTCGGCGGCGACTCTGTGGTGTGTTGTGACAAGCGGGGGCGGATCACGGTCAACGGGTTCCCGCTGGACGAGACGACGTACCTGAACCAGGGTGCGAAGCCGTCCGAGGTCCCGTTCAAGGTCCGGGTTCCGGACGGATCGCTGTGGGTGATGGGCGACAACCGGCCTCAGTCCGCCGACTCCAGGGCCCATCTGGGACAGGCCGGCGGGGGGTTCGTGCCGGTCGACGATGTGGTTGGCCGGGCCTGTTGCGTAATCTGGCCACCTGAACGGATGACGAGGCTTCGCCGTCCGCCCACCTTCGAGAGCTCGGGGCTGAACAAGTGAGCGATGGATCCACTGCGACCACCGAGGATGCCGCGAGTCCTCCAAAAAAACGGTCCGGTCTCGCAGCCGCCGTTCGCGAGTTCGTCCTGATCGTCGTCGGCGCGCTGATCGTGTCGTCGGTGCTGCGTGCGTTCGTCGGGCAGATGTTCATCATCCCGAGCGAGTCGATGGAGAACACCCTGCTGGTCGGCGACCGAGTGGTGGTGGAGAAGCTCACCGACGTCGGCCGCGGTGACGTGGTGGTCTTCGAGGACCCCGGCGACTGGCTCGGCCCCGAGGAGAGCAGCGGCGAGAAGCGTGGCTCGGTCGGACGGTTCTTCGAGCTGGTCGGCCTGCTGCCGGACTCCAGCCACGGTCACCTGGTCAAGCGGCTGATCGGCATGCCGGGCGACACGGTCGTCTGCTGCGACGACAAGGGTCGCATCACCGTCAACGGCAGGCCGTTGGAGGAGGCCGGGTACATCTACCCGGGCGACCAACCGTCCGAGATCCAGTTCGGGGTCACCGTGCCGAAGGACCGGGTGTTCGTGATGGGCGACCACCGGTCAGCGTCGGGCGACTCGCGGGTCCACCTGACCGACAAAGGCCCGAACGGGAAACGCCCCGGCGACGCCGCCTTCGTGCCGATGGACAAAATCACCGGCCGCGCGGTGGCGGTGATCTGGCCGGCCAGCAACATGCACAGGCTCAAGACGCCCGATACATTCGACCAGGTGCCGGCCGCGGCCGCTCCGCCACCGGACAGCCCGGTGATCTCGCTGAAGCCGGACGACACCGAGGGACGATGACCTGGAGCGGCCGAGGACAGCGACGCACGAACAGGGGAGAGAGCACGGCGTGAGTCAGATGCCTCGCGGAAGCACCGTCCGCCGGGACGCTGGGCTGTACGGCTACGAGCGGGCCCTGCGGCGCGCCGGTCTGGAACCGATCGCCGGTGTGGACGAGGCGGGTCGTGGCGCCTGTGCCGGCCCGCTCGTCGCCGCCGCGGTGATCCTGCCCGACGGCAAGCGCGGCCAGGTCCCGGGGCTGGCGGACTCCAAGCTGCTGACGCCGAAGGCTCGGGACCGCTGCTACGAGGAGGTCCGTGCCCGCGCGCTGGCCTGGTCCGTGGTGTCGATCGAGTCGGTGGACTGCGACCGGCTGGGCATGCACGTTGCGAACGTGCAGGCGCTGCGCCGGGCGCTGTTCCGGCTCGACGTGCGGCCGTCATACGTGCTGACCGACGGGTTCGGCGTCGACGGTCTCGGCGTCCCCGGGCTCGCGGTGTGGAAGGGCGACCGGGTTGCCGCTTGTATCGCCGCCGCGTCCGTGATCGCGAAGGTGACCCGGGACCGGGTGATGGCCCGGCTGCATGACGAGTACCCGAAGTACGACTTCGACCTGCACAAGGGCTACTGCACGCCGGAGCATCAGGCTGCCCTCGACGAGCACGGGCCGTGTCCGCAACACAGGATGCGTTTCGAGAATGTCCGGCGCACGGTACTGCCTGGCATGGGACAGAATGTGACCGGGATGCTGCTGGAGGACAGTTTCCAACCGGATGGCGTCGAGCTCGATGCCGTCGACCCGCACTCTCCCGACCACGCCGGAGTGGAGAATATATGAGCGCCGACGACCTCGAGAAGTACGAGACCGATATGGAGCTGCAGCTCTATCGGGAGTACAAGGATGTCGTCGGGATCTTCAAGTACGTGGTGGAGACCGAGCGCCGGTTCTACCTGTGCAACGCGGTCGACCTGAAGGTGCGCACCGAGGGCGGTGACGTGTACTTCGAGGTGACGATGGCCGACGCCTGGGTGTGGGACGTCTACCGCTCGGCCCGGTTCGTCAAGAACGCCAAGGTCGTCACCTTCCGCGATGTCAACATCGAGGAGCTGGCGAAGTCGGACTTCGAGCTGCCGAAGGACTCCGACTTCGGTCGCTGAGGAGGCACACCATGGGCCGGTCATCCGACCTGCTCCCGGCGCGCCGCGGAAAGCCTCCAGCCCGAGCCGATCTGCTCGACCAGGCCGCTGCGGGTGAGCTCCATCAGACCTGCCCGCACTGACTCGGCGGCCAGCCCCGCGGTCCGGCCGATGTTCTGCTCGGGCACCGCGACGAGGACCGGCACGGCGTCCAGCACCCGGAGCGCGAGGTCGCTGAGCCGGTCGGTGGCTCGCTCGGCCCCGCGCGGGTATGCGGTGAGCTGCTCGCCCATCGGTGAGATCGCCTCGACGATGTCGGCCACGCCGGTGACAAGGACCGCGCAGCGCTCCCGGACCAGGATGTGGGCACCGTGCGAGGTCGCCGAGGTGACCGGTCCGGGGACGGCCATCACGGCCCGGTGACAGCGGTCTGCCCACGAGGCGGTGTTCAGCGCCCCGCTGCGCACCGCGGCCTCGACCACCACGGTGCCGTCGGTGAGCGCCGCGATCAGCCGGTTCCGGGCCAGGAACCTCAGCCGGGTCGGCGAGCACCCCGGCGGCAGCTCGCTGACTACCAGCCCGCTGCCGGCGATCCGGTCGAACAGCGCCGCGTTCCCCTTCGGGTAGCTGACGTCGACGCCGCACGCCAGCACCGCGACCGTCACCCCGGAGGCTGCGAGCGCACCGCGGTGTGCGGCGGCGTCGATGCCGTACGCACCCCCGGACAGCACGGTCACGCCCTTGTCCGCAAGCCCGGCGGCGAGCTCACCCGACACATGCTCGCCGTACGACGTGCACGCGCGGGCTCCGACCACCGCCACGGACCGCGAGCCGGTCACCGTACGCAGGTCGGACGGGCCGCGCACCCACAGGCCGAACGGGAGGCCGCCGCGGCGGTTCACCTCGCCGGTCTGCGCGAGCACCTCGATCTGCTCCGGCCACTCGTCGTCGCCCGGGATCACGAACCGCCCGCCGAGCGACTGCATCGTGTCCAGGTCACGGTCCGGCCGTGCCGCCGCGACCCGGGCGGCCCAGTCGCGCAGCGCCTCGCCACCGCGCCGCAACGCCGCCCACGTCTCCACCGGCGACAACCCCTCGAACGCGCTCATCGCAGCGGGGTCGCCCGGCTCCACCACGCGGGACAGGCCCGCTCGCGCGATGCGGTCCGGACTACGGTCCACCCCACTCACCCCGCGATCCGGTCGTCGCCGGTTCCGCTCCGCAGGTCGCGGACCGGGCCGATTCCAGTACCGCTGCGGAGCTGGCAGGCGTCCTGGACGAGGTCCCGGTCCGGGCGGTCGAGGCCGGCCAGGTCGGCCAGCGTCCACGCCACCCGCATGGTGCGATCCACACCGCGCGCGGTCAGCTGGTTCGACGCGTACGCCTGCTCCAGAACGTCGTACGCCAGGTTGTCGAGCCGGAGCTCGCGGCGCATCACCGGACCGGGCACCTCGCTGTTGAGCCGCCAGTCCTGGCCGAGGTAGCGGAACGCCTGCCGGTCCCGTGCCGCCACCACCCGCTCGGCCACCGTCGCGGTGTCCTCGATGTCGCGGTGCGCGTCCGGCGCCAGCTCGATCCGGGTCATCGGCAGGATCTGCCGGGTGATGTCCATCCGGTCCCTGATCGGGGCACTGATCCGCGACCGGTAGCGCCGGACGGCGTGCCGTGGGCACTCGCACTTGCCTCCGGGCGTGTCGGCGTGACCACACGCGCACGGATTGGCGGCGAGCACCAGCAGGAACCGGGCCGGGAACCGCGCGGTCGCGTTCGATCGGTGCAGCTCGATGAACCCGGACTCCAGCGGCTGCCGCAGCGTGTCCAGGGTGAGCGGGCTCATCTCCGCGGCCTCGTCCAGGAACAGCACCCCGCGATGCGCGCAGCTGATCGCACCCGGCCGCGGCATCCCGGATCCGCCGCCGGCCAGGCTGGCGAGCGACGCGGTGTGGTGCGGCGCGATGTACGGCGGCCGGGTGACCAGCTCGGCCTCGCCGGCCAGCAGGCCCGCCATCGAGTGCACTGTCGAGACCTCGAGCGCGTCGGCGGTGCCGAGGTCGGGGAGCAGCCCGGGCAGCCGCTCGGCCAGCATCGTCTTGCCGGCACCGGGCGGACCGTGCAGGAACAAGTGGTGCCCACCCGCCGCGGCGACCTCGAGCGCACGACGGCCGTCCTTCTGACCGACCACGTCGCGGAGGTCGGCGCGCGGCAGGCTGCGGGTCAGGCTCTCCGGGGCCAGCCGCGGGTCGGCGACCGGCGCCGGCTCGTCCGGCAGCGGGGCACCGGTGACGATGGCGAGCACCTGCCGCAGCGAGCGCACGCCGATCACGGTGATGTCCGGCACCAGCCGTGCCTCGCCGGCGTTCAGTTCGGGCACCACGATGTGCGCGAACCCCGCGTTCGCCGCGGCCAGCGTCATCGCCAGCGCGCCGCGCACCTCCCGGACCCGGCCGTCGAGACCGAGCTCGCCGACCATCGCGATGTCCCGCAGCGGCGCTGCCGGGATCGCGTCGTCGGCGGCCAGGACGGCGCACGCAATCGCGACGTCGTAGTGCGAGCCGGCCTTGGGCAGCGTGGCCGGGGACAACCCGACGGTGAGCTTGCGGTTCGGGAACGCGTGGCCGCTGTTGCTGACCGCTGCCCGGACCCGGTCACGCGCCTCGGACAGCGAGGTGTCCGGCAGGCCGATCAGGGTCGTCTTCGGCAGCCCGCTGGCGATGTCGGCCTCGACCTCGACCAGGTGCCCCTCCAGGCCGACCAGCGCGATCGCCCAGGACTGCGCGAGTGCCATCAGGCCACGCCCCGCAGGTGCTCCACGACGACCGGGCCGGTGTGTGGGCGGACCACGCCGACCACGTCGATCCGGACCTCGTCGGGCGTCACCTCATGCTCGCGCAGCCACTGCGCGGCGAGCCTGCGCAGCCGCGCGAGCTTGCGCCAGGTGACGGCCTCCTGCGGGCTGCCGTAGTCCGTCCCGCGACGGGTCTTCACCTCGCAGATGACCAGCACCCGGCCGTCGCGGGCCACGATGTCGATCTCACCGAAGTCGCATCGCCAGTTGCGCTCCAGGATCGCGAAGCCCGCCTCTTGCAGGTACCGCGCGGCGACCTCTTCGCCGTACTGCCCGACCGCGTCCGTCGTCCGCATCGTCGACCACCTCCGACGGGGAGGATGTCGGCGAACGGCCCGCCGGCGGAGACGACTTCACCGGCTGTGGACGAGGACGTCCCACGACGTACCTGTGGACGAAAACCGGCCCCTGGAGACCTGTGCGGTTCCAGGGGCCGGTCAGGAGCGGGCGTCAGGTGCGCATATGACGCGCGCGGGGGCGGTCACCGCGACCGACGTGCGGCCGGTGCGTGTCAGGTCCGACGGCGCGCAGGCCGCCGGTACCGGGATCCGTGTCGTCCAGGTCCCATTCGTCCTCGTTCGCGAGCCGGCTGTGCCAGCGGCCGAACAGGCCGTAGAACGCCAGCCCGAGCACCATCCAGGCCAGGAACTTGGTCCAGGTGGCTGTCTTCAGGTTCAGCATCAGCCAGATCGTCGCGGCCAGCGAGAGCAGCGGGACCAGCGGCACCAGCGGCACCCGGAAACCCCGCTCCAGGTCCGGCTGCGTACGACGCAACGTCATCACGCCGATCGCGCAGAACGCGAACGCGAACAGCGCACCGAGGACGAGCAGCTCCTCGAGCTCCAGCACCTTGGGGTACATGGTCAGCGCGACGGCGGCCAAACCGGCCAGCGCGGCGGCCCGGGCGGGGGAGGAGTACACCCGGCTGACCCGTCCGATGCCCTTCGGCAGCAGACCGTCGCGGCCCATGTTGAACAGCACCCGGCTCTGCCCGATCAGCACCACCATGATCACCGTCATCAGCGCCAGCAGCGCGCCGAGGTTGACGATGTCCGCGGCCCAGTCGACGCCGACGGCGGCCATCGCCTCTGACACCGGCGCGGCTCCGCCGAGCTCGCTCGACGGCCGCAGGCCGACCAGTACGACGGCCATCGCGATGTACAGCACAGTCACCACGCCGACGCCGAGCAGCATGCCCTGTGGCACCGTCTTGCGCGGCGTCCGCGCGTCCTCCGACGCGGTGGCGATCAGGTCGAACCCGATGTAGGCGAACACGACGGACACCGCGGCGGTGAAGATGCCCATCACACCGAACGCGGCGGGGGAGAACCCGAGAAGCCAGCCGAGCACGGTCGACGAGTCGGCCTCGCCCGGAACCGCGTCGGGGATGAACGGGCTGTAGTTGGCGGTGTTCACGTGCGTCGCGCCGACCACCACGACCAGCACGATCACCGCGACCTTGGCGAGTACGACGACGGTGAGCACCCGGGCGGACAGCTTGGTCCCCGTGACCACCATCGCGGTCAGGATCAGCAGCAGGATGGGGGCGACCACGTTCACCGAGCCGGCCGCGTCGCTGTACTTCACGACGACATCGGGCAGTGTCACCCCGAAGCCTTCCATCGTGGCGACGAAGTACGACGACCACACCCGGGCCACGATCGCGGCCGCGGTGACCAGCTCGAGCACCAGCGCCCAGCCGACAAGCCAGGCCCACACCTCGCCGAACGCGACGTAGCTGAAGGTGTACGCGCTACCCGAGACCGGGATCGTCGAGGAGAGCTCGGCGTAGCAAAGCGCCGCCAGCAGGCAGACGACCGCCGCGATCACGAACGAGACGATGACGGCCGGACCGGCGACGCCGGCGGCCTGTCGGCCGCTCAGGCTGAAGATGCCGGAGCCGATCATCACTCCGAGTCCGAGCACTACAAGGTCACGCCGGCCGAAGAGACGCGGCAAGCGATGCTTGGCGTCCTCGACACGGTTAAACGCCGATTCCACGGGCAGGCGACGGCCTGCGCTCGGTTCGGTCGCTGTGGGGGGCATGGCAGGGTGCCTCCGTTGCGAGGGAACTGTCGGCCGAAGAGTAGCCGTTGGATCCACAGAGAACCAGAGCCGTACCGCGTGGTGGCTTGAACGTCCGACTGTCAGCTGCGCAAGGTCGTGATGTGGCAGGAAAGCCCGAAGAACAAGAGGTCCTACCGAACGCGTTCGACCAGTTACTCAGTGCCTACGGACGGCACCTGGTGTCCGAGCGCGACCTCAGCACGCATTCGGTCCGGGCGTACGTCGCGGACGTGCGCGGCCTGCTCGTGCATCTCGCCCGGCTCGGCCACGACGACCTGACCACGGCGGACATCCGCGGCATCCGGTCCTGGCTCGCGCAACAGCAGGCGCTCGGCAGGGCCCGCGGAACGATTGCCCGGCGCGCGACGGCGGCGCGGGTGTTCACCGCCTGGGCGCACCGCACCGGGCACGCGCCGACCGACCCGGGCCTGCTGCTCGGCAGCCCGAAGACGCACCGCTCGCTGCCGGGCGTGCTCGGCCGCTCCGCCGCCGAGGCACTGCTCGACCTGGCCGCCACCGCCGCGGACGACGGCGGCCCGGTCGGGCTGCGCGACCTCGCCATCCTCGAGCTGCTGTACGCGACCGGGATCCGGGTCGGCGAGCTGTGCGGGCTCGACGTCGACGACCTGGACCCGGACCGCCGGGTGCTGCGCGTGTTCGGCAAGGGCCGCAAGGAACGCACCGTCCCGTACGGCGCGCCGGCCGCCGCATCGGTCGACCGGTGGCTGCGCCTCGGCCGGCCGGCACTGGCGCGGGCGGGCAGCGGCCCTGCGTTGTTCCTCGGCGCCCGGGGCGGGCGGATAGACCAGCGCGCGGTGCGGCGGATGGTTCACGCCCGGCTGGCTGACGTCCCGGATGCGCCGGACCTGGGGCCGCACGGCCTGCGTCACACGGCCGCGACCCACCTGCTGGAGGGCGGCGCTGATCTCCGCAGCGTCCAGGAACTGCTCGGCCACGCGTCGCTCGCGACCACGCAGATTTACACGCATGTGTCGAGCGAGCGCTTGCGGGCGGCGTACGAGCAGGCGCACCCGCGAGCCTGAGCGGCGACACGGAGCGGGAGCGAGAGCGACGTGCCCGTAACCAGCTCGATGCGGCAGACTGCGACGCATGCGGGTTTCGGCGAAGTCTGACTACGCGCTGCGAGCGTTGATCGAGATCACCCAGCGCAGCGGCGACGGTGGCACCGGCCACGTGATCGCGGCCGAGGAGATCAGCAAGGCGCAGAACATCCCGCACGGGTTCCTGCAGGGCATTCTCGCCGACCTGCGCCGGGCCGGCCTGGTGGCCAGCCAGCGCGGTCAGGCCGGCGGCTGGAAGATGGCGGCCGACCCGTCGTCGGTGTCGATCGCCGACGTGATGCGCGCCGTGGACGGCCCGATCGTCAGCATCTCCGGCACCCGGCCGGAAAGCGTCGAGTACAACGAGCGGGCGGTCGTGCTGCAGAGGGTGTGGATCGCCGCCCGGGCCAGCCTGCGCGACGTACTCGAGCAGACCACGATCGCGCACCTGGCCGCGGCCAAGCTGCCGTCGGTGGTAGAGCGGCGGTCCCGTGACGAGGACGCCTGGCACGCCCGGGTGCCCGGGGCGCCAGCCGTCCCGCACGGCCGGCCGGTCTGACTCAACCGCCACACCCGCCATCAGTGCCGCCTGACCAGGAGTCCGGCGGCCACCGTGGCGAGCGTGGCGAGACCGACCACCGCACGGGCTGGCCCGCTGGAACCGGCCAGAGCCGCGCGCTCGTGCGGCGCAGACGGTCCGGACCCGGACTGCGCGTTCTGGTCGGCCCGGAGCCCGGACACGGGGGCGGACGGACGATCGCGCAGCGGTAGCAGCCGGACCGGTGCCGAGCCGAGCATCGACAGCGGGTCCAGGTAGGTCTTGTCCCGGAGCAGGCCCCAGTGCAGGCACACCCGCGGTGGGCAGTGCCCGGCCGCGCCGGACAGAGTCCCCAGCGGTGCGCCGGCCGCGACCGGTGCGCCGGCGCGGACCGACGGCAGCACCGGCTCGTACGTGGTCCGGGTGGTGCCGTGCGACACCACGACCACGCCGCGCCCGGCCAGCGTCCCGGCGAAGGTCACGGTGCCGGCCGCCGCGGCGCGCACCCGCTGGCCGGGGGAGCCGAGCAGGTCCACCCCGCGGTGTCCCGGCAGCCAGGCCTCCGGCGGTGGCTCGAACCCGCGGACGACGGGCGGCCGCGGAGCCAGCGGCCAGACGCCGCCGCCGGCCGCCGCGGCGGTAGGGCCGGTCACGACCAGGACGATCAGCAGCATCACGAATCGCTTCATGCCTGGAACGTGCCGCGCGCAGGCCGCCCCGGCGGGACCGATCGCCGGACCTGTGGAAAACCAAGCACGAGCAGCGCCTGTGGATGAGAAGTGACCGGTTCGAGCCGCGGTTCGACCCGGGCGGGCGCTTCGTCGTACACTTCCGGTGGCGCCTCGTGTGAACGGGGCGACTTCGCACGCCCGCAGACCAACGGTCTCACGACCAGCGGGCGCACCTCTCGGTCCCGGCAACGGTCGGGATGGGTGCGCGCGGGTGTCAGGTGCACCGGTCCAACCGGCCCGGTGCAGACAACCGAGACCAGCGTCCCGTGAGCGGGACGCGACAGGAGGAACACCCTCATGGCCGTCGTGACCATGAAGCAGCTGCTCGAGAGCGGCGTCCACTTCGGGCACCAGACCCGCCGGTGGAACCCGAAGATGAAGCGCTACATCCTCACCGAGCGCAACGGCATCTACATCATCGACCTGCAGCAGTCGCTGTCCTACATCGACCGCGCGTACCAGTTCGTCCGCAGCACCGTCGCCTCCGGCGGCAGCGTGCTGTTCGTCGGCACCAAGAAGCAGGCCCAGGAGGCCATCGCCGAGCAGGCGACCCGGGTCGGCATGCCGTACGTGAACCAGCGCTGGCTGGGCGGCATGCTCACCAACTTCCAGACGGTGAACAAGCGGCTCCAGCGGCTCAAGGAGCTCGAGCTCATCGACTTCGACGACGTGGCCGCCTCCGGCGTCACCAAGAAAGAGCTGCTGCAGAAGAAGCGCGAGCACGACAAGCTGCTGAGGACCCTCGGTGGTATCCGGGACATGTCCCGGGTCCCGGCCGCGGTCTGGATCGTCGACACGAAGAAGGAGCACCTCGCGGTCGACGAGGCACGCAAGCTGAAGCTGCCGATCATCGGCATCCTGGACACCAACTGCGACCCGGACGAGGTCGACTTCCCGATCCCGGGCAACGACGACGCGATCCGCTCGGTCGGCCTGCTCACCCGCGTTGTCGCCGACGCCGTCGCCGACGGGCTGATGGCCCGGTCCGGCCAGGGTGCCGCGGCCGCCGGCGAGGAGCTGGGCGCCGAGGAGCCGATGGCTGCGTGGGAGCGCGAGCTGCTCGAGAGCCAGGGCGCCGCCGACACCCCGGCCGACGCCGCTGCCGCCGCGACCCCGAAGGCCGAGGCCGCACCGGCTGCGGACGCGGCCCCGCAGGACGCGCCGACCGCTGACGCGCCGACCGCTGACGAGCCGACTGCTGACGCGCCGACCGCTGACGAGCCGACCGCAGTGGCCGCGCCGACCGCAGAGGCCGAGCCGACCGCAGAGGCCGCGCCGACCGCAGAGGCCACCGACGTCACCGAGGCGCCGGCGACCGACGAGCCGCAGGCCTGAGCCGCACCCCCTTACGACGACCCCGCTTCGACCAAGAGAGAACGAGGAATGGCGAACTACACCGCCGCGGACGTGAAGAAGCTCCGCGACAGCACCGGCGCGGGCATGATGGACGCGAAGAAGGCGCTCGAGGAGACCGACGGCGACTTCGACAAGGCGATCGAGGTGCTGCGCGTGACCGGCGCCGCGAAGGCGGCCAAGCGGGGCGCCGAGCGCTCCGCGCAGAACGGCCTGGTCGCCGCGGCCGAGAACGCGATGATCCAGCTGAGCTGCGAGACCGACTTCGTGGCGAAGAACGAGCAGTTCCAGCAGCTCGCCGCCGACATCGTCGCGCATGCCGCGGCGGCCAAGGTCGGCGACGTGAAGGCGCTGCTGGACGAGACACTGGCCGACGGCAAGACCGTTGCCGAGAACATCGAGTCGCTGGCCGCGGTGATCGGCGAGAAGCTCGAGCTGAGCAAGGTCGTGCTGCTTGACGGCCGGGTCGCGGCGTACATGCACAAGCGGTCCGCGGACCTGCCGCCGCAGGTCGGCGTACTGGTCGAGTTCACCGGCGACAACCTGGACGCCGCCCGCGGCGCCGCGATGCAGGTCGCCGCCATGCGCCCGATGTACACGCACCGCGACGAGGTGCCGGCCGAGACGGTGGCGCACGAGCGCCGGATCGCCGAGGCGACCGCCCGCGAGGAGGGCAAGCCGGAGCAGGCGCTGCCGAAGATCATCGAGGGCCGGGTGAACGCGTATTTCAAGGACGTCGCGCTGCTCGACCAGCCGTCGGTGACGGACCTGAAGAAGTCTGTCAAGGCGGTGCTCGACGAGGCCGGTGTCGAGGTCAGGCGGTTCGCGCGCTTCGAGGTCGGCCAAGCCTGACCCCAGCCTGCGAGGCACCGAACAGCACCACCGACGAGGAGGCCGGAGAGTCGTGACGGAAGCATCGGTGACCGAGACGACCACGGCCTCTTCGGCGTCCCCGCCGGCGGAGAAGCCGGCGCACCAGCGGGTGCTGCTGAAGCTGTCCGGCGAGGTGTTCGGCGGCGGCAAGCTCGGCGTCGACCCGGACGTGGTGAACTCGATCGCCAAGCAGATCGCCGACGTGGTCCGCTCCGGTGTCGAGGTGGCGGTAGTGGTCGGCGGCGGCAACTTCTTCCGCGGCGCAGAGCTGCAGCAGCGCGGGATGGAACGGAACCGGGCCGACTACATGGGCATGCTCGGCACGGTGATGAACTGCCTGGCGCTGCAGGACTTCCTGGAGAAGCTAGGTATCGAGACCCGGGTGCAGACCGCGATCACGATGGGCCAGGTCGCGGAGCCGTACATCCCGCGCCGGGCCGACCGGCACCTGAGCAAGGGCCGGGTGGTGATCTTCGGCGCCGGCTCCGGGATGCCGTACTTCTCCACCGACACGGTCGCCGCGCAGCGCGCGCTGGAGATCGGCGCCGAGGTGCTGCTGATGGGCAAGCAGGGCGTGGACGGAGTGTATGACTCCGACCCGAAGAAGAACGCCGACGCGGTCAAGTACGACCAGCTCTCGTACGACGACTTCCTGGCCCGCAGCCTCAGGGTCGCGGATGCGACCGCGATCAGCCTGGCCCGCGACAACCGGCTGCCGATCGTGATCTTCGGTCTGGAGGAGGGCAACATCGCCCGCGTCGTCCGGGGTGAGAAGATCGGCACACTCGTCTCCGCGGAGTAGTCCCGGCGACCGAGTAGGTTTCAGCCAACAGGTCGCGACAGTGCGGCTCAGCAGATGGAGAGGGAGGACCGGTCGTGATCGACGAAGCGCTCCGCGAGGCCGAGCAGAAGATGCGGAAGGCCGTGGAGGTCGCCAAGGAGGAGTTCGCGGCGATCCGGACCGGCCGTGCCCACCCGGCGATGTTCGCGAACATCACGGCTGACTACTACGGCACCCCGACGCCGATCCAGCAGCTGGCCGGTTTCCAGGTGCCGGAGCCGCGCACGATCCTCATCTCGCCCTACGACAAGGGCGCGATGACCGCGATCGAGAAGGCGATCCGGGACTCCGACCTGGGTGTGAATCCGGGCAACGACGGCGGCATCATCCGCGTCGTGATGCCGCAGCTCACCGAGGAGCGCCGCAAGGAGTACATCAAGGTCGCGAAGACCAAGGCCGAAGAGGGCAAGGTTGCCATTCGCAACATCCGCCGGCACGCCAAGGACTCGATGGACAAGTCCATCAAGGACGGCGAGGTCGGCGAGGACGAGGGCAAGAGTGCTGAGAAGCGTCTCGACGGGGTCACGAAGAAGTACGTCGACTCCATCGACGAGCTGCTCAAGCACAAGGAAGCCGAACTGCTCGAGGTATAGGTGGTGGTCGACCAGAGTCCGCCCTCTACAGGTCGCGCGGGCCGGAACCTGCCTGCCGCGATCGGTGTCGGACTTGTCCTCGGCGCGGCCATCCTCGTCTCGCTGTTCACCGTCAAGGTGCTGTTCCTGGTCCTCGTGCTGGCCACCATCCTGCTCGCGGTGGACGAGGTCGCGAAGGCGCTCAGCACCGGCGGCACCAAGGTCGAGCGGATACCGATCCTCGCCGGCACCGCCGCGATACTGGTGGCGACGTACTTCGATGGCATCCGGGCACTGCTGATCGCGCTCGCGCTATCCGTGCTGGCGACGATCTTCTGGCGGATGCCCAAGGGGTCGGCCGGGTTCGTCCGGGACACCTCCGCGGGTGTGTTCGTGATCGCGTACGTGCCGATGCTGGCCGGGTTCGCGGTGCTGCTCAGCATCCCGGAGGACGGGCCGTGGCGGGTGGTCACGTTCTTCGTCGTGGTGGTCGCCAGTGACACCGGCGGGTACATCGTCGGGGTGCTGTTCGGGAAGCACCCGATGGCACCGACGATCAGCCCGAAGAAGTCCTGGGAGGGCTTCGCCGGCTCGGCGGTGGCGTGCATCGTGGCCGGCACGCTGTGCGTGGTGTACTTCCTCGACGGCAGCTGGTGGGTCGGCGCGCTGGTCGGTGCGGTCGCCGTACTGTCCGCGACCCTCGGCGACCTCGGCGAGTCGATGATCAAGCGCGACCTCGGCATCAAGGACATGTCGAACCTGCTGCCCGGGCACGGCGGCCTGATGGACCGGCTCGACTCGCTGCTGGCGACCGCGCCGTTCGTCTGGATACTGCTCCACCTGCTGGTCACCTCGTAAGAAAGTTCCGACCGCCAGCCAACCTTTCGCCTCGTTCCGGCGTCCCTGGGATTGCCGGAGCTCGAGAGGGGCGGGGGATGAGGGACGCGGATCGCGAGGCGTTCGACGAGTTCGTGCGCGCGCGGCTGCCGCAGCTGCTCCGGTTCGGTCATGCCCTGACGGGGAGCCCGCACGCCGGTGCCGACCTGGTCCAGGACGCGCTCGAGCGGACGATGCTGGCCTGGTCCCGGATCGACTCGAAGGACGACCCCGAGGGATACGTACGACGCATCATGGTGAACCGCAACGTGAGCATCTGGCGCCGGTACCGCCGCGAGCGGCTGGTGGACGAGGTGCCGGAGCGACAGCTGCCGGACCGGACCCGCGACGACAGTCTCTGGGAGGCGATCAAGCTGCTGCCGACGAAGCAGCGGGCGATCATCGTGCTGCGTTATTACGAGGACCTCAGCGAGGCGCAGATCGCGGCCACGATGGGCTGCAGCGCCGGCACGGTGAAGAGCCAGGCGTCCCGGGCGATGGCGAAGCTGCGCGAACTGGTGAAGGACGACGCGATGGTCGGAGGTGAGGCACGGTGAGTGGCCTCGAGGACGACCTGAAGCGGGTGCTGGAGCAGCGGGCGGACGGCGACTACGTCACCGGTGCCGACACGATGCTGGAGCGGGTCCACAGTGGTGCGCAGCGGCTGCACCGGCGCAGGGTCGGCGCCGCCGTGCTGTGCACGCTGGCCCTGGTCGCCGCGGGCGCGGGGGTCGCGCTCGGCGGTGGCAACCTGACCAACACCACCCCGCCGGTGGTGACCCAGACGACCACCGCGGTGCCGTCGAACGGGCCGACCACGGCACCGCCGAGCGTGCCCGCGAGCCAGGGAGTGCAGAAGCCGCCGGTCGGCGGACGCACCACCGGTACGACGAGCGCCCCGGCGACCGGGTCCACGACGCCTCGGCCGAGCACAGGTACGACGACCACGCGGCCGCCGTCCGGTCCGGTGGTCACCGGCTTCCAGCCGTCGGCGATCCGGGCCCGCGGGGCCGGCACGTTCTGGGCCGTCGGCCGGGCGGACTGCGACGGGAAGCCGTGCTCGCCGGTGCTGGTCAGCCGCGACGGCGGGCAGTCCTTCAGCGTGGCCGGCGTCCCGCCCGGCGACCACCACACGGTCGGCGGCGACGGCGACTACCTGTGGGTGTACGGGTCGAGCGGATTCCACCACAGCTATGACGGCGGCCGGACCTGGGCGCGGCCGGGTCCCGACCCGGGTTGGGTGACCAGGACGTTCAACACCAGCGGGCCGCCGGTCATCGTCGTGAACGACGGCGGCAAGCCCAAGCTGCTGCAAGGTGGCGGGATCCCGTACTTCCGCGAGATCGAGAAGGGTCTGGAGCGCCCCGACGACTGGTCACACTGGGGCCGCGCCGTGGCCAGCGGCCGGGTCGGCGACACCATCGCGGTCACCGTGTCGAACACGAACCACGTGCCCCGGCCGACCGGCTGCAAGGCCACAGCGGACGCCTCGCAGGTGTCGGTGGTTGGCGACGTGATCTGGCTGCTCTGCCCGGCCGGCTCGTACTTCTCCGTGCTGCGGTCCGCCGATGCCGGGCTGACCTGGACGACGGTGGCGAAGAACGTCCGCGGTACGTCGGGCATGGGACTGGCGGCACGCAGCGCGTCGACGGTGGTGGTCGGGATGAACAGTGGCTGGGGGCTGCGAGTGATCACCTCTGGCGGCAGCGTGCGCGAGGTGAGGATCCCGGGCGTGCTGGACGCGGGCTCGGTGCACTTCCAGACCGCCGACGTCGGCTACCTGGTCGACCGCGACAGCGGCTACCGCAGCACCGACGGCGGGCTCACCTGGTCCAAGCTGCTCTTCACCGGCTTCCGCTGAGCGCTGCGGAACGTACCGTGGCAGGTGGAGCGCGCCCTTGCAGTGATCGGAGATGGCCTCATGACGACGACGGCCGACCAGTTCCCGATGTACGTCGACGGACGCGAGACGCAGGCCGCGTCCGGGCGTACCTACCAGTCGATCAACCCGTTCGACGGCAAGCCGTGGGCGACGGTCCCGGACGCCGGTGCCGCGGATGTCGACGAGGCGGTGGCGGCCGCGCGGCGGGCGCTCGATGGGGAGTGGGGTGGGTACACCGCGACCCACCGCGGCCGGCTGCTGCGCCGGCTGGCCGACCTGATCGCCCGTGATGCCGACCGGCTCGCCGAGCTGGAGACCAGGGACAACGGCAAGCTGCTGCGCGAGATGTCCGGCCAGATGGCGACCCTGCCCGAGTGGTTCCACTACTTCGCCGGGCTGGCCGACAAGGTCGAGGGCCGGGTGATCCCGACCGACAAGCCGAACTTCTTCGTATACACCCGCAACGAGCCGGTCGGCGTCGTCGCGGCGATCGTGCCGTGGAACTCACCGCTGCTCCTGCTGGCTTGGAAGCTCGCACCGGCGCTGGCGGCCGGCTGCACGGTGGTGGCCAAGCCGAGCGACTACACGCCGGTCAGCACGGTCGCGCTGGCCGGGCTGGTCGACGAGGCCGGCTTCCCGCCCGGGGTCTTCAACGTCGTGACCGGATGGGGGCCCGAGGTCGGTGCCGCACTGGCCAGGCATCCGGGGGTGGACAAGATCGCCTTCACCGGCTCGACGGCGGTCGGCAAGCTGATCGCGCACGCCGCCGCCGAGAACCTGACCCGGGTCACGCTCGAGCTGGGCGGCAAGTCCGCGCAGGTCGTGTTCGACGACGCCGACCTGGACGCGGCGACCAACGGCATTGTCGGCGGCGTGTTCGCCGCGACCGGCCAGACCTGCATGGCGGGGTCGCGGGTCGTGGTCCAGCGCGACGTGGCCGACGCACTCGTCGAACGGCTGGTCGACAGGGCACGGCGGATCGTGATCGGCGACCCGATGGACACCGCCACGGAGATGGGACCGCTCGCGACCGACAAGCAGTTCGCCACGGTCTGCGGGCACTTCGAGTCGGCCCGCGCGGACGGCGCGACGATCGCGTACGGCGGCAGCCCGGTCGACGAGCTCGGCGGTTACTTCGTCCATCCGACGGTGCTGACGGGTGCGACGCCGGGGATGCGCGCGGTGCGCGAGGAGATCTTCGGCCCGGTGGTCGCGGTCAGCACGTTCTCCGACGAGGACGAGGCGATCGCGCTGGCCAACGGCACCGAGTTCGGGCTGGCCGGGTCCGTGTGGACGAGAGACATCCAGCGGGCGCACCGGGTCGCAGCACGACTCCGCGCCGGGACGGTATGGATCAACGCCTACCGAGTGGTGGCACCGCACGTACCATTCGGCGGCTTCGGGCAGAGCGGGATGGGCCGGGAGAACGGCGCAGAGGCGATCCGCGAGTACACCGCGACCAAGTCGGTGTGGGTGGAACTCACCGGCGCCACTCGCGACCCGTTCACGCTCGGCTGAACCCTCGCCGTGGTGTGAGTTTGTGAAACCGCGGCCGGGGCGGGGAGAATCGTCGGGCGATGAACTCCACCTCCCTGCCCCTGGTCTTCGACGAGCCGCGCCGTGCGAAGAAGCCGCCGCGGCATCTGGCGGATCTCACCGGCGCCGAGCGGCGTACCGCGGTCACCGAGCTCGGCGAACCCGCGTTCCGGGCCCGCCAGCTGTCCAACCACTACTTCACCCGGCTGGTGAACGACCCCGAGCTGATGACCGATCTGCCGGCCGCGTCCCGGGACAGGCTGGTCACGGAGCTGATGCCGCCGCTGCTGACGAAGGTGCGCGACCTGGAGTGCGACGGCGGCATGACGCGCAAGACGCTGTGGCGGCTGCTCGACGGGTCACTGGTCGAGTCGGTGCTGATGCGGTACCCGGGCCGGGTCACCATGTGCGTGTCGTCGCAGGCCGGCTGCGGGATGGCCTGCCCGTTCTGCGCCACCGGCCAGGCCGGGCTGACCCGCAATATGAGCACCGCCGAGATCGTCGAGCAGGTGGTGGACGGCGCGCGGGCGCTGGCCCGCGGCGAGGTGGCAGGCGGGCCCGGCCGAGTCAGCAACATCGTGTTCATGGGCATGGGCGAGCCGATGGCCAACTACAAGGCCGTGATCGGCGCGGTCCGGCGGTTCACCGAGCCCGCGCCCGATGGGCTCGGCATCTCCGCCCGCGGCGTCACCGTCTCCACCGTGGGCCTGGTGCCGAGGATGAACCAGCTGGCCGGGGAGGGCATCCCGGTCACGCTGGCGCTCAGCCTGCACGCGCCGGACGACGAGCTGCGCGACGAGCTAGTGCCGATCAACAACCGCTGGAAGGTCGACGAGGTGCTCGACGCGGCCTGGTCGTACGCCGAGAGGACCAAGCGCCGGGTCTCGATCGAGTACGCGCTGATCCGCGACATCAACGACCACGCCTGGCGGGCCGACCTGCTGGGGGAGAAGCTCGCGTCGTACGGCGATTGGGGCTGGGTGCACGTCAACCTGATCCCGCTGAACCCGACGCCCGGGTCGAAGTGGACCGCGTCCGACCCGGCCGATGAGCGGGAGTTCGTCCGCCGGCTGGAGGCGCACGGGATCCCGACCACGGTTCGCGACACGCGCGGCCGCGAGATCGACGGAGCCTGCGGCCAACTGGCCGCCCAAGGCTGACAGCGGTTTCGGCACGGCGGTCACGGGCTGTGATCCTGGTCGCGACTTGGGTCGCTACCCGGGCGCGGAGGCGGGACGCCGGTGACGACCGGGTGTCGGTGTCCCGGCGCGGAGCGCTCGACCTGATCGCGTTCTGACCCGTGGCAGCCGGAGCTCACCGGCCCTACGTGATGCCGCTGGCGACCTCGCGACAGCGTGCGGCAGATCTCTCTCTCGCCGCCCTACACTCCCTCCCGTGATCAGGCCCGAGTTCACCCTGCGGCGGTTCGGCCGCGGCTACCGGCGCCAGGACGTGGACGCGCTGGTCGACCGGTTGCTGGCGACGCTGACGCACCGCCCCGTGGAGCGTCCGGTACGCCGCGGCGAGCTGGAGCGGCTCCGGTTCCGGACCACGATCGCGGAGCCGGGCTACGCGATCGTCGAGGTCGACAAGTACGTGCGGCAGGCGATGGCCTGGCTGCCCGCCGACGGTCAGCCGACCGAGCCGTACCCGCGGCCGCAGTTCACGCCGGGCCGGCTGCGGGAGGGCTACGAGATCGCCGAGGTGGACGCGCTGGTCGAACGAATCCTCGCCACCCTCACCGGCAGACCGGTGGTCCGGCCGGTGAGCGCGAAGGAGATTCGCGAGGTCGAGTTCACCCCGGTGCGGTTCCGGGAGGGGTACGACGTCGCGGAGGTCGACGCCTTCCTCGAGAAGGCCGAGGGCTGGTTGCGAAACCGGTGAGCCGTCAGCCGGTGTCGCCGGTGACCCGGAACGAGCGCAGCCGGTCGATCGCCAGCCAGGCGAACCCCACGGTGAACAGCACACTCATCACCAGCGAGAGCGGTACGGCCACCTTGCCCTCCAGGATCACGCTCGGCGCGATCTCGTCCGCCAGCGCCACGCAGTACTGCTGGATCGACAGCACCCGGGTGCGGGGCACGAACCCGGCCAGTAGACCTTCCCAGACCAGCACGTAGACCAGCCCGAGCAGCACCGGCCGCCGAGTCAGCAGGCTGATCGCGACGAACACCGCCGAGTACGCGACGGCGCCGACGGCACCGGCCAGCACCAGGGCAAGGCCGAACCGGACGCCGTCTGCCAGTGAGCCCGCTATGAACAGCGGCACCGCGACCGTGGCCGCGGTGACGGTCGCGGCGACGGCCAGCTTGGACAGCACGATCGTTGACCGGGGCAACGGCTTCGTGAGGATGTGCACCACGGTGCCGTCGTCGATCTCCGAGCCGAGCACGCCGGTACCGACCACCAGCGCGACCACCGGCAGCAGCACACCGAGACCGAGCCCGGCGATCACCGGTTCGCCCCAGTCGGCCGGTTCCACGTCGTACCCGCTGGTCAGTGCGGCGAGCAGCACCACGAGCAGCGGCAGCGGCAACAGCAGCAGGAACCGCCGCCGGCCGAGCAGGCCGCGCAGCGTGATCCGCACGATCGTCGGGTCCACTCAGACCTCCACCAGGTAGGAGAAGACGCTCTCCAAGGACTCGTCGGACGGCAGCAACCGGTGCACCCGGACACCTTCGCCGAGCGCGATCCGAGGCAGTGCCCGGGTGAAGCTGCCGTAGTCGCCGGCGCGCACGGTCAGCCCGTCGCCGTCGATCTCGATCGCCGCCACCGAGTCGTGCCGCATCAGCGCGACCGCGAGCCGCCGGTCGTCGCTGGACCGCAGGCTGAACACATGCGGTCGGTTCGACATCAGCCGCCGGATCGCCCGGTAGTCGCCGGACGCCGCGAGCCTGCCGGCGATCATCACCTGCACGGTGTCGGAGACCTGCTCGACCTCCTCCAGGATGTGCGAGCTGAACAGGATGGTGCGGCCCTGCTCGCCGAGCTTGCGCAGCAGGTCCATCATCTGCAGCCGCTGCCGGGGGTCGAGGCCGTTGAACGGCTCGTCCAGCAGCAGCACCTGCGGGTCGTGCACCAGCGCCGCGGCGACCCGGGTCCGCTGGCGCATTCCCTTGGAGTAGGTGCCGATCCGCCGGTCCTGCGCCTCTGTCATCTCGACCAGCCCGATCGCGCGTGCGGCGGCCGCCTCCGGGTCCGGAAGGCGCTGCAGTCGCGCGCTGGCAAGCACGAACTCGGCCGCGGTCAGGAACGAGTGCGCCGCTTCCTGCTCGCTGACCAGCCCGAGCAGCCGGTAGATCCCCGGGTTGCGCCAGGCCGGTGCGCCGCCGACCGTGACGGCGCCGCGGGACGGCGGCAGCAGCCCGGCCATCAGGTGCAGCACGGTGGTCTTGCCGGCGCCGTTCGGCCCGAGCAGGCCGGTCACGCCGGGCCGCAGCGTCATCGTCACGTCGTTCACCGCGACCACGTTCCCGTACCACAGCGAGGTCCGGTCCAGCTGGACGTCGGTCATGACCGGGCCACCTTCCGGTACCGCAGCAGCAGCAGGACGACGCACACCACGACGAGAACGGCGGCGGTGGCGAGGTAGAGCGGACCGAAGTCGCCGACCTGGAGTCCGGCCCCCTGGCTGCTGCCCCCCAGCCACGTCCGCACGCCCTGGATCAGGCTCGGCGGGCTGAAGATCCCGGCCAGCTCGTTCGCGGTCTGCGACGGCAATGAGGCCATCACGGCGACGACCGGGGCGCTGACGAGGAACACCGCCACGATCCCGCCCGCGGCGAACGCCCGCCTGCCGGTCAAGGACGCGACCAGCAGCGCGATCGACGCGAACACCGCGGCCCACAGTCCGGCGTACAGCAGGCCGCCGAGCATGTCGGTGAACTCGTCCCAGATCTGCCGTGCCCCGCCGTCCAGCGAGAAGCCGGAGATGCCGAACATCAGCAGCTGCGGCGCGCCGAGCAGCAGCCACACGGTGGTGGCCAGCGCGAGCAGCTTGGCGAACACGTAGTCGCTGCTGCGCAGTGGGCGGGAGAAGTACAGTGCCGGCACCCCGGACCGCAGATCGCGCGAGACCAGCTCGGGGGCGGCGACCGCGACGGAGAAGATCACCAGCCAGCTCATCGTGTCCGCGAAACCCAGGTACATGTCGTCGATCTCGTTGTCACTCATCTCGACCCGCAGCACCGCGAGTACGACGGCGGCCAGGCCGATGGTCCCGGCGACCAGCCACGGGAAGATCTTGGCCTTCGCGGTCCGGCCGAGACCGAACGCCGTCCGCAGGCTGTGGGTGTACAGGGATCGCACGATGTAGCCGCGGCCGCGGCGCTCACCGGCGTACCGCTGATAGCCGATGTCGTGGATGACACCCGCGGGTTCAGACATGGCCGGCCGCCTCGTCGTCCCTGGCGAACAGCTCGCTGACCCGGTGCCGGCGCTGGTCCAGCCGGTGCAGCGGCAGATCCAGCTCGGCGACCGCGGCGAGAATCTCGTCGTACGTCTCGTCGCCGGTTAGGGGGACGAGCAGCAGCCGCCCGTCCCGCTTCGCGGTCAGGCCACCGGCCTCGAGCCGCGCGGCGAGGCGGTCCAGTCGCTCGGTCACCTCGACCACGAGTACGTCGGTGACCTCGGTCATCGCGGACACGTCGTCCGAACGCAGCAGCCGGCCGCCCTCGATCGCCACCAGGCTGGTGCAGATCCGTTCGATCTCGCCGAGCAGGTGCGAGCACACCACCACCGATATCCCGAACTCGGTCCCGATCCGGTGGATCAGCGTCAGCATCGCGTCCCGCCCGGCCGGGTCGAGGCCGTTGGTCGGCTCGTCCAGCAGCAGCAGGTCCGGGTCGTGCACCAGCGCCTGCGCCAGCTTGGCGCGCTGCCGCATCCCGGTCGAGTAGCCGCCGATCTGCCGGTACCGCTCCTCGTACAGGCCGACGTGCCGCAACGTCTCCGATGCCCGCTCACGTGCCGCGGTCTTCGGCAGCCCGCTGATCCGGCCCAGGTGCGTGACCAGCTCGGCGGCGGTCAGGTCCGGCGGCAGGCACTCGTGCTCCGGCATGTAGCCGACCTTGGTCCGCACCTCATCGGTGTCCGCGATCGGGTCCAGACCGAGCACGTGCACGCGGCCGCTGGTCGGGGTGAGCAGACCGAGCACGAGTTTCAGCAGCGTCGACTTGCCGGCCCCGTTCGCGCCGACCAGCCCGACGATGCCCGGCTCGAACTTGACGGTCAGCTGGTGCAACGCCGTGACCCGGCCGTTGTAGGTCTTGGTCAGCGCCTCCGTCGTGATGGTCGCCACAGGGCTGACGGTAGGGCGTGGGCGGGTTCACCCGGCATCCGGCGCGACCCTGGCTCGACCCCTGCCTACCCTCGACTTTCGTCAACCGCTGCACCGGTAGGCGACCTCCAGGCCACCACAACCCCCGTTCCCCGGCGCTCGCCCGGTCACCCGGACCGGGCCGCCGAACCCGAGGTGGCCTGGAGGTCGGCCGCCCTCAGAAGGTCGCCTCGGTGTGCTTCTCCTTCGGCGGTTGCTGGTGCGGCTGCTGCGGGTACTGCTCGGACATGATGTGAAATCCCCCTCTGGATGGGTGGTCTGCTCTCCAGCGGCCCCCGGAGAGCGCACCCGGGCTGTTTATCGTTCGAGAACACGGAGCGTTACACGCTCCTCGACAGCGCAGGTCGGCAGGTGCGGTGCTGGTGCGGGACGCGGCGGCCGCCTCCCTTACGCGGTGGACGCGACCAGGCCGGCCGCGTCCTCGACGCTGTCGACCAGGTGCACCGAGTACTGCATCTGCCGGTCACGGCCGAGCGAGCGCAGCACGTCCCAGACCGGCAGATGCTCGGTCCAGTGCTCGGTACCGACCAGGATCATCGGCACCTGCGTGGCCGCGTCGCCGTAGTAGTTCGGCGTCACCGCCTGGAAGATCTCCTGCACCGTGCCGGCCGCGCCGGGCAGGTAGACGATGCCGCCGCGGGCCCGGTGCAGCAGCACGTCCTCGCGCAGCGCGTTGGAGAAGTACTTCGCGATGTGGCCGGCGAACACATTCGGCGGTTCGTGCCCGTAGAACCAGGTCGGCACCGAGACGCCCCCGTCGCCGGGATACCGCGCGCGGACAGCCATCGCCGACCGGGCCCAGGCGGTGATCGATGGCCGGAACGTGGGCACCGCCGCGAGCGCGACCAGTGCCTCGTCCACCGCGTCGTCGTCGTACGTCGCCAGCCGGGCGCCCAGGTTCGCGGCCTCCATCGCGCCCGGTCCGCCGCCGGTCGCCACGGTCAGCCCCTGCCGGGCGAGCGTCCGGCCGAGCAGTACCGCGTCGCGGTAGGTGTCGTCGCCGCGAGCGATGCCGTGGCCGCCCATCACGCCGACCCAGACCGGTTCGGCCGGCCGCTCGGCGAGGGCGTCGGCGATCGAGTGGTCGTGCAGCGCGGCCGCCAGCGTGTGGCCGAGGTCGCCGATCTCGACGTGCTGCCGGGACCACGCGTAGATCCGCGCGTCGGGGGTCGCGTCGTACCCGCGCTGCAACCCGTCGTACAGCTCGTCGGCGGTGTAGAGGGCGCCGCGGTACGGGTCGAACGGCAACGACGGGATCGCCGGGAACACCAGCCCGCCACCGTCGCGGACCCACTTCTCGGCGCGGTCGGCCAGGTTGCAGCCGAGGAACAGCGAACCGGCCGGGTCCAGCCGCAGCAGCGTGTCGGTCCGGGCAGACAGGTTGACTGACTGGACCCGCCAGCCGTTCATCGTGCTCGCGCCGGCCGCGACGGCACGATCGAAATCGGCCAGCGACTCGATCTCTGTGTGCGGAACGCTCGGAGTCGTCACGCAGCGCATCGTAGTGGTGCGCGCGAGCCGGAACGTCTTGAATGGGCCCATGACTGGCGCACATGCGGAACTCTGGGACCGGCACAAGAACGTCATGCCGAACTGGCTCGCGTTGTACTACGACGAGCCGATCGAGATCACGACGGGCAACGGCCGGCGGGTCACCGACGCGGAGGGCAACAGCTACCTGGACTTCTTCGCCGGGATCCTCACCAACGCGATCGGGTACGACATCCAGGAGATCTCCGACGCGGTCCGCGAGCAGCTGGACAGCGGCATCGCGCACACGTCCACGCTGTACCTGATCCGGCGCCAGGTCGAGCTGGCCGAGCAGATCGCCTCGCTGTCCGGGATCGAGAACGCGAAGGTGTTCTTCACCAACTCCGGCACCGAGGCGAACGAGGCGGCGCTGATGCTCACCACCCAGCTCCGCCGGTCGAACCAGGTGCTGGCACTGCGGAACTCCTACCACGGCAGGGCCTTCGGCACGATCGGCATCACCGGCAACCGTGGCTGGTCGGCCTCCAGCCTGACCCCGGTGAACGTGTCCTACGTGCACGGCGGGTACCGCTACCGCAGCCCGTTCCGGGAGCTGTCCGACGCCGACTACGTCAAGGCGTGCGTCGCGGACCTGCAGGAGATCATCGAGACCACCACCGCCGGCGACGTGGCCTGCATGATCGCCGAGCCGATCCAGGGCGTCGGCGGGTTCGCCACGCCGCCGGACGGGTTGTTCGGGGCCTTCAAGGAGGTGCTGGACTCCTACGGGATCCTGCTCGTCTCCGACGAGGTGCAGACCGGCTGGGGCCGGACCGGCGAGCACTTCTGGGGAATGGAGGCTCATGGCGTGGTGCCGGACGCGATGACGTTCGCGAAGGGACTCGGCAACGGGTTCGCGATCGGCGGCATCGTGGCGCGGCCGGACCTGATGGACTCGCTGAACGCGAACTCGATCTCCACCTTCGGCGGCAACCCGATCGCGACCACCGCGGCCAAGGCCACGCTGGACTACCTGCTCGACCACGACCTTCAGGCCAACGCCGCCAAGCGCGGCGCGCAGCTCGCGGACGGGCTGCGCGGCATCTCCGACGAGCACCCGGAGCTGGGCGACGTCCGCGGCAAGGGACTGATGCTGGCCGCGGAGCTGGTGAATCCCGCCGACCGGACTCCGGACGCGAAGCTGGCCGCGGCGTTGATGCAGCAGACCAAGGAGAACGGGCTGCTGGTCGGCAAGGGCGGGCTGTACGGGAACGTGCTGCGGATGGCGCCGCCGATGACGCTCACCGAAGAGGAGGCCGCCGAGGGCCTCGAGATCCTCCGCCGCACCTTCGACGAGGTCTGCTAGTCACCGCTGGTGGCCGGTCCCGGCCGGGATGATCCACTCCTGGCCGGCGCCGGTCACCTCGCCGAGCCGCTCGAAGTCTCGGTCGTAGTGCAGCACGGTCAGACCGTGCTCCGCCGCGGTGGTCGCGACCATGACATCGATGATCGACGTGCGGTGCTGCCCTCTTGCGGCGAGTTCCTCCTGCGTGTCGATGGTGCGGGCTGGGTTCTGTGGCTCGACCCGTGGCAGCGCATCGAGCGCATCACGAAGGCGCGCCCAGTCGCTGGCGTCACGTGTGCTGTACAGGATCTCGAGCATGACCACCGAACACACCGCGAGGTCGCCCACGCGCGTGAGATTGTCTATCAACTCCGCAGCACGGAGATTGACCATGCTCTGCTGGAAGGCGCTGTTGTCGAGCAGGTAAGTCACTCGGCGTCCCGCAGGCCATCCAGTCGAGCGACCTGCGCGAGGAACTTGTAATCCGTGGTGTCCATGCGAGCCCAGAACTCGGCCTTCTCGGCCTCGCTCATTCGCTCGTACTCATCCACTGACTCGTGCAGGTACTTCCCAAGCAGGCTCAGGCTTTCGGCGCGGCGGGCGGCGGCGTCCTGGAGGGCACGGTTGACGGTGTCCTTCTTCGTCTTCGTGCCGTAGAAGAGGCGTGCCTGTTCCAAGGCCTCTTCGTCGATGTCGATCAGGGTGTTCGCCATATGCATCACCATGCCCATATAGGTAGCAGGATCAGTCTATATAGCGCGTGCGGTTATCCACAGAGGCTCAGCGGAATGCGCTCTGGCCAGTGAGCGCCTGGCCGATCACGAGCTGGTGCACCTCGGAGGTGCCCTCGTAGGTCAGCACCGACTCGAGGTTGTTCGCGTGCCGCATCACCGGGTACTCGCCGCTGATGCCGTTGGCGCCGAGGATCGTGCGGCACTCGCGCGCGATCGCGATCGCCTCGCGGACGTTGTTGAGCTTGCCGACGCTGACCTGCTCTGGTCGCAGCTCGCCGCGCTCCTTCAGCCGGCCCAGGTGTACGGCGAGCAGCAGGCCCTTGTTCAGCTCGACCGCCATGTCCGCGAGCTTGGCCTGGGTCAGCTGGTACGCCGTCAGCGGCTTGTCGAACACATCCCGGTCGGCGGCGTACGCGATCGCGGTCTCCAGGCAGTCGCGGGCCGCGCCCATGGCGCCGAACACGATCCCGAAGCGGGCCTCGTTCAGGCAGCCGAGCGGGCCGGACAGGCCGCGCGCCTCGGGCAGCATCGCGCTCGCCGGCAGCCGGACGTCGGACAGCACCAGCTCGGAGGTGACGGAGGCGCGCAGCGACATCTTCCGGGTGATCTCGGGCGCGCTGAAGCCGTCGATGTCGGTCGGTACGACGAAGCCGCGGACGCCGTCGTCGGTACGGGCCCAGACGATCGCGACATCGGCGACGGTGCCGTTGGTGATCCACATCTTGTTGCCGTTCAGCACCCAGTCGTCACCGTCGCGGCGGGCGTTCGTCCGCATCCCGGCCGGGTTGGAGCCGAAGTCCGGCTCGGTCAGGCCGAAGCAGCCGATCGCCTCGCCGGCCGCCATCCGCGGCAGCCACTCGGTCTTCTGCTCCTCGGAGCCGTACTTCCAGATCGCGTACATCGCCAGCGAGCCCTGCACGCTGACCAGCGACCGCAGGCCCGAGTCCGCCGCCTCGATCTCCAGGCAGGCCAGGCCGTACGCGACCGAGCCGACCCCCGCGCAGCCGTACCCGGTCAGGTGCATGCCGAGGAAGCCCAGCTTGCCGAGCTCGGCCGCGAGCTCGCGGGCCGGTAGCTCGCCGGCCTCGAACCAGTCCGGCAGGTTCGGCCGCAGCCGTTCGTCGGCGAACCGCCGCGCAGTGGCGCGGATGGCCCGCTCCTCGTCGGTGAGCAGCGCGTCGACGTCGATCAGGTCCAGCGAGGCGGTCATGGGGTCACGCTAGTCCGGCCGGTGAATGTCAGCAGTGGCCGGGATCGCATGGAGATCATGAACTCGTGCCGGGCCAGCGCCGTGGTGACCCGGTTCACGACGCGTTCGGACGGGCGGCCGCCGGGCGCCTCGTAGCACAGGTACAGCGTTCCGCCGGGCCGCAGGCAGCGCCTGACCAGGTCGAGCTCCTTGTCCGCCGCACTGGTCCAGAACACGTTCACGTTGACCGCGAACACCTTGTCGAACGCGCGGTCCGGCTCGTAGCCGTCCAGCGAGGTCTCGACGAACGTCACCCGGTCCAGGTTCGCGGCATTGCGCGCCGACGCCCGGCCGATAGCCGTCGCGGACCGGTCGATCGCGACCAGGTGCCCGCGGTCGATCCGCTCCGCGACCAGCGCTGCCGCCACGCCGGGACCGCAGCCGATCTCGAGGATCTGCTCGCCCGGCTGAGGGTCGACCTGGTGCACCGCCAGCCGGATCCGCTCCGGGACCTTGCCGAGACTGGTCATGACCCGAACGGCCACCACCAGCGCCGCCGGCGTGGATTCCGTACGACGACGCTGCTGTGCTTGGTCCGCCCGGTCACCCGCAGCCGCGGCATTCCGGCCAGTGGTGCGACCGTCTTGTTCTGCACGCTGCCCCACTCGCTGTACACGTCGTCGAGGTCGACGGCCCAGCCTGTGGGCACGACCAGCTGGACCGAGCCGTGCTTGGCCGAGACCTCGACCACGATCTCGGGATGGCGTACCTGGGCGTGCGTGAAGTCGAGCCGGATGTTGGCGTGCTGGGACTCCGTGACGATGTGCGGCGGCACTCGCCACTGGCCGTCGCGCTTGACCGAGCTGCCCTTGGCCCGCAGCACCAGCCGATCCGACGTACCGCCGTGACCGGCTGGGACGAGGTCCGCGGTGATCACGGCGAGCTCCTGCTTGGTCTTGCTGGCGTATATGCGGCTGATCCGCTCGTCCAGCTCCTCCAGGTCCAGCCGGCCGTCGCCGTGCGCGTCCTGCACCAGCGCGGCCGCGGCGTCCCGGTCGTGGTCGGTGGCCCGCAGCGCGGGGGTGGGCCGGCCGGGCGGGTGCTCCATCGTCATACCCGCAACGGTAGTGGCACCGGTGGACCGTCGCCGGGTATAGACAAGGCGGCATGCCTGAGGTCGAGCTGTCCGCCGGAACCATCGAGTACGACGACACCGGTGGCGACGGTCGCGTCCTGGTGCTCCTGCACGGACTCGGTATGGACTCGACGCTGTGGCGGCACGTCGTGGCCGAGCTGCGCGACACGTACCGCTGTGTCGTACCGACGCTGCCGCTGGGGTCGCACCGGTACCCGATGAAGCCCGACGCCGACCTCACCCTGCACGGTCACGCGCGGCTGGTCGCCGAGCTGCTCGACCGGCTCGACCTGCGCGACGTCACCGTCGTACAGAACGACATCAACATCGCCGTCCCGCTCGTCAACGGCCACCCGGAGCGGGTCGCTCGGCTCGTGCTGGTGGCGTGCGAGGCGTTCGACAACTACCCGCCCGGGATGCCGGGCAAGGTGCTGAAGCGGGCCGCGCAGGTGCCGGGCGGACTGTGGGCCGTGTACCAGCCGCTGCGGTCCCGGGCGATGCGGCGGCGACCCCCGTTCGGGCTGCTGGCCAAGCGGCCGATCCCGGACGAGATCACCGACCGCTGGCTGCGTCCGCTGATCGGCGAGCGGTACGCGCGACACGACCTGCGCAAGTACGCCCGGTCCGCGGGGACCCGGCAGATGGTCGAGGCGTGCGGGCGGCTGCGCTCGTTCACCCGACCGGCGCTGGTCGTGTGGGCCCCGGAGGACCGGATGATGCCGCCGGCTCACGGCCGCCGGCTGGCAGAGGTACTCCCGGACGCCGAGCTGGTCGAGATCGAGGACAGCTGGACCCTGATCCCCGAGGACCAGCCGGGCGCCCTCGCCGCCGCCCTGCGCAGCTTCCTCGAACGCACTGCGTAACCGCTTCTCCCCGGACCGGAACCAGCTCGCCCGACCCGTCGTGTGTGCGCGTATCGCCAGGTTCGCCGGACGCGTGCGCGAATCGCCATCCAGCCTGGCTCGACTGTGTGCGCGAATCGCCAGCTCCTCCGACCGTGTGCGCGTCTCGCCAGCTCGGCCCGGCGTGTGCGCGAATCGCCAACGAATCGGCCGGATCGTTGGCGATTCGTGAACACACAGCTGGTGGACCTGGCGATCTGCGCACACGGTCGGAGGAGCTGGCGATTCGTGAACACACGGAACCGCTCGGGACCGGCTCGGCCTGGCGATTCGTGAACGCGCTCACGTCGTACACGGCGGGGGAGGTCGGCGGACCCGGGAGGCTGGGACAATGGCGCCGTGCAGCAGCGTGACGTCGTCGTACTCGGCTCGACCGGATCGGTCGGGACTCAGGCCCTCGAGGTGGCCCGCAGCAACCCGGGCCGGTTCAGGGTGGTCGGGCTGTCCGCGGGCGGTGGCGACGTCGAGCTGCTCGCCCGCCAGGCGCTCGAGCATGCCGTCGAGGTGGTCGCGGTGGCCCGGGCGACGGCGGTGCAGGACCTGCAGCTGGCGTTCTACGCGGAGGCACAGCGGCACGGGTACGCCAAGGGCGAGTTCGCGATCCCGAAGATCATTGCCGGGCCGGACGCCGCGAGCGAGCTGGCCGCGCGCCGCTGCGACGTGGTGCTGAACGCGATCACGGGCTCGGTCGGGCTGCGGCCGACACTGGCCGCGCTGGACGCGGGGACCACGCTGGCGCTGGCGAACAAGGAGTCGCTGGTGGTCGGCGGTCCGCTGGTCACCGCGCTGGCGAAGCCGGACCAGATCGTGCCGGTCGACTCCGAGCACAGCGCGATCGCGCAGTGCCTGCGCGGCGGCCGGGCTGACGAGGTACGGCGCCTGGTGCTGACCGCGAGCGGTGGCCCGTTCCGCGGCCGGGACCGGGACGAGCTGACCGAGGTCACGGTCGAGCAGGCGATGGCGCATCCGAACTTCGCGATGGGCCCGGTCATCACGGTGAACTCCGCCACCTTGGTGAACAAGGGCCTGGAGCTGATCGAGGCGCACCTGCTGTTCGGGCTGCCGATGGATGCGGTGCACGTGGTGATTCACCCGCAGCAGCAGATCCATTCGATGGTCGAGTTCGTGGACGGCTCGACGATGGCGCAGGCCTCGCCGCCGAACATGATCCTGCCGATCGCGCTCGGCCTGGGCTGGCCGGACCGGGTACCGGACGCCTCGCCGGCGTGTGACTGGACGACGCCGGCGACCTGGACGTTCGAGCCGCTGGACACCACCGCGTTCCCCGCGGTGCAGCTGGCCCGGGAGGCCGGCGAGACCGGCGGTACCGCACCGGCGGTGTTCAACGCGGCGAACGAGGAGTGCGTCGGCGCGTTCCTGGCCGGGCGGCTGCCGTTCCTGGCGATCGTCGACACGGTCGCCCGGGTGGTGACCGAGCACCACGTACCCTCTACAGAGGACCTGTCCATCGACGACGTACTCGCCGCGGAGGGCTGGGCACGTACGCGTGCCCGGGAGCTGACCGGCGTACAGGAGACCACACGCGCATGAGCGGGCTGCTATGGGTGCTGGGCGCCGGGCTGTTCTTCTTCGGCCTGCTCGCCTCGATCGCGCTGCACGAGATCGGCCACATGGTGCCGGCGAAGAAGTTCGGCATGAAGGTAACGCAGTACTTCGTCGGCTTCGGCCGCACGGTGTGGTCGACCAAGCGCGGTGAGACCGAGTACGGGTTCAAGGCGATCCCGCTCGGCGGCTACGTCCGGATCATCGGCATGTTTCCGCCGTCCAAGACGGTGGAGAACCCCGACGGCACGGTCCAGGTCCGAGCCGCGAACACCGGCCCGTTCCAGTCGCTGATCGAGAATGCCCGCAGCGCCGAGTACGAGACGATCGACAAGGCGGACGCGCCGCGGCTGTTCTACGCCAAGCCCTGGTGGCAGAAGCTGATCGTGATGAGCGGCGGCCCGCTGATGAACGTGCTGATCGCGTTCATCCTGTTCAGCGGCCTGTTCATGTTCTACGGCACCGCGGTCAACCAGACCACCGTCTCGACCGTCACCGAGTGCGTGATCCCGGCCTCGGAGGCGAGCGCGGACCGGGTCTGCCAGTCCGGCGACAAGGCCTCGCCGGCGAAGCAGGCCGGCTTCCAGCCGGGCGACAAGATCCTCGAGTTCAACGGGACCGCGATCGGCTCCTGGGACCAGCTGACCACGCTGATCCGGGACAACCAGGACAGGGCCGCGACGATCGTGGTCGAGCGCGCCGGCCAGCCGCAGACGCTGCAGACGAGCACGATCATCAACGAGGTGTACGACGAGGCCGGCTCCGACAAGATCGTCTCGGTCGGCTTCCTCGGAGTGTCGCCGGAGCGGACCATCGAGCGGCAGGACTTCGCGTTCGTGGTGGACCGGATGGGCTTCCTGACCGTGATGACCGCCAAGGCGCTGGTGGCGTTCCCGGGCAAGCTGGTCGGGGTCGCAGGATCGATCGCCGGAGGCGAGCGCGACCAGGACAGCCCGATGAGCATCGTCGGCGCCACCCGGGTCGCCGGTGACGTGGTGTCCCGCGACGAGCTCGGCTCGGGGGAGAAGATCGCGTTCTTCATCTCGATGCTGGCCTCGGTGAACCTGTTCATCGCACTGTTCAACTTCATCCCGCTGCTGCCGCTCGACGGCGGGCACATCGCAGGTGCGCTGTGGGAGGCGCTGAAGCGCGGTTTCGCCCGGCTCCGCGGGCGGCCGGACCCCGGTCACGTCGACGTCGCCAAGCTGCTGCCGGTGGCTTATCTCGCCGCCAGCTTCATCGTGGTGATGGGCGGGCTGCTCATCATCGCCGACCTGGTCAACCCGGTCAGGCTCTTCAACGGTTAAGGAACCTCCCTTGAGCATCAACCTCGGCATGCCGCCGCTGCCGCCGCCGACCCTGGCGCCGCGTCGCAAGACCCGGCAGATCAAGGTCGGCAAGGTTCTGGTCGGCGGCGATGCGCCGATCTCGGTGCAGTCGATGACCACGACGCTGACCTCGGATGTGAACACCACCCTGCAGCAGATCGCCGAGCTCACCGCGTCCGGCTGCGACATCGTCCGGGTCGCCTGCCCGTCGCAGGACGACGCCGACGCGCTGCCGGAGATCGCGCAGCACTCGCAGATCCCGGTGATCGCCGACATCCACTTCCAGCCGAAGTACGTGTTCGCCGCGATCGACGCGGGCTGTGCCGCGGTCCGGGTGAACCCGGGCAACATCCGCAAGTTCGACGACCAGGTCAAGGAGATCGCGGCCGCGGCCAAGGATCGGGGGACATCGATCCGGATCGGCGTGAACGCCGGCTCGCTGGACAAGCGGCTGCTGGAGAAGTACGGCAAGGCCACCGCGGAGGCGTTGGTCGAGTCCGCGGTCTGGGAGGCGTCGCTGTTCGAGGAGCACGGCTTCCACGACTTCAAGATCTCGGTGAAGCACAACGACCCGGTCGTAATGGTGCGCGCCTACGAGATGTTGTCCGAGCGTGGCGACTGGCCGTTGCACCTCGGTGTGACCGAGGCCGGTCCGGCGTTCCAGGGCACGATCAAGTCGTCGGTCGCGTTCGGCGCGCTGCTGTCCAAGGGGATCGGCGACACGATCCGGGTGTCGCTGTCCGCGCCCCCGGTCGAGGAGGTCAAGGTCGGGCTGCAGATCCTGCAGTCGCTGAACCTGCGCGAGCGCAAGCTCGAGATCGTGTCGTGCCCGTCCTGCGGCCGTGCCCAGGTGGACGTGTACAAGCTCGCGGACGCGGTGACCGCCGGCCTGGAGGGCATGGAGGTGCCGCTCCGGGTCGCCGTGATGGGGTGCGTGGTGAACGGCCCGGGCGAGGCGCGCGAGGCCGACCTCGGCGTCGCCTCCGGCAACGGCAAGGGTCAGATCTTCGTCAAGGGCGAGGTGATCAAGACGGTGCCCGAGTCGAAGATCGTCGAGACCCTGATCGAGGAAGCGATGCGGATCGCCGACGAGATGGGCGAACCCGTCGACGGCTCTGAGGGCAGCCCCACCGTCACAGTTGGCTGACGTAGCGTCCCGACCATGACACGCAGCGCCCCGCGGATCTCTGCGGTGACGACGTACCTCGTCGTGAGCGCGACCCGGGCCGAAGCGACGTACGTCCCGGAGGGGCTGCCGGTGGTCGTGACAGGGATCGGGAAGACCGCGGCCGCGGTGGCGACGACCGAGGCGTTGGCGACGCGAGACCGCGCCGGTCTGACGGTGGTCAACATCGGGACGGCGGGCGCCCTGCGCGACGGGTTGGCCGGCCTGTTCACCCCCGGCACCGTGCTCAACCACGACATGAACGCGGACGCGATCCGGGCCATCGGGCTGGACCCGCTCGAGACTCTGCAGGTGGATGGCGGGGACGAGACGGTGCTGGCGTCCGGCGACGTGTTCGTCACCGACCCGGTGGTGCGGGCCCGGCTCGCCGAACGTGCGCACTTGGTCGACATGGAGGGGTACGCCGTGGCGTACGCGTGCCGGCGGTTCGGCGTACCGGTACGGCTGGTCAAGCACGTCTCGGACAGTGCGGACGAGTCCGCACTGGACTGGCCGGCGCAGGTGGATGCCAGCGCGGCCGCGCTGGGGGACTGGCTCGCGGAACTGCTCGCCGGGCGGCTGTCGCCGGCGGCCCGGCGGACGTAGGCTGCCGCACGCAGCATGACCGAACTTCCTGTGGCAGGAGAACACGATGCGTCGTACCCGTTGGGCCGTAGCGGTCCTCACCACCGCGGCACTGTGCGTGACCACCACCCAGGCGGTCGCGATCAACTCCTACAACGCCACCCCGGCGCCCGAACGGACAGAGGTCGGCGCCTTCGTCGCGCTGTGGGACAACACCGGTGACGGCGTCCCGGACCGGTTCGACTGGGTCTGCAGCGGGACCATGGTGGACGACGACACCTACCTGACCGCGGCGCACTGCACGGACGACTGGCCGGCCGGCACGCGGTTCTATGTCTCCCTCGAGCAGGACTTCCAGAGCCTGCTCGACGCGCAGGTCGCTGCCGGGCGCACCCCTCAGCAGCAGGCCGACGCGCTGCTCGCCGCGGAGAAGATCGTCCAGGGCGACCCGCACCAGGACCCCGCCTTCCCGGGCAGCTCGGCTGACTCGCATGACATCGGCGTGATCGACTTCGCCGACCGGGCGAAGACGCCGCAGGACGTCTGGAACTTCACGCCGGCGACACTGCCGACTGCGGGGCAGCTGAGCACACTCGGCGCGCGCGCGCTGGACGCGCTGAGCTGGACCGTCGTCGGGTACGGCACTCAGGAGGCGGTGAACGGGCCGGGCGGCCAGACCCACCCCGGCGGCGGCGTCCGGATGAAGGCGCCAGTCGACTTCAATGCGCTGAACAAGGCCTGGGTGCGACTGTCGATGATCGAGCCACAGGGCAACGGTGGCGCCTGCTACGGCGACTCCGGCGGGCCCAACTTCGTCGAGATCGGCGGCGAGCTGGTGCTGGCGGCGACGACCATCACCGGGGACACGCCGTGCTACGCCACCAATGTCGTGTACCGGATGGATACCACCTCCGCGCGGACGTTCCTGGCGTCGTACGTCGACCTGCCCTGACGCGGGCGCTCCTTGGCGGCGACACTTGACCTTGACGTCGGCGTCAAGGTTTAGCGTCGTGGGTGAGGAGGCGGCATGCACATCAGCGACCTGGCCGAGCGGGCCGGAGTGACGGTCCGGGCGGTGCGGTACTACGAGTCGCGCGGGCTGGTCCGGCCGGGCCGGGCGGCGAACGGGTACCGGACGTACACCGAGCAGGACGTGGCGGTGGTGCGCGAGGTGAAGGCGCTGCTGTCGCTCGGGATGACTACGGAACAGACATACCCGTTCGTGGAGTGCCTTCGGGCCGGGAACGAGCGAGCCGACGTCTGCCCGCCGGCGCTGACGGCGTACCGGGCTCGGATCGCCGAGCTGGACGACCGGATCGCGGAGCTGACCGAGCTGCGCAGCCGGCTGACCGACCTCCTCGCCGATGCCGAGAGCTACCGAGGAGTGACCTGATGACCGATCTGACGACCGTCGAGGAGGCGAGCTTCGAGCGCGAGGTGCTCGAGTCCGACCTGCCGGTGCTGGTGGACTTCTGGGCCGAGTGGTGCCCGCCGTGCCACCAGATCGCCCCGGTGCTGGCTGCGATCGCCGCGGAACGGGCGGGACGGCTGCGGATCGTCAAGCTCGACTCCGACGAGAACCCGGCGGTCTCCGCCCGCTACCGGGTGATGGCGCTGCCGACGCTGATCCTGTTCCACCGCGGTGAGCAGGTGTGGTCGGTGGTGGGCGCCCGGCCGAAGGCGCGGCTGCTCGCGGAGCTCGACCAGGCGCTCGAGGCACTGCCGGTCGGCTAGCGCTGTTCGTCTTGTCGCCGCCGGCCGAGTGGGCGCTGCTGCTCGATGCAGCGCTGCGGAGACCGGCACAGGGTGAGCAGCTACGGTGACCGTCATGCCGCCGACCGTGAATCGAGGGGGTAGTGCGTGACCGACCGCCGGATCGCCGTTCGCTGGGCCGGGCTCGACGACGACGCGGAGCTGCTGGCGCTGGACCGGGCCGCGTTCGTCACGCCGGACTCGGGGTTCCCGTCGCTGACCAACCCGGGCCGGAGGCGTTCTTCAACGAGCGGTCCCGACCGCAGCACGTGCTGGTGGCCGAGTACGAGTCCCGGCTGGTCGGCTATCTGCGGCTCAAGGACAAGTACCCGTTCACCGAGGGCGCCGGCGTGCTCGGCGTGTTCGGGCTCGGGGTGGCGCCGGACGCCCGCCGGCTCGGGGTCGCGTCCGCGCTGCTGGAGGAGGCGCTGGCCGCTCCACCGCAGGGCCGAGCGTGACCCCGAGCGACTCGTCGGCCCGACGGCAGCCGGTCCGGATAGCGAAGGAGATGGCGTGATGACGTTCACGGTACGGCGCGCCGAGCCGGCCGATACCGAGTCGGTGCGCGAGGTGGGCCTGCGTACCTGGCCGGTCGCGTACGACGGGATCGTGGCGCCGGAGTTCGTCGAGCAAGGGCTGGCCGAGTGGTGGTCGCCGGAGGCGGTACGGCGCGGGATCGAGCGCGGCATCACGTTGGTTGCCGAGGCCCCCGACGTGATCGGGGTGGCCGGGCTCGGCCAGGAGGATGGCCTGTGGGTGATGTGGAAGTTGTACGTGCTCCCCGAGCAGCAGGGCCGTGGCGTCGGACGGGCGCTGCTCGACCGCGCGATCGAGGCGCTGCCGGAGGGCACCGAGCGGCTGCTGCTCGACGTGCTGGTGGCGAACGAGCCGGCGATCCGCTTCTACCGCGCGCACGGGTTCGAGCGCACCGACGACGCACCGAGCCGCGACCTCGGCCGTGAGCTGATGTGGATGAGCCGCGACCTTCGAGCGGCTAGGACCTGACGCCCGCAGCGACGAGGCTTCCGGTGACGCATGACCAGTCACCACTTCCGTTCATCGGGCCCTTGTGACCCGGCGTGTCGTCACTCATCGGGCCCTTGTGACCAGCGTGGTCCGGGTGTGTGCGCGAATCGCCAGGTTCGGGCCGCGATCGAAGGCGATTCGTGAACACACTTGCTGTGGCGGCGGCCAAGGTCCTGCGGGCGAACGACCTCGGCGCGATGACGGCCGCGGCGCCGTCGCTGTACCCGCACCAGTGGAGCTGGGACGCCGCCTTCATCACCATCGGCCTGGCTCGGATCGACGTAGCTCGGGCGGTCACCGAACTGCGTACCCTGCTCGGCGCGCAGTGGTCGACGGGGATGCTGCCGCACATCCGCTTCGCGCCCGGCGGCGACTACTTCCCGGGCGCGGATCGCTGGGACTCGTCGGTGGCGGCCGCGGCACCGCGCGACGTCCGCACCTCCGGCATCTGCCAACCGCCCGTCCATGCGCTCGCGGTCTGCGCCATCCTCGACGCCGACCGCGCCGTCGGCGAGGCGTTCGCGACCGAGACCTTCGACGCATGGCTCGCCTGGCACCGCTGGCTCGCCACCGCCCGCGACGCTGATGGCGACGGGCTGGTCGAGATCCACCACGGCTGGAGTCCGGGATGGACAACTCGCCACGCTGGGACTCGGTCTACGCCGGCGTCGTGCCCGGCGCGGACCTGCCGGCGTTCGAGCGCCGCGACACGCTCGTCGCCGACGCCACCGAACGCCCGACCGACACCGACTACGCCCGGTACCTGTGGCTGGTCGAGCAGCTCAAACGAGTCCGGTACGACGATGCCGCGGCCGCCGAGGTGGTCGACTTCCGGGCGGCCGACGTATTCCTGTCCGCGTGTCTTGCTCCGGCCAGCGACGTACTCGGCGGGATCGGTGACGAGCTCGGCCGGACCGCGGACGCGGCCGAGATGCGGGCGCTGGCGGTGCGCTGCCGCGAGGGCGTGGCGG
>Ga0209382_10000388_pt1 | contig 72407 bp, 59 predicted proteins | sample SoiMetdeltSBSDD5_FD_187599 | JGI IMG/M metagenome (GOLD analysis project Ga0209382, IMG submission 187599) | Bulk soil microbial communities from a Populus tree surrounding site in Tennessee, USA - Soil MetaG P. deltoides SBSDD5 (SPAdes) (version 2) | ecosystem: Environmental > Terrestrial >... | reverse complement strand
GGATGGCACCCATCGTCCACAGCGGACACACCACAACGGACGCCGGGACCGCGTTCAAGCAGGCTGGAAACCTGTTGATGTTGCGCGCCCGAAGGGACTCGAACCCCTAACCTTCTGATCCGTAGTCGGCTCGGTACAAGATCGTCACAATGAGTAACCAACTCTCGTAGCGTGCCGCTTCGTCCGCCCTCCGTCCGATTGACCAGCTCCGCGTATCAGCAGGTCCGGACGGTGATGCGGGGGCGGCGACCCGCCGGATCGGGATCGCAGGGGCCGCCGTACCAGAACGGCGCGGAAAATCTCGTTTCGCTCGCGAACATCCGAGCACCAACGGAGCACCATTTGATCCACAACTACGTGCAGTCGCGCTGAGGAGCCACACAGGCCCGCATGCCGGCGCGGTACGCCCCTGATGCTCGCGGTCGACCCAAGAGTGGGCGCAGCGCATCCGGTGGATCTGGGAGGAGTTCGGTACCACCGACCCCACCCCTACGCGAACCAACAGCGGCTCCCCGGCGCACGCCGTCCCGACCTCCACCGACGGTTGGGCTCGGGCGGATGACGTCCTTCGCGGTGGTCGGCGCGGGGTGGCGGGCCGGGTTCTTTTGGCGGCTGGCCGCGTCCCTGTCCGGCCTGACGTGCGTGGGTGTGGTGGTACGTACACCGACAGACCTGCCGGTGCCGGCGTTCGGCTCGCTCGCCGAGTGCGTGGAGACAGCGCGTCCGGACTTAGTGTCGCGGCCGTACCGTTGGCGGCAACCCCCGCGGTGATCGCCAGGGTCGTCGCATGCGGGGTGTCGGTCCTCGCCGAGACGCCCGACCTGCCCGGGCTGCGGGCGCTCTGGGCGGACGTGGGCGGGTCCGGCCTGGTTCAGGTTGCCGAGCAGTACCTGCTGATGCCCTCGCACGCCGCCCGCGCCGCGCTCGTACGCTTCGGCGCCATCGGTACACCAACCCAGGTGCAGGCCTCCTCCACCCATCAGTACCACGCGGTGTCGCTCATGCGCGGGCTGCTCGGGGCCGGCGGGGGCGCGGTGACCGTACGGGCGACGCGTACGACGGCCCCCTGGTCGATCCGCTGACCCGGGACGGGTGGACCGACGAGCCCGACCCGAAGCCGGCCACCACGACCATCGCCACGGATCGACTTTCGGGGACGGCCGCTCCGGGGTCTACGACTTCACCGACAACCAGTGGCACAACCGGCTGCGGTTCCGGCGGAACCTGATCCGGGGTACGCACGGCGAGCTACGCGATGACGAGGTGGTCCGGATCGTGGCCTCGCGTACCATCGTGCGCTCGCCGCTGGTACGCCGGCAGACCGGGTACGACCTGAACCTCGACGGTTTCGACACGGACCACATCACGCTCGGCGCCGAGGTTCTTTACCGCAACCCGTACCGCGGCCGCCGGTGGAACGACGAGGAGGTCGCCATCGCGTCGCTGCTGGAGGCCATGGCCGCGTGGGTTCGCGGGGATGGACCGCCACCCTACCCGCTCGCCGAGGGCGCGCAGGACCACCGGGTTGCGCTGGCCGTCGAGGAGGCCGCGGAGTCGGGCGAGCTGATGGTCACCACCTCCGAGGCGTGGGCATGAAGATCCTGCTGCCAGGCGGTGTCGGCCTCGGCCTGGTCGTACCGGGCGGCGTCGAGCCCGCCCGGTGCGCCGTCGACCGGCCGATCCCGGCGCAACACGCCGACGCCGGGGCGTTGGTCGTGTGGGGGCAACCCGCCCGATCAGTTGCGAGACGCCGCCGCCATCATGCGGCGCGACGGGCCGCCGCCACGTCGGTCGTGGCCGGCGGCCTGTGGGGCCGGCGTGTCGAGGCAGTGGCCGCGCCCTTCGGTCAGCGCAGCGGGCAGCATAGGCATCGGGACGGTCCGGATGGGAGGGCGAAGATTTCTGCGCTGGAGGAGTTCGCGGAGTCCGGGGAATTCGGCGAGGCCGGGCTCGATCTTCTCCGTCGGGTCGTGCGGCATGAACTGTCGAGGCTGCCGGTCCTCCTGGCGGGTCGTGCGCTGGACGATGACGTGGCGTGGGACTTCGTCGGAGACTTCTTCGTCGAGAAGGGCCATCGGGTGGTACCGACGCTGCTGGCCGAGAGCGAGGACGACGCCTCGCTCGAGCGGCAGCTTCGGGTGATCGTCCGGAATTGGCTGATCGACAAGGTACGCGAAACCGACCAGGGTTCGGTCGGTCGGCGGCTCAGGGACGTGTTGGAAGAGGAAGGCGAGTTTGAGCGGGTACCCGACGGCGAACCGGGTGCCGGTCGGTGGCGTCTGGTCGGTACGGACGACGCGCCGTGGGGTGGTCGCCTGGAGGACTTGGTGGCCGCGGCTTACGGTGTGCCGGCCAAGGCTGTGCGCTGGAGCAGTGAGACGCGTCGGGCGCCGATCGCTTCAAGGCCGGATCTGGTCGCTGTGTTGAAGGCCATCGCCCAGGCTGCCGGGTACCAGAGTCTGGAGTTGCTGCAGTTCGTCGCGGTGATCATGCGGCGGTTCCCCGCGACGTTGGATCCGGAGGCCGGCAGCGTGGACCTCGGCGACGATCAACTCCCGTCCATGGATCCGACACCGGAGACGATCGTTGTTGATCGGGACGAGGAGGTTACGGCGGCGGCGTCCGCAGTCGGAGTGTTCGCCCAACTGACGTCGTCCGAGCGCCGGCTGCTGTTGATGATCGACGATGTTGACGCGGTTCGTGCCGAGTTGGGATGCGGACGTAGTACCGCGTACAACCGAATCGCGAAGCTCAAGGCGCTGGTGCTGGAGTTGAGTGGCCGCTTCGATGATCCGGAGCAGGTCCTTCGAGAGGTGCTGGAACTGTGTGCACCATGAGACACGCTGGCTGCAGGGCCGGCGCGGCGGAGCTGAGCCGGGCGGCGAGCGGTAGGCGGGTCGTTGGACGATGCTGGAGACGCGTCGTCAAAGAAGACCGGACAGTATTGGTCCTGACATTGACCGAAGGGAAGCCGCCGCGGTGACGTCCGAAGTACCCGATCGGGTTCGGCGCCTGGCTTCGGCCGTCCGCGCTCCGAGAGGGCTGACCAGCGAAGGCCTGCGTGAGCGGTTCGGCGACCTGGAACAGGTAGAACCGGCCCCGGGGCAGGTCTGGCGCGCGCGTTGGGACGAGGTTTCTCGGCTGGTTCTGCTGTTGAGCGCTGAGGAACGCTGGTGGCGCGTGGCGCCGGTGTCCATCGAGCCGACCGGCGAGGACGAACGGAGCCTCGTGCTCGAGGGCACCCGCACGGTGTTCGGTGTGGAAGTGACAGTGTGGGCCGGTCTCACCCGATCCATCCCTACGGGCACGCTCAGCTGCGTCATCGACGAGTGGGATCAGGACGTTCCGGCATGGTGTCGGGACACGGTGATCGGAAGGGAGGCGCCGCCGCCGCCGGGCACGCGTCGAGGTCAGCCGATCGCCGACCTGTGGGCGACCGGGTCGCCGACGAGAGGAACGCTCGCGGACGAGCTGGAGGTTCTGGCCGAGGCGCCGCTCGTTCCCACCGTAGCGACATCGACTGTTGACCTGCGGGCGGCAGCCAAGACGGTCGGCCTGAGGGCTGTTGTGGAGACGCTCGACGTTGCGCAACCCGAGGCGATGGCCATCTTGTCGCGCAAGCAGCGCGTCACCGTGGCGCAGGCGAAGGCGCTGGGGTCGCTGTTCAACTTGCCGGCCGAGGACATCGCCGCGGCCTCCGGTTCCCTGCCGGTCGATCTCGCCGTAGAGCTGGAGCAGCCCCGGTGGCGCCGGACCTGGCGGAGGCTGGCCCGCCAGCTCGGCGGCACCGAGGTGATGGCCCGGCTCACCGCGGGGTTCGGGACGCTCGGCATGGCATACCGGCAGACCGGTACCTCAACGCCGGATTGGCGCGCTCGACTGGGACAGTGGCTGTCCATGCAGCCCGATCTTGAAAGCGGGCCGCCAGATGAGTAGGCCGGCGCTGGAGCCGGTCCGCCAGCAGGCCGCCCTGATGTTGAACGTGATCGAACGCGACAAGCCCGGTGCGCTCGAGCGTCTTCACGTTGACGCTCTGCGAGAACTGGATAGCTGGTCGGAGATCCAGGTGATCGCGACGCCAGAGGAGCAGACCGATCGCCGATGCTCGGTCGCGGGCGGGTACGCGCACCGCACCAAGCCGCCGACGGTGAGCGTGGCGATGTCGGCCTCGCGGCGACGCCAGCAGTTCACCGCCCTGCACGAGGTCGGCCATCACCTGCAGAACAATGACCTTGACCTGGGTCAGGCAGTCCTCGACGCCGACGATGACCGTTTCGAGGACGCCGCGTGTGATCTGTTCGCCGCGCGCGTTCTACTTCCCGACGATCTGGTCGCCGCCTGCTTCGGCGGTCGCGCGCCTGCCGCAAGCGATGTGGTCGCCCTCTATCAGAGATCAACGGCATCGCGGGCGGCATGCTGCGTACGCGCGGTGGAGCACCTGGACAGCTTCGGCGCGGTCGTGCTGTACACCCTGGATGGGACGGTCTCCTTCGCCGCGGCCCGCGGCATCTTCCCCCCGGCCCGCAACAGTGATCAGAGCGGCACGCCCGTCGTCGCCGCCGCGCTGCGGCACGCTGATCTGGCCGACGGCGTGGCCATCACCGTGGACGAGACGGTCATCGCCTATAGCACCGGCCACACTAGTGATCGTCTCTACGGACAGGCGGCCTGGTGCGATGGCTACCTGGTCGCGGTCCTAGTCGAGCACCACGCGCCCTGGCAGCCGTTCTCCCCGCCCCGTACCGGCAGCGCGACGACCCGCACGACGGCACCGCACGTCCGGTGGGCCACGTGCGAGGTCTGCACCGACGACTTCGAGATCACAGAGGTGTGCCCCACCTGTGGCGAACCCCGCTGCCCCTCGTCACACTGCCGCTGCACCACCGCCCGCGAGAAGACATGTGAACGGTGCAATATGACCTATAGTAGGTCAATGTTCCCCGGCGGCGGTACCCGCTGCGTGGACTGCGCCTGAGCGTCCGGGTCGGCTTGGACGAACCTGGCGATGGGTCGTCAGCGGTACCCGAGGGCGATCACGCTCTCCGGCGCCCGCGAGGCGCCGCAGCCGGCGCGCCGCGACGCGCCCGACCAGGGGGCCACCATGACCCACACCGCTGACATGCTGTCTGCCGTCCGTATCCAGATCGACGCCCACGACGCGCCGCTGAAGGAGGCGCGTACCCGCCTGCAGGTCGTCCGGGACCTCGCCGAGGACTTCCCCGGCGCCCTCCGCACCTACTCCAGCGGATCCCTCGCGCACCACACCATGAATCACCCGGTCACCGACGGTGACGGCGGTCTGGTGCTGGACCGCCGCTGCTACCCGAAGCTGGGCCCGGAGGGGGGTGGGGAAACCCCGGCCGAGGTCACCGCCGAGCTGTGCCGGCTGCTCGGCCCGGGCGTACGCGAGCAGTACCCGAAGGCCCGGTGCGGTACCTCCAAGCGGGGCCCGAAGGTGTCGTTCGGCGCGCCGGTTGACGAGCAGGACCCGACCGTCGACCTCGTCGTCGCGCTCACCCGCCGCGTCGGCTGCGGCCTGTGGATCCCCAATCTGGAGAAGAACCGGTGGGAGGCCTCCGACCCCGAGGGCCACGTTGCCCTGCTCAACGCCGACCCGGCGTCCCTGCGGCAGCTGCGGCGCAAGGTCATCCGCCTACTCAAAGCGTGGAACAAGCAGTACGACAAGCCCGGGATGTCGTCGTTCCACCTGTCCGTACTGGCCTGGGAATTCGTCACCGCCGGCCTCGGCGTACCGGCCGCCCTGCACAACGTGCTCGACAAGGCCGCTGCCCGCATCGGCCGCGGCGCGGCCACGCCCGACCCCGCCGGGGTGTCTGCGCCGCTGAAGCTCCTGCTGGACGGCCCGGTCGTCGCTCGCCGTCTGCGCTCGGCCGCGTCGGCCCTGGCCGATGCCATCGCCCACGACGATGACGAGCACGCCGTACAGGCGGCGCTGCACAAGGTGTACTGGAAGTACATCCCCGACCCGGCCGGCGGCGGGCTGAGCTCCGCGATCGACGCGCTGCGCACCGGCCGGCCGGTCAGCACCACGGCGCTCGGGCTCGGCGGACCGGCCTCCCTCGTCGTGCCCACCCGCGCGTACGGCGGCCGGTCGCCGCGGTGAAGACCGTCGCGTGGCGGGAGCCGGCCTGGTACGCCAGGCCAGCCGCCCGCCTGCGGTTCATCTCCGAACTCGCCAGCACCGGTGTGGCCGTGCGGCCTGTCCAGCCGTCCCGTCCCTACCAGGGCGGGTTCGCCGTCCGGCTCATCGTCACCCCACCCGGTCTCGAGACCCGCAAGGTGACGATCATCTTCGCCGCCGCCGCGCCCGAGGTCCCGAGGATCTTCGTGGACGGCCCGACCGACTCACCGCACCGCTACAGCGCCGGCGAGCTGTGCATCTGGTTCCCGTTCGACGGTCACGACGCCCGGTGGCTGCGCCGCGACGGCGCCGCGGCGCTGCTCGGCCACATCGTCGTGCACCTGATCAAGGAGGAATGGTGGCGGCGCACCGGCGAATGGGTGGGCGATGAGGTACCCCATGACGCCGCCGACGGTCAGGAGGACCGATGAGCACGCCGACGCCGGGCACCACGCCGAGCGCCGGTACCAGCCGGCCGCCCACCAGTGCACGCCCGCCCACGGTCTCCCCGACCACACCGTTCCCCAGCTCGCCGTCGATCACGGGTACGACAACCTCAGCGCTCCCGGCTCCGGTAGCCCAACCGAACGCGCCATCGAATCTGGTGATCACCGGGCTGCTGTCCGGGGCCGTGCTCGCCGCGCTCCTCAGCGCCTGCATCGCCGTATGGGGCGCCCGCCGCAAGAGCCGGGAAGAGGAGCGCGCCTGCCAGCGTGACCTGTTCGCCCGGGCATTCGAGGCGTACGCCGCGTACAAGGAGCTCCCGTACGCCATCCGCCGCCGCCGCCACGACGAGCCGGCGGCCGAGCGTGTTCGGCTATCCGAGGTGGGCCGTGAGATTCAGGGGCGGCTCAGCTACTACCTCGCATGGACCGCAGCCGAATCCGACGCGGTGGGCAACGCATATGCGGCGCTGGTCGGCGAGCTTCGAAAGGTCGCGGGCGCCGCGATGCGACAAGCATGGCAAGATCCGCCGATCCACGACGACCACAAAATGAACATCCCACCCGAGATCATCGACCTGTCGGCGCTCAGGCCGCTCGAAGAGGCGTACACGCGCGCCGTACGCGCCCACCTTCAGGCCCTATCACCATGGTGGGCCAAGTAACCCCGAACTGGTCCAGGGGCTCGACCCGTACCCGTCCCAGAGCGGCGGGATCGTAAACGCCCAACGCCGCAGGCGGGTGCTAACCGAACTCGCCTTAGGGCACACCGTAGCCAACGACCCGGTGACCGCGAAGAACACCGGGATCACAGTGTTGAGCACGACGAGGGGCCACACCCCGTTGGGACTGTCGGTCACGGCGACCTTCCGGTCAGCTGGTGTGCCGGGCCGGCGGGACGAAGTAGCGGGTGGGTCGGCGTCGAACGCGGCGGCGCAGTCCGCCGAGCAGAAGTAGTAGCGGTGCCGGTCGCGGTCGCGGTGGGTGTGCGCGGTGGCGGCGGTGATGGTCATGCCGCACACCGGTTCGGTCACCTCGCCACCAGCGGGCCGCCCGGCCGGGGTGGTGGTCTGCAGCTGAGGCCGCATGGTGGGCGGGCCGGTCGTCGGGAGTGGGCCGGGGGTGCCAGCGGCGCAGCCGGTTGGCGTTGCCGACCACGGACAGCGACGAGGCGGCCATGGCGGCGGCGATCATCGGGGACAGGCGGACGCCCCACAGCGGGTAGAGCACGCCGGCCGCCAGCGGGATGCCGATGCCGTTGCAGATGAGGGCGAAGAACAGGTGCTGGCGGATGTTGCGCATGGTGGCCCGCGACAGCGCGATAGCGGTGGCGACGCCGGCCAAGGAGCCGGAGATCAGCGTGATTTCGGCGGCTTCGATGGCCGCGTCGGTGCCGGTGCCGATGGCCAGCCCGACGTTGGCGGCGGCCAGCGCGGGGGCGTCGTTAATGCCGTCGCCGACCATGCCGACCCGGCGTCCTTCGGCTTGCAGGCGACGGATCTCGTCGGCCTTGTGGTCGGGCAGCACCTCGGCCAGCACCCGGCCGACCCCGACCTGGGTAGCGATGGCGGCGCCAGTACGGACGTTGTCGCCGGTGAGCATCACGACCTCGATGCCCAACCGCCGCAGCGCGGCGATCGCGGCGGAGTCGGACTTGACGGTGTCAGACACCGCGAGCGCCCCGGCGGCCCGCCCGTCGACGGCGGCGAGGATCGGCGTTTACCCTACGCCGACAGGCCGGCGGCCAGCTCGTCGAGGGCGGTCGTGTCGATACCGACGTCGGACAGCAGCCTGGCGGTACGACCCACAAAGCGCGGCGGACACGGCGCTGCGGGCGTCCGGCATCACCAAGTCCTACCGGCGCGGCCCCGTGGCCGCTGCGCCGAGCCCACCCGGTCCTGGCTGGTGTGGACCTGACCGCGGACCCCGGTGGGGTGGTCGGGCTGGTCGGCGAGAATGGCTCCGGCAAGTCCACCCTGATGAAGATCCGGTCGGCGCGCTGCGCGCCGACTCCGGCACCATCACCCGTACCGGCAGGTTGGGCTACTGCCCGCAGGACCCCTCGTGTACGCGCGGCTGACCGGCGACGAGCACTTCGACCTGTTTGGCCACGCCTACGCCATGACCCGCCAGGACACCATCGACTCCCGGCAGGCGATCTACGAGGCGCTCGGCTTCACCCGCTACGCCCACACCCGCGCCGACCAACTCTCCGGCGGCATCCTCGCCAAACTCAACCTCGGCCTCGCCCTGTTCGCCGACCCCGACCTGCTGCTGTTCGACGAGCCGTGCGCCGGGTTCGACTCGGACACCTACCAGAAGTTCTGGGGCCTGGTCGCCGACCGCCGCGCCGCCGGCCGCACCGTACTGATCATCAGCCACTTCGTCGTACCGCGATGACCACCCTCGTGCACACCCGCCGCTTCCTGACCGACTACGTCCGCAACCCGGTCAACCTGCTCCTCCTGATTGTCGTCCCGGCCGTATTCGTCGGCGTCGTCGCCGGCATCGGCATGTACTTCCAGACCGCCGCCACCCGCGACACCGACCGCCGTACCGTCATCGCCGCCCGCCTCGTGGCCGCCCGACTGCGCACCGGCCTCGCCCTCGCCCTGCTGGCCAGCACCGCCGCCCTGACCAACCCTCGCCATCCGCGCCGGCATCGACCACCCCGCCCGCGCGATCGCCGGCACGCTGATGTTCGCCGTCATCTACCTCGCCGTCGGCGCCGTCGTCGGATCACTGATCCGCAACCCGGTCAACGGAACCGTGATCGTGCTGTTCGTGTGGATCCTCGACGTGTTCTTCGGCCCCGCCATGGGCGCCGTCGACGGGCTCGCTACCCGCAGGCTACCCACCCGTTTCGTCACCCTGTGGATGGTTGACCTGCCCTCCTGGCACGGAGGGCGGCCCGGCGACCTCGGCTGGGCGCTGATCTGGACCTCACCGCGACCCTGACCGCCTAGGCGATCGCCGCCGCCCGTACCCGGCGCGCCCGCACCTGTATACGACGGCACCCCGGCTCCCGCATCGACCAGACGATCGCCGCCAGCCGGACGGCGTGGCGCGACGCCCGCCCCAACCCGGCGCTGTGGGTGCTGTTCGTCGTCGTACCCATCGTGTTCATCCTGACCGCCGACGCGGTCACCCCAACCAGCCGATCACCCTGATGCTCGACGAACATGGCCGCCGGCTCGCGCAGACGTTCGCGATGCCCGACGTGCACGGCGCCACCATCGCCATCGCCATCGCCTCCCTCGCCGCGCTCGTTGTTCAGCCTCCTCGACGCCCGCGACGGCGACCGCCGCGCCACCCTCGCCGGGCTGCGCACCGGCGCCCTGCTCTCGGCCCGGCTCACCGTGCTCACCCTCGCCGCGCTCGCCGCCACCGCCATCTCGCTGGCCACGACCGCGCTGATCTTCCACCCCACCCGCTGGCCGATCTACGCCGCCGCGAACATCCTCATTGGGCTGACCTACGCGCTGATCGGCGCGCTGCTCGCGCCCGTCTTGGGCCGCGTCGCCGGCGTGTGTTCATGGCCTTCCTGCTGCCGTTCCTGGACATCGGCATCGTGCAGAGCCCCATGCTGCACCCCGACCCCGCCACCATCTCCCGACTCCTACCCGGCTATGGCTCCTCCCGCATCGTGCTCGACGGCCAGCGCGTCCCGTCGGTCGCTGAGGACCAACGGGAGGACCCGACGCGCTTCGAGGCACGCGGACGGCGGCCGGCCACTCTCTGCGTCGCCGCGGGTCGACAAAGACTTCTCGGCGTGAGAGAGTTGGATCTCTCGAAGAGAATGGATCGGATTTGCACGAGGAGAGCTACCCTCGCCGCGAGATCTACGCTGACGAGCGGGCCGTCCGTAACGCCTACGCTTCACGCCTGCGGGAGTTCCGCCCGACCGAGCGGCTGTGGAAGACCGAGCACACCTACCCTCCGAGCCTGCTCCGCGGCGACATGCGCACGGTCGACGAGCTCAACCGGATCCGCATCTGGGAATTCAAGATCAAAGCAGGCTATGACGGCCTGGGACAGATCCTGACCTACGTTGCCCTGGCGCGTCTCGAGTTGAGCTTCGCCCGCCCAGTACTCGGGGTGATCGCGACGTTCGAGGCACCGGCCGAGTTGCTGACCACGATTGAGGTTCTCAACCTCGGCATCGAGATCGTCGCGCTGCCGGTGCAGTTGCGGTTCGCCGGAAGGGTGCCATCCACCGCACCCAGTACACCGGTGCCTCGCATACCCGTACTTCCGACCTTGCAGGCCGCCACGCCGGCAGTTGATATCCGAGAGGATCGTTGATGAGCTACCCCGTGATCCCCCGCACCACGTACATCCCGACGGTGAGCGTTCCGCAGGACCCGCTGTTTGGCGGGCTGCGGATCGTGCGTTGCCAGACCGACGACGAGGCGCGCGAGCACTACGCGGCGAGCCGCTACGAGTTCCAGGCCGAGCATGCCAAGCGGCACGTCATCCACGGCGTGGTCTTGGGCGTTAAGGGTGACCGGAACCGGTACCGGATCACGGCGATGACCCACCCGACGCTGCGGCAGTTCACCGACATCGTGCGCTACGACCCCTCGGACCCTCCTTTGGAGGACTACGAGGCGATGGACATGAACGAGGCACACCAGCAGACCCAGCAGGATTTCAAGGGCGCCAAGAAGGAGAACTTGGCGAACTTCAAGCAGTACCTGCTCGAGGCGATTCTCGGCGAGCGGATCGCTTACCTGCCGACGGTCAGCGGCTGGCAGTCCAGCACGGCGTTCGGCGACACCATCTTCGTCGCCTTCGACGAGCAGAACGACAAGGCGCTGTACGGCACGCTCTACCTGCCCAAGAAGCCGGTCATGCAGTCAGACGGGCAGACGCAGACCGCCGCATTGTTCCAGGCGGCCAAGACCGGGCTGGCGATCAAGGAAAAGGCCCTCGACTCCTTCGGCCTCACCCTCGAAATCGAACTCAACGTGAAGCGGGACGAGGCCGGTCAGAGCTTCGCCGACCGCAACGGCCGTGGCTCGAAGAAGAACAAGAACCTGGTCGCCCAGTTGGACAACTCCTCGGCGGTGGCCCAGGTGCGCCGGCAGGCCCTGGCGGGCACGATCTTCGAGCGGCGCCTGGCCGACGGGCGCTCCGGCGGTGCCACCGAGACCGCGACCGCGAGCATCGTGGACCTGTCCACTATGGAGCAGATGCTGCTCAACGTGATGTCACGGGGTACCAAGAAGCCCGAGCACATCAAGCACTATCACGTGCGGCACTTCCTGCCGTTCTGCAGGGAGTTCCTCGTGCTGCTTCAGGACACCTTCGGCCCGGAGTGGCCGCAGGACACGCCGAAGGACAGCGAGCCGTTCCGGCGGATCTACGTCCACGGCTGGGCGTTCGCCCTCAAGGCCCTCGCCCTGGCCTACTACGACAGCAAGCGCGACAAACTCGGCCCCCTCGCCGGCGCGATCGCGGTCAACCCGAAGGACGAGCACGCCACCGCCGCAGAGGCCGAGGACGCCTACAAGGCCAGGGTCGCGGGCATCGAACCCGAGGCGGCGAAGATCTCCTACGACGAACTGAAGGACCGCATCCGTAGCATCGACTGGCACCGGTACCGCCAGCACTGGATCGAGATCACCGGCTACAAGCTCGATAACACGGGCAAGAAGAAGACCCGGGTCATCAAGGATCCGGCAAGTCCCGAGGGCAAGAAGCTGATCGTCGAGGGCAAGGCGGAGAACACGGCCGCGACGATCAACAGCGTGGTGAACAAGATCATCTCCGACAGTTGGAAGGATCTGTGTTCGGACGTCGACGCGAAGCCGTAGACACCCAGGCGACATGCGGTACGTGGTGCTCACGATCGGCGCGTCCACGACGACGATTGGGCACCACGTATCGGAGCATTGCCGGCCGGCCCGCTGAGCCCGCACCGGTCACTCCTCATCAAGCGGTACCGCTTAGAAGTACGGGGCGCGTCCTGTTAGCTCGCCCTGCCGCGCTCGCCAAAGCCGTGCAGCGTTTGCGGAAAGGTTGATCTACACGTGCCCGAACGCACCCTGTTGGCGTCCGCCACGTTCTTCGAACTGGTCGACGCCGTCCTCGTCGCTGTCGGTCGACCGCCCCTCGACCCGAGCGGTCCGCAGCGGCGGATCGTCACCGTCGAGCCAACCGACCGTGTCCTGCAGATCCTGGCGGGCCCCGGGTCGGGCAAGACTGAGATGCTGGTCTGGCGGATCCTCTACCAGTTGCTCGTCGTCGGCAGTGGCGCCGAAACCCTGCTGGTCACCACGTTCACCCGCAAGGCGGCCACCGAACTGGAGGTACGCCTGGTCGAGCGGTGCGACCTGCTGCTGGAGGAGGCCAACCGTCGCGGCATCAGCGTCGATGACCCGCATGTCCACGACGTACGGGTCGGGACGCTGCACGGCCTTTGTGACGGGCTGCTGCGCGAGTTTGACAGCGCCTACATGGAGTCGGGCACCCAGTTGATCGACGAGCACGAGACCCTGGTGCGGCTGGCTCGCGAGTACCGCTGGACGTTGGGCTATGCGAGTGCGGGACAGCCCCCTCGTGCCGGCAACGTCGTCGTCGACACCGACGAGGTGGCCGCCCTGTTCCGGCCGCCGTGGGAGGCGGAGCGGTGGCCGTCGACCGACATGCAGCGGGTGGAGTTGCTGCGGGCCGCTCTGGCGCAGCACACCGAGACGTGGATGCCCCGCTGCGCCGCCGACAACACCCGCAACGGCATCGAGTACGTCACCCCGACGCTCGGCGTGACCGACGCGCTGAACTCGATGTACCAGAGGTGGGTGGAGTACCTCGACAAGAATGCAGTGATCGACTTCGCGACGATTCAGCAGCGGTTCCTGGACCGGCAGCATACGGTCTTGACCGAATTGCAGCACGTGTTCATCGACGAGTTCCAGGACACCAACCCGGTCCAGTTCGCCATCCACGTCGGCTGGCTGGCCGGCGCGCACACCCGGCTGACCGTGGTGGGCGACGACGACCAGAGCATCTACCGCTTCCGCGGGTCGGACATCGCCTGCTTCCAGGGGTTGCAGCAGGAGTGTGCGCGGCGCGGCCCGCGTTTCCGCCTCGACAAGTTGGAACACAACCACCGCAGTACCCGCACGATCGTCGACTTCAGCGAGACGTTCCGCACCCGCAGCGTGTTGCGGTCGGTGAGCATGGACAAGACCATCCAGCCGGCCGCCAACGCGCCGCAGGGCGCGCCGGTACGGCTGCTGGTGGGCGATTGGCCCCGGCTTTGCGACGTGGTCGCGGCCGCGTTGGTTAAGGCGCACGAGGCCAGCGGCACGGGTCTGATGCCTGACGCTGCGGTACTGATGTTCTCCACCTCGGAGAGGAACACTCAGCGGCGGTTGGCGCCCGGCTACGAGATGCGCACGGCCCTGGAGAACCGCAACCTGCGGGTCTTCAACGCCCGGAACAAGACCGCCGCGCTGGCCGACAGCCCGGTGCACGATCTGCTTGCGCTGATCAGCTACCTCGTCGACCCGGTCCGCGTCCGGGCGGTACCCGGCAAGGCGAAGGTGGTCGAGGTGTGCGCCAGTCACCAGGAGGCCAGCCGGCGGCCGTACGCCGACGCTGCGGTGCCCAGGTTTGGCTCCATCGCGCACTCCGGGTTCCAGAAGCGCTTCCGCAAGGCCGGCGGCCGGTCGCTGGACAACCCGCCGCCGGAACGCGCCGAACTGCTTGCGTACGTCGACGCCGTGCGTCAGGAGTTGGCCCGCTACGCCGACGCCGACGCCGACCGGCGCCGGCTGACCCTGTCGGCGTTCGTGGCCCGGCTGATGAGCTTCCGGTACTTCCGCCGCTGCGGGTACACCCCGGAGCTGTTCCGGCAGGCGCTGTTCACCACGCTGCTGGAGGCCAACATCGCCCCCACCCGGCGCACCATGCGCAGCCTAGACGAGCCGATGCGGCCCGGCGTGACCGCGGACGGGAAGGTTGAGTGGCCGCAGCAGTACTGGGACCTGCTGCGGGTGATGGGCACGATGCTCGAGGCGACCGCCCTGGACGACGAGGAGGTCGAGGCGTTCAGCGAGGACGCGATCGCGATGCTCACCTTCCACCAGGCCAAGGGGCTGGAGTTCGACCACGTGTACGTGGCGGCCACCGGCCGCAACGTGATGCCGGCCAACGCCCTGCGCACCGCGTTGTTCTCCGGCCGCCCGGTGGCGTACTGGGTCACCGACGGGCAGGCCGAGACCAAGGACAACGAGATGCTCGACCTCGCCACAGCCGACCGGGAACGGGAGGTCTACGTCGCCCTCACCCGCGCCAAGGGGCAGCTGACCATCCTGGTCGACCCCAGCCATCCCCGCCCCGAACTCGGTCAGCTGAACCCCGCGCTGGCGGCCATCTTCGACCGGCTGCCGGCCAGCACGCACCCGCTCGACCCGGCGGTGACAGTCAAGACCTTCCCCCACCCGACCTTCGGAGGCGCGCGGTGACCGACCTGATCGAAGTCAGCTACACCGGTGACTTGCTGGCCCACCGCCGGTGCGCGCGGGCGTGGGCGTACGAGAAGCACGTGGGAATCCACCCCTACGAGCAGGTGCAGGCCATGGAAGGCTTCATGGTCCACCACGCGATGCATTGGCTGACCGACCGGCACCGCAAGAACGGCCGTCACGCCACGCCGCAGGAGCTGACCAACCAGCTCAACAACTACTTCCTGGTGCTGTGGGCACGCGGTATCCGCACCACCTTCGCCAGCAAGAAGGACACCGTCGAACGGGTGGTCGGCCACCTCTACCAGCCGGACACGGGCCGGCCGCAACCCGAGGTGAAGGCCGCCGTGGAGGGCGCCCAGCACGAGGAGTACCCGCTGCGCAGCGTCCGCAAGGTGGTACCGGAGCTTTACGGCGGCAAGTCCAAGGTGCTGCTCACCGGGGTGCTCGACGTGGTCATCCAGCAGAAGGGCGAGTTGGTCTATCCGCTGACCTGGCGGTGGACCGACAAGGCCAATCTGCAGGGCGAGGTGGCCGAGGTCACCGACCGGGCCGAGGTCGGCGACCGGGAGATCTGGGACTACAAGGGCACGAAGCTGCGCAACAACACCTCGCGCGACGACTACGTGCGCCAGGTGGTCACTTATGCCGCGCTGCTGCAGGACCGCATCGGGCTGCCTAGGCGGTGCGTGCTGTTCTTCACCAACGAGAAGCCGCGCAGTAAGAGGCGGCTGCTGGCCATCCCGATCGACCAGGAGGTGGTCGAGGCCAGCGTTGGCTGGACGCTGGAGCAGGTCCGTGAGCTGCGCGAGACCGTGCTGCAGGTCCAGCGGGATCCGCTGTCGGTCGAGGGCGGCGATCTGACCAAACGCCACGAGCCGCTGGAGAACCGCATCGACGACGACCTCAAGGCGCAGTGCACCGCATGTAGCCAGCGCTTCGATTGCACTGCCTATCACGCGTACCTGGCGAAGTCCGGTGAATACGGCGACGGATCGAGTCATCCCGACGTCCGGCTGCTCAACGTCGAAAAGAACTGACGTAGAGGGCTGGTTGGCTGCCACCACCCGCTGAAGGATGCAAGTTCATCGTTGCATCTGCGGGAGATGCTGTGAGAGTTCTTCCCGCCGTGCTGCTCGCGTTCGACGACCTCGGCGGTCCGGCTGTCGACCGCGCAGATCAGCGCCGACAACCAGCTTGCGTTGCCGGCAACTGGTCCAGCCGTCGGCGGTGGCCGGCGCGCGCTATGGCCGCGCTGCGCGCCGAGGTGGCCATCCTGAAGGACTGAACCAGCTCACGCGAACGGCGGTAGCCAGATTTGCATGCCGAGCGCGCGAAACTGGTCGGGGCTATCACGGATCGTCCACCAGTTGCGTCGGGTGAGCTGGAGGGTTTTCGTTCTGTCTGGGATGCCGCTTGCCGAGGGCCTGACAGATCGGGGCCAGTGAGCGGGCGGGGAATGCGAGCACGCCGGTGACCGTGAAGGCCCTCGAGTAGTACGAGGGTGTACCAGTGCACGCCCGGGATCGAACGCACCACGTGCTCGTTGACCCAGGTACCGGCAGGGTTGGCCAGGTAGCGGACCTGGACCTTGACGTCGTCGACGAGGACGAGGTCGTGTCCGGCCTGGACCCGGCTGGTGGCAAGCGTGCCGCCGTGAGGGCGGCGACGAACTGCTCACTGAATTCGGCAAGCGGGTCGCGGTTGGAGGCGGGCAGGCCAAGCTCGGTGAGGAACGCCTGCCGGGCGGGCCGGTAGGCGCCGAGCGCGGTCAACAGGCCTGCGGCGCGGGACTGGTTGAGGGGTGTGGTGCTCATCCGAGGTTGACAATCTCGGCGTTGCCGCTGACGTGGGCGTGGACCAGCGCGGCGTTTTCGGCCAGAAGCCGGCTTGCCTTGCGGGTCAGATCGAGTTGCCGCGCATGGCCGTCGAGGTGCACGACGGCGGCCGTGGCCACGGCCAGTTCGACCGTGCCGCCGGCAGTGAGGTGGTCGCGGAGCAGGGCGTTGATGCGCAGGCTGGTCTGCTGGGTCGGGCCGGGATTGCGGTAGTTGCCGGCAAGCCGGCGACGCAGGTTGTCGGTCTCGCCGACATAGAGCCGGCTGGGCTGGTCGCCGATGCCGGCTGCGCTGAGCCGGTACAGGCCGGGTGCGTCGTCGACGTTGGGGAAGAGCAGCTTGCCGGCCGCATCGAAGGCGACCCTGCCGGCTGGCTGCCAGCAGAGCACGACCCGAACGTCGACGCGCTCGACCGCCTGTGTCCCGCCGCTGGCTTCGGCGGCCGGTGGCGAACCCGGCGGGCTGGCCGTCCGCTTGGCCACAGCGGTCCCCGGCTCGAGTCTGGTGAAACGGACCCGCCGACGGTCGAGGTAGACCCGTTCCACTTCGAAGCCGGCGCTAAGCCATGCCGACGCCTGGGGGTGATCGCTGTTCGCCCACCACTGCCGCAACGTCACCGACTGCGGCAAGCCACCAGCCAGGTCGGCGATCTCGTCGAAGGTCATCTCGACAGTGCGCCGATCCTTCAAAGCCGCCGAGGACAGATGCCGCATCAGCGGGTGGTACTTGCCGCCCATCGCTCCCATCCCATCAGCCCTCAGGGCGTCGCATGGTCGACGCCGCCGGTACGCATGCGCGACCACGACACCGTGTCAACCAACCCGGCCATCAGGGGGGCGGCTGCCTCAGGAGCGGACCGGACACGAGCCGTGGCTCTGCGCCCACCGGGGCAGGCTACCGCGGACAGCGGGGTGCGCGGTGCTGAGCCCTGCCCTCTAACGACGCGCCCCCGCAACCCAACCGCCGACTAGGACGACCTGCACGGGTGGGGAGAGGGCTCGCATGTCTTCCACGCTCCGACCTGCGCGATCGTTGCAAGTCCTGGCTGCGGTGGGCCCGGAGCCCACGCATCATGCTCGATCCGGACGGGGCACGCGCGATGGATCGCGGCCGGGGTCCGCCCCAGGCCAGGACAGACCCTGCGGGCAACCTCAAGCGGCACGAACGGTGTTCGTCAGAGGATCATGGGCCGGCTACCGACCACCTTTCGCTACCCACATGCCAGCCACGGCGGCACGTATCAGCGATGCCGAACCGCTACCGTCGGCTTCTTTCACGATCGCGTGGTCGGAGGCACTGCTTCGGATGAAGCCGGTTGCGGCGTGGGTGGCGCAACGTGTTGCCAGGACGATGAGGTCAGCGTGTTGCGCCTGCTGCTTGAGTTGGGTGCTCGCCGCTCGGTCGTGGCTGAGATGGATTGTGAGGCTGGGCGCGATTTGGCCGAGTGCGTCGCTCGCGCGAGACAAGGCGGCTGTGTCCAGGGAATACAACAACACCCGGAGTGGCGGCAATTGGGTCAGGCTGCTGGATGTGTCGATGTCTTCGGGCTCGTCAGGCCACTCCAGTCCGGTCTGCAACTCGGCTGATAGCTGGCGGGCGAAGACCGCCAGGTCGGCGTCGAGGCGGTGGCTGTGGGCGCACAGCGGGGCTAGCAGTGCAACGGCCAAGCGCAGCCGCGCTTCCTGGTCGGGGCACGCCGAGCGCACCAACAGGTCAGCCAGGTCGAGTGCGACATTTGCCCGTTCCGGTCCTACCCATCGACCGCAGTCGCCAGCCAGGTCATCAAGCAGCGTGGCGTAGACATCACGGTGGGGTGCCGAGCGAAGGACGATCTCCGTGAGGGCGACCAGGCCGGCGAGGTCGCCTGGGCTGAAGCGGTTGTACCCGAGCGCGTTGCGGATCAGTTCATGGGCGCTGCGGGGTGCGGGGTCTCGGTAGCCGTCGGCATCGACGAACGCGCCGACGAAGGACCAGGCGCGTTCAGACTGCGCGTTGTCGAGTCCGGCGAGGATGTCGGCGATGGTTTGGTCGTTTGGAGCGGGTGGCGGCCAGTCGTGCCAGGCCTCTTCCCGTAGGGCGACCTTGGCCTCCGTTCGATCGTCGGCGAGGGCGCTAACGAGGTCCGGCCAGGTCGATATGGTGGGAGCTTGGGTTTCGGCTGCAAGGGCTATCTGGTCCTCGTCGCGCAACTGCTGGGCCTCGGAGACACGTGGTGGCTGGGGCCGATGCCGTTCCTCGATCGCGATGATGAGGGCGGGTACCCGTTCCATGAGGAGCGCGCGGGTCGGCGGGTCGTCCAGAATTCGGCGTAGTGCGTTGTCGTCCTGACGTATCCAGGCTGCGAGCGCGAGTACACACAGCCCTTCGGGTCCGATGCCTGTCAGAGGGCCCCGCAGTAGCTGGGGAACGAGCGACCCGTCCTCGATCAGTTTGGCGCTGGCGGTGTCAAGGTCGCCGACGGCGAGTGGCTCGGCCATTGCGCGGGCGTAGATGGCGGCGAGGACGGCGTCCTTGATTGGTGCGGGTGGATCGGCGGCGAGCACGTCAGACAACTCGGCAAGGCGCAGGAGCTCTCCGTCGCGGCCGAGTCGTGCCAAGCGTTTGATCCGCAGATGCGCGACGTTGGAGCCGGTCAGTCCGCCGCTGGCGGCCAGTTGGTCGAGTACTACTGCTGAGGCGGTGTTGTCGCCGGCGGCTAGGGCGACGTCGAATTCGGCGAGCAGCCGGCCGAGAGGCTTGGGCACATGCCAGCTGCGGGCCGGCCGCCTGTCGACGGCGTCCTGCATCTGTTGCAGTGCTTGCCAGGCGCGTGCTTCGACGGCGCGGGTGGGGCTCACGAGTGTGAACGTCGTGTTGAGGCCGGCAAAGTCCAGCACCGCGCGGTCGACGGGGTCGTTAGGTTCCAACCGGGCAGGTAGCCCGTCGAAGAAGGTGTATGTCGGACCAACAAAGGCGGCCAGGAGTTCCGACACCACGGTGGCGTGAGCCACGTCGTAAGCGATCACGTAGGCGATCAGCCTGTCCGGTCGGTCTGGGCGTCGGCGAGGCAGGACGACTGGAACGTCTGACGGTTCGCGCAGGACTCGCAGGAACGGTGCCAGATTTTGGGCTGCCACCGAGGCTGGGTCCTGGTCGGGCCTCAGCGTGTTACCGGGGCCGAAGAAGGCCCGGATGAAGGCTTCGACGCGCTCCGGTGTCCGCTCAGGTCTCTGCTGCCCGCTCACACCCGGTCCCTCCACCGATGAACGAAGTCCATTCTTGCCTCGGCCGCGGCAGCGTCGCTGACTCGGTACGACACCGCCTCGTCGTTGACCTGCATGCCGCGTATGGTGAAGTTCATCGATCCGGTGAGCAGCCACGACTTTCCGCAGAGCGTCTTTTCATGCACGTCGGGGTGTTCGATGATGGTCAACCGCTCGCCGTTGGCCGATCTGCTCAGCCGATCCAGGAAAGCGCGGTTGTGTTCGGCGGGTCGCGTTATGACCGTCAGTTGGCACCCGCCGGCCACGAGCAAGGCCAGCACGTCCGAAAGCGGATAGCTGCGGGCAGCGGGATCGGGAAATAACGCGTCGTAGTCGCCGCGGCTGTTGTCCAGGGTGGTCACGTCGCTGATCCAGGGCGAGACCAGCCAGAGTTCCGGGCTCGGCGCGAGGAGTTCGCTGACCATGATGGCGGTCAGGATCGGATCGACGCGGATTCCGGTCACTGGGCTGGTACGCAACGTTCGCTCGACCATGTCACTGCACCGCCTCTCGGATCTCGATCCGTGCGCGCATCATGTTGCCCGCCCGCCGGACCCGGACGATGTCTCCGTAGACGCGCAGGACATCACGATCGATAGCGAGCGCCGCGACAGCGTGGACGGCGTCAGCCAACGTCTGGCTGCGGTCGGAAGGCGCCTCCAGTTCAACGGCACCGCTTGCGGTTATCGCTTGAACGTAGGCGTCTTGCCAACCTTCGGTGGTCACGTCCACGCACGGGAGACGGTCCTCGTGCGCGGCAGCGGCGAGCAGGCGGTCGAGGACCGGGGGTTCGGCGTAGGGCTGGTAGTGCTTGAGGTGCTGGACCCGTGCCTGGTTTCCGCGCGGCCACAGCATGCTGAACACCTGGTCTGCGGTTGGGGTGGAGGCAGCGCCGGGAAGATTGAGTCGCTGGGAGCCGACCGCGTAGGCGATGACCCGTGCGTCGACCTCGAATCCCAGCCGTTGTTCAAGGTCGCTCCATGCCCGCACCATCGCCAGCGCGGTGAGGTCTGTGGCGCGGGCTGTTCCGGGCCGCAGCAGCCGGTTGGACAGGGCGGCGACGGCGGCGTGACGCGGATAGCCGTCAAGGACAGCCCACGCTGCGCGTAGGTCGCTGAGGGCGGCGTCGGCGTCGCATGCCGAGCGGGCATCTCTCAGTTCGCGCATCGCCTGGGCCGCCGGACTGTGGGGATGACCTGCGACGTGCTCCAGCAGCCGGGTCAGCGCCGCGTCGACGTATTCGAGGTCGCTTGGCGCCAGCGCGCTTTCCACCAGACCCCAGAAACGGCGTGGGTCCTGGGCGTAGTAGCGGGCCAACTGCTCGGTAACGCCCAGCCCGCCGATCGAGGTCTCGCTCAACCACACCGTGGCGCCCCCAGTCGGCGTGGAGCCGGGGACGACATCGACGATGAGATCGTCGTCCTGGGCGTCTGGGCACGCGCGTTGTGCGGCGGCGAGCAACGCGGCCGCCACCGTGTCGCGGTAGGCCCGCTGAGCTAAGGCCGCGCTGCGTTGTGCGACGTCCGGGGTCCATAGCAGTTGACCGTGCCGGTCCAGGCTGGCACGCACCCGCGGGTTCTGGCTCAGGTCGGTCAAGGCGCCGATGAGCCGCTGCGGTGCCGGGGCCTGTCCGACCGGGTTCGCGTCCCGGTATAGCACCTGAAGGATGCTGGGGAGGTCACCTGCCCATGCGCCGTGCACCAAGCCGGCGTGGACCTGCTGAGCGGACACGGCGGTGTCGAGGCCGGCCAGGGCGAACGCCGTCAGATAGACCAGGATCAGCCAGTCGCGCTGGAAGGTATTCGCCACGTCGTTGAGATCGGGGTCCTCCTTGACCGATGTGACGAAGGCGAGACTGCGCCAGGGTGCCGAGTTGAGGTGGCGCGCGACGGCCGCGTCGGTGAGGTCGAGAGGCGCCAGGCTGAACCGGATCGCATCGACCGTCAGTCGAAAGCCCAGCGCCGCAGGTCGCCCTTCAAACGTGTAGCGCAGGGTGGCGCTGATGTTGCGCCCGTTCGTGTAAGTGGTTTCGCACTGTGCCCCGAGTGTCATGCGCCTTACTTCGGCGGGGTTGCCGGCGACGTGGGTGGCGAAGCCGACCGACGTGATACGCCCCGCCCACGGCGATGGGTGAGGCACGTCTGCCTCGAAAAGGCCCGCCGGCGAGGGGAGCAGTTGTGACGCCCAGATCGGTGTGCCCTGCGCGCGGTCGCTGATTTCGGCAGGTGGTTGTTCCAGGCGTAGTACATGGGGCCGGATCACCTCGACGTCGCCGGAGCCGGTGAGCCAGGTCCCCTGGCGGGTGTAGGCCGGCGTGAAGGTCGCGATGTCCAGGGCACCAGCTGCTGCGGCCGGCGGCAGCGGCAGCCAGGTGCGGTGCGCTTCGCTGCGGTGACCGTAGCGACGGCTGACCCGACCGGGAACGGCCTCGCGCAGCGCCTTTTCGATTGACAACGCCTCCTCGTCGGCGCCGGCGAACGGCATGGTCAGCCAGACCTGGGGAACGTTGAGCGCGTCGAACAGCGTACTGGTGATGTATTCGGGTAGCAGGTCGCCCGGGTTAGCTCCTGGATCTTGGGCGACGGGGTTCCAGTTGCTGCGTAGGCGACGTAGTGCGGTTGGCACGACTCCGAGAAGGAGCGCCCGCGGCTGTTCCCAGAGCAGAGCGGTCACCTCCTCGGCGCTGACCAGCAACGCGCGGCGAAGGTGCGCGGCCAGATCGTCCTGCAGGCCGCCGTCTCGTAGCAGGTTGTCGAGCAGGTCGATGAGCGCAACGGATTGCGTTTGGTCACCAGCGGCCTTCCGCGGCGCGCGCAGGAGTTGGCGGGGGTCGTCCCAGTGGCCTTTCGAGGTGAGCTTGCGGCCGAGCCAGTCCAGCAGCGCTTGAGTGGCGTGGATTTTGAGTACGAACCGGTTGCCGACGGGGAGGTGGCGGGGCGGAATCTCCGGCGTGAAAAGCAGGTCGTAGGCCTGGTAGGCCAGCCGGTCGCGTCCGTAGTCAGAGAGGGTCACCACCGTCCACGGCCGCATTTCCCGGCGTCGGCCCGCCCGGCCCCGCCGCTGGACGAATGCCGCGGGGTCATGCGGGGCCTTGTGCTGCAGGACGAGGCCAACGCGTGAGTCGTTGTAGCCGACCTCCAGCGACGCCGTCGCCACGACCAAGTCGGCGTTGCGGTCAACGCCGGAATCCTGCGAGGACGTTCGGCCGACGTTCAGCCCGTTAGCGTCAGCTCGGGGCGAGAGCGGATGGCCGATCTTCTGTACCAGGTCCCAGGATTGGCCATCGTTGAACCGTTGGCTAGCGAAAGGTGCGTCGGGGGAGCGCAACCCGGCCAGCACCTGCCCGCTTCGACGACCGCGGACCCACCTCGGCTGCGCGCCTTCGGCGTCGCGCAGATCGTCATAGAAGCGGTTGGTGACGTCAAGGTCGTCGGTGAAGATGAACCCCCGCGAGCCATGGACGTATTCACGGCCTGGCATGTCCAGGATCCGGCCGAAGAGCATCGCCGCCTGGATCGAGGTGGACAGGAGGCTAACACCGGAGACGGGATCTCCACGCAGGGCGACGGCGTACTCGCGCCCGATAACCTCAAGGTCGTCCGGCTTCGGCTCGATGTAGTCGACCGCCGCTTGGCCCAGCCCGGTCAACTCGGCGAAGAACGCACCTGCGTTGCGCAGAGTCGCGCTGAGCCCGACGAACGTGACCGGAGTACGGACATCGTTGCGCCAGCGACGCAGCAAGAGGGCAACCTGCGCTCCGTGCACTCCGGAGTAGGTGTGGACCTCGTCGAGAAGAACGAGCGCTGGTGCCACTCCACCTTGCCATCCCAACAGTCGCCCAAGCCGGCCATCGGACGCGCACCGGTTGAGCATCTCGGTCGTCGTGAACAGCAGGTCGGGTGGTCGCTGCCGAAGCGAGTTGCGGGTGAGCGCCACCTGGTCCTCCAAGCGCAGTCCGCACGATCGGCACTGCAGCATCTCCCGACCGCGGGCACGTTCCGCTTCGGGCCACACGAGATCCTTGCCACATTCGGGGCAGGAGAAATAGGGGCAGACAAGGTCTTGGCCGTCACGCCGCCACGCGCGGGCGAGGCTTCCATTGCCCAACAGCCGACCATCATCGGGGCTGTACGGAGTATCGCCATAAAGCGCCCCGATACGCAGCGGTCGGCGACCGGCCTTGCCGAGGACGTCGCTGACCATCAGCGCGGTGTGCACGGCGTCGCGCAACTGGTCCCGCAACAGCTCTTTCCGCGGGTACAGGGCGACGGTGTGCAGCCGGAATTGGCCGGGCAGCGCCGTCTGAGCCATCGAGGCGAAGGCCGGCAAATAGAACGCGAGGCTCTTGCCGCTGCCGGTGCCCGCGCCGACGATGATGCCGCGGCCCTGGGAGTTGGTGAGCGACTCAAAAATCGACTGAGTGGCGTCGATCTGGAAGCGTGCCAGAGGTCGCTCGTCGATCTGGGCCTGGGCAACGTCGCCGTGTAGCGGACCCCACCCAGGCAGTTGACCAAGCTCGTCGAGAACGACCGAAACGGGAACATTTCTGCTCGGGTAGCGACGAGGGGCGGCATACAGCCGGTAGTCGGCGACGAGTGGCCTGCCCAGGTCCCACCAGCGGCTCGGAGGGTTGTCCAGGTCGGGGGGTGGAAACAGTTGCCGAAGTTCGGTCGTCAGTCGCAGGGCCTCGGCCAGGCGCGTGCGGTAGCGCGGTGGGGAGGTCGCCGGGATCTGAAACAGCAGTGCCTGCCGCAGCAGCACCTGCAACACGTCGTCGGGATCCATGGCCGCGATTCGGGCGTCCCCGGCGGCCAGCTGGTCGTTGATGACACCGAGCACTTCGTCGTGTGCGAGGGTTCCCGATGTCACGCCCCAGGACAGCAGCGGCAGTTCAAGATCCTCCAACCCTGTCAAGATTGCTGAGGCCACCGTCCACTCCAGCTGCAGCGTCACATGCCTCTCCGTCGAACCTCGATCTGGTTGGCGACCTGCGCGTCGCGCAGCAATGCGATCTGCGCATCTGTGAGGTCGTGCAGGGTCAACGACGGGCGCTCGCCCAGCCGCTGGAGCAGGCTGAGCACTTCCTCGGGTGGGTCGGGTGTCCCGTCGAGCGTTTCCTTAAGCAGATCGTAGTTTCTCAGAAACAGGGTGACGTCGGTGGCGCTGGGCACCTTCACGCGCGCGAGCTTGGCGAGTTCGTCTCGGCGCTCGCGTGCGGCGCCCTGCTCCTCGGAGGGAAGCAGGATGATCCGCAGGACCGGCAGCACGCTCATACGCGCGCTGGTCCAGCCCGACCAGATCTGCTGCAGTTGCAGTCCGAGCTGATCGGCGACGGCGCGGATCTTCCGCTTGGCAGTGGTGAAGACCAGGTCGGAAGGGCTACCCGCAGCGGCATATTTGGAGAAATTGCGGTAGCCATCGTCGAGGATGGAAAGATCGATGGGGTCGGCGTCGTCGATCGCGCGCATACTGCGGGCGACCGTAAGCGCTTGGCGTAGTTCGGCCAACAGTGCACGGGTTTCCTCGACGCGGTGGGCGACCCGTTCGGCTTCCTTTTGCCCCGCCTCTCCTGCGGCCAGAGCGTTCGCCCTCGACTGGAGGGCTTGGGCCTTGTCGAAGACCGACGTTGGCGTCATTGGCTTGTTCCCTCGCGAATCTTGCCCCACTCCTGCAGCAGGTCAGCGACCGCACCTGCTGCGTCAGTGTCCATCGCACCCTCGCGCAACTGCGTCATGTCCAGTGCGTCGGTTAGCCAGGCGTCGCTGCGCTGCAGGAAGTCGAGCGCATCGGAAAGGCTCCTCCCCCAGTCCTTCGCGGCCACGGCCACCAGCAACGGGAGGTTGCGGTGGGCGTCGTGGTCGGCTGCGGTGGCCCGCTCAAGGTCACGCTCAAGCTGCTCAATGGTCTTCCAGTTCAAGTCTGCGGCGGCACTGACCATGCGTCGGAACGCGTCGATGTCGCCGGGGACGTGGCCGATCAACGTGCCGGCCTCGATCGCGTCGGCGACGGCCCGTACTGTGTCGCGTGGGGGGGCGCCCTTCGGCAGGAGGGTTCTCAGGTGTGAGACCTGGGCGGCGAGGTGCTGCGCTTGGGCGGCGACGAGGCTATCCCAGTCGGCGAACCGGGCGACTGCCTTCTTCGCCCAGTTGGGCAACTCGATGTCGGGTGTTGACCATGTCCAGCCGTCGACCGCCCGGCGCAACAGCGGAACGGCTCGCGCCGCGTCGATCATCCGGGTCTCCCCGGTCACGCCGCGCCGGATACCGAAACCCGAGCGGATCCCGGCGATGAGCTCAGGACGAGCGACCTGGTGCTGGGTCAACGTCTGCGTCCACTGGGCTGTGCGGGTGGCCTCGTCGGCGCGTGTCCAGGTGCGTCCCTCGTCGAGGATGGCGTTGAGCAGTTGGCCGTCGGTCATGCCGGGATACGCTGCCCCCGCCAGGGCCGCACCGATCAGGGCTGCGCGAACAGCGAGGACCAGCTCCGCGTCGCTCGTTCCCTGTGTGGCTTGGACACGCCCGACCAGTTCTCGTTGGTGGCGCTCGGCGATGTCGTACAAACGGCGGATGTGCTCCCCGTTACGCACTGTCCTGCCGGCCTTGGCCTCGAGCAGGCCGCGAAAGAAGACGGCGTTGCGGGGCGTGCGCGAGAATTTGATCGGCGCGCCGGCGGTACCTGCCAGACCCTGGGCAGCCGCGCCATCGATGGACACGATCGTGGACTTGGCAGGCCATGCCCTGGTCCGAAGGAAGGACTCCGACGGTTCGGGCAGCAGCGGGTCGTTCCACTGACATCGGCGAGCCACGGCCTCGGCGACCAGTGTGCGGATCTCCGCGGCGGTCTGCTGGGGTAGGACGGCGCCGCGGGACTGCCAGTCCTCGATCTCCTCGATTGCCTTGCGTACTGACGCAGGGAGGTCCGTGGCGGCATCAGGCGTCTTCGGCGGGGGCTTGTCCTTGCGCTGGCGGGATGGGCCGGTGGTGATTGTCCGTTGTTCTTCGATGTCAAGCATCGGCAGATCGAAGGCGAGGTGCACTTCGGCCGCAAGGTTGACCAGGTGCTGCGGTGCGTCGCCCCAGAACTCCAGGAGTGTCGCGCGCCGCTCGGCGTTCGCGGCGTCGGCGTCGTCGATGGCGTTGCTCACAGCGGAGGGCAGCGCGGTGTCGATGGCCGCGGTCGGATACTCCTGCCTGAACCGGCTGTCAGGAAAGGAGCCCTCCCTGATCGCGGCGGCGTGCTCGACGAGGACGTTGCGCAGTACCTGACCAAGTATCGCCCGCGGATTGAAGGCGTGCGGCTTGTCGTGAGGCGCTTGTGAATGTACGGCCCGGAGCAGGGCGGCACGGTTGAACGGGTACAGGCCGTGGTCCTGCACTGTCTTGCCAAATCCGGCGTGGCAGTCGGCGATCATGGGGCAGCTATGACAGAAGTTCTCGACAGCGGCAGCGTCGTGTACGCCGGCCTTGTCCAGGGACTCCTGTCCGAGGCGGGCGGCGTTGAGGTAGCGCCCGGCGAACGACAGTATGTCGTCGATGCCCTGCTCGCTGTTGTCGAACTGAGTGTCGAGGTCATAGACGTAGGGTGTGGCGGCACGGGCCCGGCTTAGGACGGTGTCGACCAGGCGTCCGTAGTAACCCGTGGTCACGGCCAGAAGGGTTCGCACAGGTGCGAGAACCGTGCGGCCATCGCGTACACCGGCCTCGATCACAGCCTCAAGGAGGTCGCGCTGTACTCCCTGGATGAGGGCGAAGTCTTCGATGAGCAGGACGATCTCTTTGCCTTGCAGGGCGAATTCCCGGCGGATGTCAAGCATGGCCTGCTGAAGCCGACCAACGCCGAGGTTCGTCGCGCTCATCACCGCCATATTCAGATGTTCATTGAGCATCTGAACGGCTGCGGCCTGCAGGTCGTCTCGGAACGTGATCACGCCCAGCAGGCGCTTGGCGGCTTCGGACGCGTAGTCAACCCTGGCGACGGTCAGCGGCAGGTCGTCGATGGTGAAGCTGAGTGGACGTTCGGGATCGCCTTGGCGGCGGTCGGCCAGCAGGTGCTGTGCCAGACGCGGTATCAGGCGTCCGTTCTGCAGGAGATGCTCGCGGACGTGCGGGTCGAGCAGCAACACCGCCAGCCCTTTCGGGCCGACCAGTACCCGCGCTGGGCCGGCTGGCGCCTGCGCCGCTGTCAGCGCCTCCTGCAGGTAGTTGAGCAGGCGCTGCTCGAGACCCGCCTGGTCGAGTTGGGAATCCATGGCGTTCACGTCGGTCCGGAGGGCATCGAACTGGCTGCCTTGGACCCCAGCCAACAAGCCCGTCACGACGGCCTTCATGCTCGTGCCCAGTTTGGGCAGGTAGATGACGTGTCGGGATTCGGTCGACGGTGTACGTTCCTTGATCCAACGGACCAGGTGCGACTTGCCGGTCCCGGTGTCACCGATGACCGGCATCAAGAGGACTCCCTGGGCGGTGGGACGGTTCAGGAAGTCACGCCGCACGGTGTCTTCGTCGACAGGCTGCCCACGGTCCGCTGCGGGAGTCCCCTCGGCAGGGCCGCGGTAGATGCGAAGCGGTGCGTGCGTGGCGAAGAAGACCGCCGGCGACGGGCTGACCGCCTCGGTGCTGATCGTGCGCGCGGCGACATCCGGATCCCAACACGGATAGCGAGTGAACTCAGGCATCGAAATCTCCCAGCACCGTCATGTGCGTCACTCGCCGAGTACCCGCGGCTGTGTCGGTATCGATGACAAGTACCTCCCGTGGGGCATCAGCGTCGCGTTGTAATGAGATCCAGCCCTGATCGTTACCCCTCAGCAGGGCGAAAGACAGACTGGCCGACACGGTATGGGCAGGGACGGGCAACTCAAGTTCCCGGCTGTAACGTCCGCCCGGCAAGACGGGCAGGTCTTCGAGGATGCCGGCGACAGCGACCGGCGCGTCGATTCGTTGATCTTTCGGCCACCGCCGCAGGACGGTGCGCTTGACCGCCGCAGTGCAGTCGCAGATCAGCTTCTGGGCTCGGCTATCGGTGTGCAGCACCGCCGTGGCGGCAAAACCCAACGCGGGAGCCCAGTACAGGAATCGGTTCCAACGGAAGTCGTTGGCGATCGGCAGCTTACCGACCCGCTCGGGAAAGGCCCCTTGCTGCTGCTGCTCGACCTCCTGCAACCCGAGCGGCGCCGCGAGGGGATCGCCGCACAGGAACCATGCGAGCCCGCGCACAAGGTCTCGGGGCCCGGTCTGCTCGCTGCCCTGGCCAATACCGACGTTGCGTTCAGGGGCCAGAACGGCGCTACGCAGCAGATCAGCGAAGCGGACCACGTCGTCGACAGACAGGTCGCCTGCCGGTCCGGTCAGACCGACGTGGTCCGATTCGACCTGGACAAGTCCCAGGTCTTCAAGCGTTCGCACGGCCCAGGCGAACGTCTGGTCTTTCTCGGCCTTGCCTTCGCCCAGCAGCGACGCCGGGCTTAACAAGCTCCGGGCCTCCTCCACCGGCAGCGGTCGCGACGATGAGGCGAGCAGCCTGGCGACCGCCCACATCGCGGACGGGACCGAGGCAGGGTCGTTAAGTAGCGTCATCAGAGCGCTCCGAGAGCCTTGTTGAGCGAAACGGTAGCCGGGCAGACGTCGATTAGCCGGGACGCAGGACGGTCAGGACTGGCAAGGGATCTGGGGTGCAGCAGGTAGGTGAGGTCGTCGCTGCCCAGGCGATCTGCCAGCGGGCCGTGGATGGGCGACGATCCGTCCAGCACCCAGACCACCGGCCCGCTGTAGGTGGTCAAGAGATCCTCGTCGTAGTCGACGATGACCGGGTGGGGCAGCACTCCGGCCTGAACAACGCCGGCCAGTCTTTCGTTGACACCGGGCCCACCCACGACCCGCATCCCACGACGGGCGAGGCGTTCGAGCAGCTGCGGAACTAGATAGGTCCGGTCCTGCTCGTCGCGCCACCAGATACTCAGCCACGGCGAATCGCCGCGGATGGCGGCGAGCGGATCCGCCAGTCGCCGATCCCATGGGTGGACCGCCGGATTCGGGTTCAGCCCGGTGCGATACAAGCCGGAGATCGCTTTGTCGGCGACGTCGTGGGCTCGGCTGGATGGGCAGCCGCGGCAGTTCACCGCCGTGTTCAGCTGGCCGTGCGCCCACTGCGTACGGTAGTACTGGGCCAGGATTTGCCCGACGCAGTTGTCGCCGGCCAGGATCCCGTTCATCTGGCGCAGCGCCCGGCGCTGCTCGTTGGCGAGCGCGGCCCGCTGGGCCGAGATGGCATCTTCCCAGAACTGGCGGCGGTTGGTGGCACCATCGACGATCTCGACATCAATGCGGGTCGCTGCCTGTTCAAAGAAGGACTCCAGTCGGGCCTGCCAGTCGCCATCCGACTCGTCCTCATCGCGTATGGGTGCTTGTGGCGGGTGCAGGCGAATGAGTTCGGCTCGAGCCATCAGGTTGAGGGTCCGCACGTTCCATTGCCGGTTTCGAACGCCCCCTTCCGCCATATCAGAGGGCCGGACGTCCAAGTCGACCGCGTACCTTCCGGGACCGACGACGGGCCCGCGTCGCATGATCTCCCATCGCTCCCAGCCGCGTTTGGTGGTGATCACTTTCGATCGGTTCACCTCTGCGGCCATCCGCACGTCACCTGGGGCGCTGGCGAGGTAGGCGACCGACGGGATCGCGTCGCGGCCAGCGCGGCCGACCTCTTGGTAGAAACGGTCGACGGTCTCCGGCACACAGGCGTGCATGACACTGCGCACATCCGGCATATCGATGCCAAGACCGAAAGCCGACGTACCTACCACAATGTCGAACCGGGTCCTGGCCTGCGGCCCGTCAGCGCGCCAGCCCTCAACCGCTGCCCGACGCTGGTCATCGGTGGAGGCGCCGGTGACGAGCCCCACCCGGCGGAATCCCGCCTCGCGCAGCAACGACACCCACCGGACGGCGTCCGCTCTCTTCGTGGCGTACATGGCCAGCGGTCGCGGCAATCGGCCGACGGCCTCTAGCACCGCGGCACGACGCTGGGTCTCGTCGGTACAACGGTGCAAGAAGTACGTTGGTTCGCGACGCAGAGACGAGGCCCACACCAAGGCCGTCTCGGTGATCGTACCGAACAGGCCCGCCAGGGTGGCGATCTGTCGTTGGGTTAGCGTGGCGCTCATCGCGACGGTGATCACCCGCCTGCTGGCGGGCGCCTTCGCCAGCCATGCCAGCCGTTGACTAGCCATGGTCTGAAAGTCGGGTCTGAACTCGGTGCCCCACTGCTCAACCAAATGCGCTTCGTCGACGACAAAGTACCTGAGGTAGCCCGCTTCGGCCGCAGCGGTGAGGGCGTCGCTGAGCGCGTTGACCACCGCTTCCGGGGACGCGAAGACGATGCGCTGGCTCCCCTCCCGGATGGCCTGGCGCATCGATGCCTTGGTCTCTGCTGGGAGGTCGCCCGAATAGGCGTAACGGCCGCTGGGACTGGCTGGGCCACCCGTGGATGCCAGTACCGCCCGGAACCGCCGCTCCATGTCAAGCGCAAGGACAACGGTGGGCACCACGACCAGCGATACGCCTGGTTCTTGACCGCCAAGTAGCACTGGGGCCAATGTGACGTCTGTCTTTCCCAGGCCGGTCGGAAGGCAGACGATCGTCGTGCTGCCCGCGGGCGCGAGGGCGACCGTTCGGGCGGCCTGTCGCTGGCCGAGAGATTTGTACCTGCGGTGCCCAAGCGCGCTTGTCCAAAACGGATCAGCGGGACACTCAGCGTCGGAAAACGCCTGGCCGCCGTACACTCGTAGGAGATCATCCAAGGCTGGTTCGTCGGATTCGGGTGCGCCTGTCGGCGGATGCCAGGGTGTTGCTATCACGGAGAAGTCGTCTTCCCCCTCGGCGACGACCAGGCAGCCGGCCTCGTGCCACTGCTGCCTGGTTGGCATGGCCTTCCCAGCAGGCACGCGCAGCGGCAGTCGGCTGCCGTGCCGGGTTTCGTGCTCCAGAAGAACCTGCCGGACCAGGCAGGCCACGTCGTACCAGCCCGCTTCTTCGACCTGCAAACCGATGAGCGCGTCCCGCAGCCGCAGACACGTGCCTCCGGCCAGGTAGTTCTCCGGCACCGTCGGCCACGTGCTCAACAGTCGCTGGGCGCATGCCCAGTCATCAGCGGACATGCACACCTGCCGGGTCGCCCAGCACTAAACAGGTGACCGACACCAGGCTGATCGTTGGCCGTGACAGGGCTTCTGTAAGCGCGTCGGCTATGGCAACCTCGGTGAGGTAACTTTCCGTGTCGTTGAGGAGACGACCCGCGGCTTGGCGGGCGCGCGCCTGAGCGTGGGCAATCGCGATGCTGCGGCGCGTTCGCTCTTGAGCCTGCTCGCAGCGCGCGGCTAGGTCGCTCATACGGACCAATTCAGCGCGAGCGTGACGGTCTGCCTGGCGGGCAGCCTCGGCGAACCGCCGACGGTCCCCGAACAGATCCACAAGCATAGCGATCTTGTCCGGATTGAGGTTCACATCGCCGCGACCCCGGTCATAGGGCCGGTCCAGGCGACCAACGAGGGTTTCGTCCTCCACGGCGGTCTCGTTGTCGGCGCTGATCCACAGCCGCCTCGTGAACGGCGCGAAGATCCGGTCAGCCTGACGACGCAAGGCCCTCTGGGCCTCTGGGGCAGTGGTCAAGGCGAGCGCCGGAGTCACATCCGCCTCAATGAGATAGTCCATGCCGAAGTAGGGCACCGGCTCCTCAGCCGGGTTCACTGAGGGTCGCCACAGCGCCGACGCCTGTCCACGGTCATCAATTGCGATGACGTCCGCGAGCATGTCAACGAAGGGGTTGCCGGTACGAAAGACCCGCGTTCCCGGCAGCCGCAAAGCCACAGAACGATTGAATACGCCGCGCATCGAGGCAGCCGGCAGCGGGCGACCCGCTCTCGCGAACAATCGGGGAGACATCAGCGGGTCAACGGCACCCCGCTCGAACCGGACGATGGGCTCGCGGAGCGCGGACGACCGGCGTTCAAAAAGGCGCAGCCCACCGGGCCCCTGACCGGCGTAGCCGGACACGGCCACGTCCATGTCCCGCCACGACATCTCCAACATGCCGATGCTGGAGGCGACGTCACGCAGCCCCGTAGCGGACTCGTGGACCGACTCCAGCATGTCCATGCTGTCGATCTCCCTTCGCTCCCTGACCAGTTGCTCGCGTACCGCGTGAACGGAGCCGACCAGGCCCTGGGGCCCGTCTTCGACGGCGGCCCGCCAAACGGCGGGCAGGACCTGCTCGATGCCATCTTGCAGCGCAGAGACTGACTCGGCGAACACGCCGAAACCCTGATCGAGCAACGCCAACCAGGCGCCGGAGAGGCTGTAGTCAACCTCTGGGCTGGTCAGGACGAACTGGGAGGCGGGACGACCGGGAGTAGCTGATTGGCCGTCGTAGCGATCCACCCGCCCGAGCCGCTGCTCCAACCGATTCGGCGACCACGGCAGACGGCAGTGGACGACCGCATCGGCGACCTGCAGGTTCAGCCCGTCCTCCGCGGTGGAATCAGCGATGAGGGCGCCGCCGCGATCCGTCCACTGCCGGACCGCCTGCTCGCATGCCTGCGGCCCGACGCTTCGGGTGTGTTCGACCACCAGATGGTCATCGAGCAAGATGCGCAGACGGACTGCGAGGTCGGCCGCGAGTCGGCCAGGCCCGCAGAAGATCACGACATGGTCATGGCTTTCGATGGTGGGCAACACGACCTGGGCTAGTCGCTCGACTGCACCGACGTCGTCGTGCTCCGCGACGCCGTTCAGAACGTCGATCTCTGCCGGGATGGGGTCCGGGTTGCTGAGCAGCGTACGCTCGGCCGAACTGAGTCCAGCCCGGTCGGCGGCCTCGATGTCGGCGTGTAGCCGCCAGCGAAGAGCATCGTAGAGATCAGCGACGCGGGCGTCGGCTCGTGAGACCAGTACCGCGAGTGCCTGCCCGTAGCTAACGGCGGAGGTCAGCAACTCGTGGTCCCGCAACCAGTTTCCTACCTTCGACTGCCAAAGCAGGAGCGCATCCTGCGCGGCGTCGTGGCCGACCGATTCGAGCACGATAGTTTGAGGCTTCGATCGACCTCGAACGGTGAACGGCAGCGTGCTGGCGTCCTGGTCGTCTCGCAGGACCTGGTGCCGGCGGTGCCGAATCACCCGGCGGTGTAGCCGATACGTCTCACCGATGTGCGCGCGTAGGGCCTCCACCCGGCTCGTGAGCTCGTCGCGGCGTGCCTCGTCGCGCAATTCGTCGTCCTGGGTAAGCAGCGCCGTTGCGGCCTCGGCCAGCTTCTCGAACTGTGGATCCGACGGGATCAGTTGCGCGATGTCTGCGACGGCAGACGGGATCAGGGACTCGAATTCCGCGTCGAGGGCGTACACCGCGGTTGCCAGGGCCCTGCGAACCTGGAGCCGTTGTTGGAAGGCCGTGGCGTCGTCCCATCGGTAAAGGTCACGATCGAGAAGGTGCAGTAGCGCGAGGTAGGTTGTCTGCGTCCACATGACCGGGGTGGCGGAAAGAAGAAGTAGGCGCGGAGCCGAGTGCGCCAGGTGGGCCAACTCGCGGTAGGGGGAATCGTTCGGACCGCCGGCCTGGACCAGTCGATGCGCTTCGTCGACAACCACCAAGTCGAATCCTGAGTAGTCTGACCAGCGTTCCGGGGTCTCGTGGCTGCTGATCTTCAGTACCGCGTCGGGGAAATCATCGACGAAGAACCTCTCGCGTAGTTCGGCCTGCCACTGTCGCCGGAGAATGTCCGGTGCCAGGATAGCGACGCGGCCAGTTGGATCATCGAGGAACACCTGCCTGATGACAAAGCCCGCCTCGATCGTCTTACCAAGGCCCACCTCGTCGGCGAGCAAGTACCGCGGAACCGGATCGCTGAGCACGGTGAGGGCGGTTTGGACCTGGTGAGGATAGATCTCCACAGCCGATGACAGCAGCGCCGAAATGCCTGCGCAGGCGCCCCGCTGGGCCAGCAGACTTCGAAGCATCGGCAGACGGGCGTCGCGAAAGTACGGGGATTCGTTGGCGCCAGCGATGAGGACGTCGACCGGATTCCGCACGGAGCGGTCCCAGCGCACCCGCAGTTCCTCCATGGGCAGCCGCAGATCGTAGACACGGTTGGGTAGGCGAACGAAGTACGTGGAGCCGTCTCTGTCGATGATCCGTCCCGCGCGCCAGGCGCCGGTGTCCGGGTCGTGCCAGAAGACTCGAGTTTGGGGTGCAAGGTGATGCGGTCGGCAGTCGCTCACCTCGACCCAACGCACCCCGACTACGGGTTCAGCTACCGATTCAAAGCATTCGATTCTGGCACGGGTTCCATCCAACGCTCCGACACGGCCGATACCTGGGATCTGACGATGCTCGACGAAGCACCCCACTTCGAGGCGCACTTGCGCGTGCGCTCCCATCGCCCTAGCGCCCGCCGGGCCGCTGCTGCCGACTTCCACGAAAACAGAGGCTATCGACCCGGACCGACAGTTGCTCCCCCTCAAACGCCCTATGGGCACGAGTAATGGATCCGTGCCGGTACCAGAGTGGCCGCGCGAGCACGTGCGTGAGCCTTTTGGGCGACCCCTGTGCCAGCCACTCGTCGCGGCGGGGTAGTCACGCCGCCCGTGTGAGGTCAACCACTCGACAGGTACGGCGCCGTTGACCTGGGCTTGCGCCTCTCCTTATGGATGCGTCGCGCTCGCTGTGGGCGCGTGCCCTGCTCCTCACGTGGTGAGGAGTAGGGCAGCTCTGGTCGATTTAGCTGGGTAAGCGTGGCTCAGATGCTGTCGCAGATCGGCTCCCACAAGGCGCCACGCATCCCGTCAGCGACGCTCGCCATTGCCGTCGACCTCGCCCGTCGTTCGGGCTCACCGTCGAGTACCGCCACCAGACCGCCCTCCGGACGTGGCGGAACCTACGGGTGATCGGCGACAGGAGCTGGCCAAGCACGCCCGGTACTCCTTGCAGGGACGGTTGCTGGGCCGCGCCGCGAAGATCCTCCGCGAGCGGCATCACCGCCTTGAGGTTCTTGTGTCCGCCGATCATGTATCGGAGGCGCCGCGTACCGGTGCACGGACCGCGGACCTGCATGTCGTCATAGATCACGCGGCCCGCCTGTGCCGCCACGAGCGTTGTCAAGGCGGAACGGCCAACCACGCCGATCCGCTACGCGGCCGGGGAGGGCTCTACCCCTGATTAAGCGCCGAGGCGTGGCTTCGGGAGCAAAGCCACGCCTCCAAGCTGCGGTCACGTCGTGGACCGAGCGCACCCACTTGACGCGAGCCGTCATGGGCTCCTACGGCGGCCACGGCGGGTCGCAGGAGAAGCGTCGACGTTACGGCGGAACCTCGCCAGCAGGTAGTCGGTTAGTCGCTGGATGTCCCGAGTCGTGTTCTGGAGGTCATTCCACGCCCGGTCGCCGTCGTCGAACGGCCACACGCCGTCGGTCCAGTGACAGTCGTCGGCGATCGCCTTCAGGCCGGCCGCGAACTCGGACACGTCAACGACCTCGTCGGCGGTCGCGCGTTGGTGGCCGATGGCGTCCATGAGGTAGCCCATGCTGATGATGCCGGCGCCGTGCATGAGTCGGGATCGGCGGGGCGGCTTGTTCCAGGCATCGGGGAACACCTCAGCGACTGCCGTCCAGAAGTTGTCCAGCAGCGCGATCATGCAGCCGTAGTTCGGGCCGGCGTTGTCGCCTCGATAGGGGTAGAGCGCGCCGTCGCTGAGGCTGTTTTCGAGCATGCGCAGCATCGAGTTGTCTTTGATGATCCCGTTCGGATTGGTCGGTGTTTGGATCATGCGATGCAACGGGGACGTCTTGGAAAAGTTGACGCGCTCGACGAGGGTTGCCGGCAGTTGGCGGACCATCAGCGGCACGGGGAGTGCTCCGGAGGCTTCGGGCAGCAACTCGTGGATAAGGCCCTTGGGTAGGGCTTTGGTGGAGTTGACCAGGATGAACTGTGAGCGTTGATCGGCGTGAGTGTCGGTGATGAATGCGGTGACGCAGATGGGGAACTCTTCGAGCTGGGCGTCGCGGATCGCGGCACTACGCTGCTGGCCGTCGACGATGAAGCCGGGCTTGTCGGGGTCGTCGTCGGCGACCACGGGGATGACCAGGGTGCCGGAGCGGACGAACGCGGGTCGGTCGTCGGTGGTCTTGTCGGCGTGGAAGCGGACGCGTTCGTCGAAGGCGATGACGATGGCATTGGGTAGCAACGGACTGGGGTCGGTGTCGAGGTAGCGGCGGATCGCGGCAACGTGGGCGAGGCTTTCCGGGCGTTGGTAGCCGTGAAGCCGGGTCTGCTCATCGCGACGGATGCGGGCGACGGCGGCGATGTCGCTCACGCGCTTGCCGTCGATGGCGAAGGTGTAGATCCGCCGGTTCGGGCCCTGGCGGATCTCCAAGGCCGGCAGTCGTAGCGTCTGCTGCCGCCTGGTCTTTGCTGGTGTGGCCTGTGCCCGGGTCACGTTTGGTCCTCTCCCAGTTGAGCGCGCAGCCGCTGCCTGAAGACGTACAGGTTATGAAATCCGCGCCGCTTGTTTCGTTCGGTGCCTCTAAAGATGATGATCTGGATGCCGAGCGTCCGGCATATTTCGCACCGGCAGTTCAGCCAGGGCCGGTCCTGAAGGGTGCGACGGTAGGCATCGCCGCGGTCGGTCTTGCCGTCCCACACCTCGCTGTAGTCCTGTAGGGCCTGCAGCGTCTCCTCCAGGGACGCGGTGCCAGCGTCGTACTCGCGGAGCAGGCGGAGCGCGGACCGTTCAAGGGTGAGGGCGCGTTTCTGGTCGATCTCGCCCGAACTTATGCGCTTACGGAGTTTGGGGTTGCCGTCGACCTGTGGTACCCGAAGCGCGATGTAGGTGCTGTCGGGCGTGTAGTAGTTGTCGCGGTCGTCTTTGAACGCCTGGCGGAAGGGTGAGGTGCTGTCGAAGCTGGTGACGCCGTGGTTGGCGAAGGTGGGGATGTCGTCGCAGCGGCTGATGCCGAGCAGATGCAGTTGGGTGCCCCGGTCGCGGACGCCGTCGACCGCGCGGAGGCAGCTGAGGATTTCGCGTGTCTTGAGTGGCACCATGCCGCCCATGGCGATGCGGCGGAAGCCGATGCGCTGGAGGGTGGCGACTGAATCGGCGTAGGACTGTGGGCTCCAGCCCTGGGCGACACCGAGGGCCTCGAAGGTGACGCGTCGGTCTTTGCAGCGTTTCCAGAAGTCGTTGGCCAGCGTGAGGGTGATGTCCTGGCGGCGTAGCCATTCCGCGGCGCGGTCATCGTCGCGGTCGGTCTGGGGCTCGTACTGGAAGATGACGTGATCGACGGCGACGCCGTAGTCGAACCCGCACCCGTCGTAGAAGTCGATCACTTCATCCACGGTGTAGGGCGGCTCGGGATCATTGACGTAGGAGAACGCACCACAGTCCCCCATGATCTTCAACGGTCCGCGGGCGTGGTCGAGTCTGAAGAAGTGTCGGGCGCCTTCGCGGTAGAGGCGGTGGCGTTGCGGCGTGCTGTACTTGCCGGCGCTGCCGTCGGAGCGGCCGTCGACGATCGCCTTCGAGACGAGCAGGCCATGGAAGGGTGGCGGGTCGAGCACCTCGTGGGCGTACAGGTCGTCGCGTTGTCGTACCCGGTACGGGTCGCGCTCCTCGGTGACGAAGTCGAACCCGGGGTCGACCTGGTCCTGGCTGTCGGGGAAGAAGAACCTCATCGGATGCTGGCCCTTGCGGTGAGGTAGACACGGATGAGGTAGTTCGACAGCTTCTGGATGTGGCTGTGGATGTTTTCCACCGCGTCCCAGCGCAGGCCGCTCTCCTCCCACGTGCCTGATGTCCAGCGGCAGTGCGGGGACACCAGGTCCAGGTGCTTACGGATCTCGGCGGCGGCCTCGGGTTGGTGCACGTCGATGGTGCCCAGTACTCGGTCCATGAGGCGGCCCATCGCCCGGATCCCGGCGCCGTGCATGAGGCGGCTGTCGGTGGCGGGCTTGCCCCAGGCGTCCGGGAAGGCGTCGCGGACGGCACTCCAGTACACGCACAGGGCATGGTGGATGCCGTCGACGTCGGTGTCACCGGTACTCAGGTTGCGGTACGGGTACAGGCATCCACTCGTGTGGGTGTAGCTCTCCTGGAGCATCTGGACCACGCTGTTGTCGGCGATCACCGCACGGATAGCGTCCTTCTTGCTGGTGGAGGCGCGTTTGATCATTCGGTGGAAGGGCGAGTCCGGGTCGTTGTTGAGCCGATCGCACAGAAACGAGGGAGCCTTGCGGACGGTCAAGTGTGTCGGAAGGGGGCTGTCCACTTCGGGAAGCAGTTCGGTGACGAGACTGCGTGGCAGGGGCTTGGTGTTGTTGACGCGTAGAAACTGGTCACGCTGCAGGCTGACGGCGTCGGCGACGAACGCGGTGATCGGGACCGGGAGGTCCGTGCGCGCGGCTCGGGACAGTGCCAGGGCGCGTTGCTGGCCGTCGACGATCCACGCCGGTCGCGGTTGACCGTTTGTCGACAGTGGCAGGGTGAGGGTGCCGGCGGTGGCGAGTCCGTCGCTGGTATTGGGTCCGCGGCTGGAGACGAACCTCACCGTGGATGACAATGCCATGATGATCGCGTTGGGGAAGATCACCGGGTCGCTGTTGAGGTAGTCGATGATGTCCTGGACGTGGCTGTGCACCTCGGGGCGTTGGTAGCCGATGAGGGCGCCGGCCTCGTCGCGGCTGACTCGCGACACGTCGGCAACCTGGAGCACTTCCGCGGCGGTCAGCGTGAACAGGTACAGGGGGTGGCCGCTGGCCTGTACGAGCTTCAGCGCGCGCCGCACCAGGTCGGTGTTCTCGGTCTCGGTGCTGTCCGTCATGGCTGGCGCACCTGCTGACGTACCTCCGTATGCAGGCGTCCAAAACGTCCCTGCTCACAGGAGCGGCCGGACTCACGCAGCTGGCGTAGCAGCTGTGTGGCGGTGATGTGCGGCTGGCCCTGAATGTAGGCGCGGACTTCGGCGTCGGACATCCGCTGCCCAGCCGCGCGGGGGGCGGGCGGGTTGGCCGGTATGGCGGCCGATGCAGCTTCACGCAGTGCGGCCCGGTGGCTGCCTGCGCCATGCTCGAGCAGGTGTCTGGCGACGCGGACGTTGAGCGCCTGCAGGCTTCCGCCGACGGTGTGCCGCAGCGCGGCGGTGACCGGCACCAAGACGTCAGCCAACCTGGAGTGAGCGTCGGGTGGCCCGACCACCGACAGAGCATCGGGTTCGAGGATGGCTGCGGCGGCGAGCAGGTCGTCGCCACAGGCGCGTTGGTATGCCTCGGACAACACCGCGATGATCGTCGCGTCCGGGCTGCGCCGGGCCAGGTCAGTAAAGGTACGCGGCCGGTCGGGTGCGGGGCCGGGCCATTCGCCGAGCCGCTGCCACCAGTCGGCGACCTCGGCGACGGTGGCGCCGACCGCGTCGCGGGTGGAGGCGGAGAACGTGGCCGCGTAGGCGCAGATCGCCGTATCCGCCGGGATGAGGCCGTAGCCGGCCGACGCGACCCACAGCATCGCTTTCTTGGCCGAGGGCGGGTCGGTGGTGAGGGTCCTGGCGGTCTGCCAGTGCTCCCCGGCGTAGAGGTCGACGGCTGGGTAGCGGGGATGGGCGCCTCCATCCAACCTTGCCGTCCAGGCGGCGAACCGTGCGGCCGGTCGCCGGTGGCTCAGGTCCCCGAGGCGAAGTTGTGGCGGCACAGCGTGCCGTTTGCGGTTGGTGCAGGTCACCACGATGTGCAATGACCGGTCAGCGGCGCGTTTAGGCATCGCGGCATCCTTCGTCCGCGGCGACCCAGGAGACCTGGGCGAACGCGGCGTGGTTGTGGATGCTCTCGTCGTTGACGACCCGGGCGCTGCCCCGCGCGATTCGTTGATCGTGTTGCAGGGCGACGACGACGTTGCGGGCCATGTCTTCCACGAACACCGGGTTGTCGTAGGCGGCCATCGTGACGTGCCGCTCGTCGGGCCGCTTCAGCAGCGCATACAGCGGCGAGGATGCGGCCCGTTCGGCGACGTCAACCAGTTCGTCGAACCACAGGCCGCCATCCGGATCGGCGAGTTCAACGTCGATGGTGACCCGGCCCCGTTGGTTGTGCGCGCCGCGGTCGCTGATCGCCTTGCTGCACGGACACACGCTGGTCACCGCGACCTCCACCCGCAGTCGCACCACGGTTCCGGCCGGCCCGACGGTGGCGGTGACCGTGCAGGGGTAGTCCATGAACGACACCGCGCCGGTCGCCGGTGCCTGCCGCTCCAGGAAGTAGACGAATGCGGCCGCGACGGTGGCCCGGTCGCTGCCCATCCGGCGGCGTAGGTCGTCGGTCATCAACACCAGGCTGGGCGCGCTGAGCTGATCACGCCAGGCGTGTAGCACCTCAACGAAACGGCTCAGGTGCGCGCCCTTTACCTCGCGGGCGACATCGACCGACATGGTCATGGTCGCGACGGTGTCGCGTTTGTTGCCCTGCCCGTCGCAGACCAGCACCGGATAGCGCAACCCTTCGACACCGACCTCGTCGAGGCCGACACCGCGGGTGTCAGGCAGGGCTTGGACGTCGATGAGGGTCATGGTTGGCCCCGGTAGACGCAGCCCGAGGTACACGTCTCGCGCACGACGATCGCCGACAGGGGCAGCGTGTCGGTCAGCCTGTCCCAGGCCCAGCGGGCGAGGTTCTCGCTGGTGGGGTTCTCCAAGCCGGGCACCTCGTTGAGGTAGTAGTGGTCGAGTTGGTCGATCACTGGCTTGACCGCCGCTTTGATGTCTGCGAAGTCCATGACCCAGCCCAGAGTCGGGTCGACCTCACCGTGGACGTGGACTTCGAGGCGGTAGGAGTGGCCGTGCAGGCGGGCGCACTTGTGGCCCTGCGGCACCTGCGGCAGCCGGTGCGCGGCTTCGAAGGTGAACTCGCGGAAGATCTCCACTAGGCGATCCCCAGATACTTGTGGGTCTGCAGGCTCAACTGCCACTGCGGATGCTCCAGGCAGTACGCCACGGCCGCGGCGGTGTTGCCTTCCCGTTCGGGGCCGTCCATCGGCTGCAGAAGAAACCTGGTGAAGGTGAGGTGTTCGAACTGCTCGGGCATCGCGCCCGGTTGGGGGTACACGAGCTTCAGGTCATCGCCGCTGGTCAGGACGAGGTCGGCGCCGGCCTTAGGGCTCACACAGATCCAGTCGACGCCGTCCGGTGCCGTCCGGGTGCCATTGGTCTCGATAGCGACCTCGAAGCCCTCCGCGTGTAGGGCGTTCACCGCCGCGTCGTCGAGTTGCAACAGGGGTTCCCCGCCGGTGCACACGACGTAGCGGCGGCTACGGGGATGCTCCTGTCCATGCCAGGCCTTCGCGACCGCGGCAGCGAGATCGCTCGCCGTCGCGAATCGTCCGCCACCCGGTCCATCGGTGCCGACGAAGTCGGTGTCGCAAAACTGGCAGATCGCGCGGTGCCGGTCGCGTTCGTGCCCGGTCCACAGGTTGCAGCTGGTGAACCGGCAAAACACCGACGGGCGGCCGGCATGGCTGCCTTCGCCCTGCAGCGTGTAGAAGATCTCCTTGACCCGGTACACGGTCAGCTGACCGGCGCCAACACCGGATCCGTCATCCCCAGTTCCGCGAAGCCCCGCGCGCGCAGCAGGCAGGAGTCGCAGGTGCCGCACGCCCGGCCGTCGACGGGGTCGTAGCAACTGTGAGTCAGCGAGTAGTCGACCCCGAGTTCCAGCCCCCGCTCGATGATCTTCGCCTTCGTCAGGGCGATCAACGGCGTGTGGATCTTCAGTCGCTGCGCCCCCTCGACTCCCGCCCTTGTCGCCAGATCCGCCATCCGTTCATATGCCTCGATGTACTCCGGGCGGCAGTCGGGGTAGCCGCTGTAATCCAAGGCATTGACCCCGATGAACACATCCGAGGCGCCCAGCGTTTCCGCCCACGCCAGGGCGAACGACAGGAAGATCGTGTTCCGGGCCGGCACGTAGGTCACCGGGATGTCCGAGGCAAGCTCGTCGACGCTGCCGTGGTGTGGGACGCCGATGGCGTCATCGGTCAGTGCCGAGCCCCCGAACACCCGTAGGTCAATGTCAGCGATCACGTGGCGACGCGCTCCATAGGCGTCCGCGACGCGGGCCGCCGCCTCCAGTTCGACCGTGTGGCGCTGTCCATAGCGGAAACTCAGGGCATAAGGCTCGAAGCCCTCGGAGCGGGCGATTGCCAACACGGTGGTCGAATCCAGCCCACCGCTGAGTAGGACTACTGCCTTCGGTTCACCCATCGTGCAACCCTCCCGATCAGAAAACTGACCGACCGACCTTAACTACAGCCATGTAGTTTCAGCCGCTGCCGCGGCTGACGTTACCCAAAAAACTGCGGAAGATCGAGTGACGTGGCAGCTGCAGTTTCCCGGATTTCATCGCCGGCGGAGAGGCCGACGGCACGGTACGCGGCGACGCCTAAGCATCGGGCACGCGTGCGACATTTTTAGGGTGCTCGTTGGCGCCACAGCGGCCGAAGTTCCGATCTGCTACGGGAAGGCAGGTGCAGCGTCCCGTCGAAGCGGCACCAGCCGCGACCTGCTACCGGGGATTCTCTCGACCTTCGGCTTCCACCGACCGGCGATGGGCTCCCACTCGGCCTCGGCGCACAGCCGGTTGATGTCGGGCGGAGCTCCCGGGGCGTCGGGGTCACATGGCACCCAGCCCCGACCTGTGATGATCAAAAACAGGCCGGCCGGCGCACTAGATCCCCCCGGCGTTGCCGTTCACGCCACCATCCTCACAGGTGACGACTGGTTGCCCGCTCGGCGTCGCGGCATGCCCCGCCTGCCAATCCTGTCGGGCGTCTTAGCTGGTGAGGATGGTGAGCTTCGGTCGCTTGGCTGGGCTCTGGGCGCCCCCGCCACCGAGGACGGTGGGCACTAGTCCGAATACGTGGCGGTTGAGTTCAGCAACGGTGATGTGCAGGTCGCGGGCGATCGCTGCGGGGCTGGTCCCGTCTGCACGTAGAGACTGGAAGACCTTGTCGAGCAACTGAGATGCCTCGCGGGGGATGCCACCAGGTTCGCCGGTGCGGTAGCCGCGCCGGGACAGGTCCACGCAGGCAGTGCGGTAGCCCCAATCCGTGAGCAGATCGAGTTCGTGCAGACGATGGGTCAGCGCCATGGCGGCCACCCGCCAGGTCTGTTTGGCGGCCAGAATGCGGTCGATGGTGGCGTTGGCCAGGCCGTGCGCCAGGACACTAGCGCGGGGCATCAGGAAAGCCGCGGCGAAGCGGTTAGCTTCCTGTTCGGCATCGGGACCGTGGGGGACGCGGTGCTCGCTGTGCAGGACCAGGTGGCCGAGTTCGTGGGCGGCGTCGAACCGGCCACGTTCTCCCGACTTGGCGGTGTTGAGCAGGACGTAGGGTGTCTGGCGCCAGACGAAGGAGAAGGCGTCCACCGCTGCGCAATCGGCCGCGAGGGAGAAGACCCGCACCCCGTGGGCCTCCAAGAGCCGCACGAGACTGCCCAGTGGTGCCACACCCAGTCCCCAGCGGGCCCGGACGACCTCCGCCGCGGTCTCCGGGTCGAGTGTAGGCAGGGACGGGACCTCCGCTTCGGGGAGGTGGAATCGGTGCTCGATCCACTCGGCGAGCATGAGAGCGAGACGCCCGGCGCTGCGGGCGGTGTCGCGCTGCCCTGCGGTGAGTTTGCTGACGGCCCGAAAGCTGATGGCGTCGACCGGGATTTCATCGACGTCGCTGGCCTGCAGGAACGCGGCCGGCACCTCGAGCACGGCAGCCAGGCGTTGCAGGGTGTCCGGGCTGGGTTGCTGCCTGCCGTTCTCGTACGCGGACAGGCTCCGCACGCTGACCGCAGCGGCCGAGGCCAACTGGACAAGGGTCAGCCCACGGCGTTTGCGGGCGAGGGTAAGCCGGCTGGGTGTCAGCATCCCATCGCCTGCTGCCGGTCGAAGCCCGCTCACGCGCTGCGGCGCGCGACAACGACGTCCGCGTCGGTTGCCGACCTTGGCGCGGCCAGGCTCGGCGCCGGTGCCAGCGGCATCGATGGGAGGATGAGTCGCTCGATCCAGGTGTCGATATAGCCGTCGACCATGGAGTCCGGCAGCGACAGCTCGGCGCGGATCTCGGTCTCAGTGACGTGATACAGCAGCACCCAGGTGGTGGTGCCCTCCGTGTCGGTGTCGAACGGTTCCTCGTCGCCCAGGTCGATGGGCAGTGTGAGTTGCAGGATGTTGCGGCTGACCGCCTCGATGGTGGCCACCCCCTTCTCGTACCTGGTGGAGGGCAGTGCGTGTGGGACACCGGTGGCGGCATCGCCGAGGGTGGTGATGATCGCCACCCGGCGGTCGGGGCTGACCGTCCGGGCCAGGTTGCGCGGGTTGTCGTGCGACCAGCCCAGCGGGACCAGTTGCTCGCGCAGCAGCCGCACGGTACGGGAGTACCGGGCCATGCCCTGCATGTTCGGCGGGTCCAGGGGCGTGTAGGTGCGGGCCTCGGCGTCCGCGCCGCGCAGCGCGAACTCCAGGAACCCCGCCTTGAGCCCCAACTCGATCAGACGATCCGCCGCCCGATCACCGTCGAACACCGGGCAATGCTTCCGCATGCCGTACCCCTCCCACCGCCCTGCAACGCGCTTCTTGAAATCCTCCCTCATCAGAGGAGCAGAAACGCGAAGGGCGGGATGATCGGCGTGTCGCGCCCTATCGATTCAGCCGACGGTCACGAGGATGATCGCATCAGACCGCTGGGCCCCCAGCACCGAGTCGACTCAGCTCGATGCCGGCGCTGACCCGATCGGGGGGGGCCAATGGCATTCTCGCCGACGCCGTCGTCGGCATCGGCGCAGTCGGTGGCCACTCCGAGCGCGTCGGCACGCCCGGTCGGTCCCTGCAGGGCGTCGGTGGCCAGCCTCATCGTCATGCCCAGCGCGGCGTGGGGTGGGTGTAGCTACTTCACCCGAGCGGTGCCGCCGGTCCTGGTTGAGGCGCCTTCAACGCAGGCCGCTCACGCCGTGGCGCCCAACACCTGCCGGATGCGCTGGTCGACATGGCGGTCGGTGGCGAGGCCGTCGAAGTGGGCGAGGATCTCGGGATTGCGCCGCAGCGCCGCCGCCACGACGGAGGCGGCGTGCCCGGAGCGGGGCGCCAGCCAGGATCGGATATCGGCCTGCACGTTCCACCGGTCCCAGTGGTCGAGGTAGAAGATGCTCTCGGCGGTTTCTTCGAGCAGGTCCCACTCCGTGATGGTCTCGGCGTGGCGGGCGATGACCAGCAGCCAGGCCACGAGTTGGTCGACGTCGCCGTACTCCAGGGTCACGCCGGCGCCGCTGTGCAGGTCAGGCACGCCCCGCACGATCTCCCGGGCCCCGGACGGGTTCGCGGTGACTGCGGCGCGGGTCTGGTCGTCGTCGAGGTTGACCAGGACCTGCAGGTAGAGGTCGTAGTCGCCGGGGTGGCGAGCGGCCAGGTCGAACAGGTGACCGAGGGCGGTCGGGTCACCGGCGCGCAACTCGGTGAGGAGCTGTTCGCCGCGGTTAGCGGGTATCTCCGGCGGGTCGTCCAGTTCGCGGGCGATCAGTGCGAGGAGGTCGTCGACGTTGGCGGGCCGGTCGGCAGGGTCCAGGTGGGTGGCGGCCTTGGCGACGGTGCGCCACGGCCCGTCGGCGGGCAGCAGCGGCACATTGGCGCGTGGCCATTGCCCGGTCAGCGCCCAGCCGATGATCTGCCCGATGCTGTAGATGTCGGCCGGGGGGCCGACGGCGTGGGCGTTGACGGATAGCTCGGGTGCGGCGAAGCCTTCGGTCCCGAACCGCCCTCCGATGTGGGTGCGGCGCGGGTCGGTGGTCTCGCCGCGGGGGCGTCGGCCCAGGCCCCAGTCCGCTACCACCCACCGGTCGTCACGGTTGAGGATGTTGTCTGGCTTGAGGTCGCGGTGGATCCAGCCCCGCTGGTGTGGTTCCCGCAGCGCCTCGGCGACGGCCGTGACCAAACTGCGAAGCGCATGTGGGCCGCGCAGGTCGGCGGCCAGCGTCTGCGCGGTGTCGGTGACCAGCGGCATGACGAACCAGTCGTAGGTGGGACTGAAGTCGAGAACCGGCATGACGTGGGGATGGCCGCCGAACAGCTGAGCGGCCTCGACCTCGCGCCGCATCCGGGCCACGTCGTCGGGGCTGTGGGAGTTCAGCTTCTTGACCGCGACCCGGGTGCCAGTGGCCTTGTGGGTGGCGCCGAACACGGTCGCCTGGCCACCACTGGCGATCGGCGCCGGGTCGAGGGCGTAGTCCTTGCGTGATCCGCGCGCGGCGAGCCGGACTGGGTCGTAGCGGTCGATCGGTGCGGTCACGGTCGTGGTAGCGCAGGGCAATGGCCCGTCGGGGGCGGGGCCGGTCGTGGGCGTTGGCTCCGGTGCGGGTTCGGCTCGGGCCGGGCGCGTGCCAGTTACCGGCGCTGCTGGACGTGCGGCGTCCGCGCCGATCGGCTGGGCCGAATGGACGGCGACGAGGACAGGATGAGGCACCCGGACGTCGTTGCCGCGCACGTCCCCCAACAGCAGCAGACCGCTGTCGGCGACGTCGGATAGACCATGGACTCGGTTGGTGGCGATCTCGGCAATGAGGTCGCTGGTCCGGGTCGTGATGTCCGTGCGGTAGAGGGTGGCATGCACGCCGCCGCCGTCGGGAGAGGCGGTGATCACGGTCTGCGGGTCGGCCACTACGAGGTGGCCGGGGCTGTGGTGCGGCGTCTCGATCCAGTCCTCGCGCCGCACACCGGTGCTGCGGGCAAGGTCGATGACGGCCGAGTGGCCGGCAGCGGCAAGGTAGAACCGCAGGTCGCTCAGCCAGCCGGCGGTGTACACATCGGCGTCAAAGTGCAGGTGGTAGCGGTGCTGCTCGCCTGGCCCGCCACCGAGGCGGGTCAGGGCGAGCGTCCCGCTCCCGGAGCCGAAGGTCACGCCGTGTCCGGACAGGACCCACGTCTCGCCGCCCGGCCCGGCAAGAAGCGTCCGTGCATCCCCGAAACCCCCACCCACCGGTGTGAGCACCCCGTCTCGCCACCGGATGATCGCGTCCGCGCACAGGGTCAACACCGACCCATCGGCCGAAACGAGCGGGGTGCCCCGGCATCCGGCCAGCGCGAGCAGCCAGACGCTCCTACCGCGTTTGAGGTCGACGGCGACGATGCCTTCCGCGATGGTGACTAGAGCTCGGTCGGCATCCATGGCCGCGAAGCCGAGCGGCTCACCCCACCCGCCGTCGCCGCTGAACAGGTGCCGCACCCGCACTCCGGGGGCGGCACGCACCGGCAGACTCCAGGGTGCAGGCAGCCGGTCCGAGGCGATGAACTGCGGGGGTTCCGGCGTCGGCGGATCGCCGATCAGCAGGTCGGTCAGGTTGGTGTACGCGTGGTTGTCGAACACGGCACGATGGGCGGCTTCTGTAAAGAGTGCCGCCGGGTCGACCAGGCCGTAGAGGATCGCCTCGATGTGCGGGCGGTCCAGCAACACCATGCCTGTGTTGGCCTCCGTCGGCGGCTGCTGCCTGACGTCTGGTTCATACCCGGCCATGGACAGCAGCGCCAACCGGACGGTGGGGCGGCCCGCGGCGGCCCGGCCAAGTGCCTCGACCTGCTCCTGCCCGGCCGAGCCCGACGACCACGCCGCCTCGATCAGGTAGGCGACGCCGTCGAGTATGACGGCGACGGCCGGCCGGGGGCCTGAGGCCGCGCTAGCGCGTCTCGCGGCAGCGCCTGACTCGCGGAACACCTCGACCAGCAGGTCAGCGAGCCGGTCGGCGCGGTCGGATTCCGGCAGTTCTTCGTCGTACAGCTGCCCGTACCGCGCGATCAGTCCCGGCTGCTCGTCATCGACAGCCGGTTCGCTGGCGTCCACCACGGCTGTAGCAACCCCCGCCCCGAGACTCGCGTTTCCGATCTCCAAAGCGACGATTGTGTCACCCCCGATCCCAGCGTTTGCCCTCCGGCAACGTCTGCGAGCGGACTGACGCCCCCAACGGTCAGCTTCCCGCGACTGCTGGCCGGAGGCCTTCGTATGAGATGCGGCGGTTCGCGGTGTTGCCGGTGATCTACTCAAACGGTGGCTCGTCGCTCGCGCTGCCCCCATGGGTCGGGTAGCAACTCGTCCGTCCCGTCGTCTTCGAGTCGCGGGAAACGGGCGGCGTCCCCAGTAATCCCGGGCCGGAAGGGCGTTCGGCAGGCGATCATTGGCCGATGAGCACCATCTCACGTCCCACCGGCCTCGACGACACCGGCTGGGAGGCGATCGAGGAGCGCCGTGCCCGCCTGGAGCGGGCCATATCGGCCGACGATTCGGCACTCGCCGTGGGAGCGGCGAAGGAGCTGGTGGAGGCTGTCGCCAGCGTGGTCTTGCACGCCAACGGCGAGGTGATCTCCAGCGCCGAGAAGATGCCTGCGCTGCTCGCCCGGACCCATGCGGCGCTCGAACGTGACCCGAAGCATCTCACCGCGGATCCTGCGGCTCGGACGATCATCCAAAGCGTAAAAGCGATGGTCGCCCAACTGCCGGAACTACGCAACCGGCACGGCACCGGCCACGGCCGTCCCGTGCCGACAGTCCCTGCTCCAGAGCTTGCCGAGCTGTGCGCGGACGCGGCGATGGTTTGGGCCCGGTGGGCGATACGGCGCCTGCCCTATCTGCTGACCGGCCAACCGTCGATACTGGCCCGCGATCTCGACGGCGCGGGCACCTTCCGCAGCGGGCAGCTCTCCCAGCGGCTGCGCGACGTCGACCTGCCCGGCCTGGACGCACCGGATCAGCACCTACTCGGAGTCGCTGTGGCGCGTCGAGCCAAGGGCATCACGTCCAGGACGTTCACCGTCGCACGGGAGGGCGTCGAGGCCTGCGCCAGCGACCGGAGCCTGGACACCTGGCCCGCTGAGTACCGGAAAGGGCTCGTCGAGGGCCTGTTCCTCGACCGTGGTGGTTTCGTCGATGTCGACACCTGGGCCATCCGGTGCGCGGCGCGGGTGATCGCGCCTCATCCCGCGCCCGAGACCGTTCTCCGCGATCTTTCGATGTTGGTCGGGCAAGCTACATGGTCGGCGCGGTTCGCTGGCAACACGGCCGAGCGGGAGGCGGTGGCGCGGGAGATGCCTGGGTTGGCGGCCGCGTTGCCTGACGGCGAGGCGCAGATCCAGTGGCTGGCCGTTGGCCGCCAGCTCGCTGGGCCGCGCGGCGACAATGTTCTGAATCTCCTTCCTCCGTACGGCGCAGTGCCTGGTCGAACTCTCTGATCGGAGCATCGTCCGGGGCCGGGGCGTCGCCCGCACCCGTTGGTGGCGTTGCCCGGCACGGCACGCAGCCCTGGTTCGGCTAGCGCTGGTCCGCGGGCGGTTCGTGGGCGCCCGCCGCCCATCCGCCGACGAGATTGAGGTCGTTGATCAGGTTGTCTTGCAGGCTGCATGTGGCGCCCTGTGTGTGGCGGCTGCGGCATGGGCATGCCCAAGTGCCGTCTCGGATCAGTTCGATCGCTCGTTGTAGGACCTTGCGGGTGTACACCAGGGTCGGCCCGCCGATCTCGACCTCGTCGTCGCCGTCGGTGTTGCGGATGGCTGCGCCGATACCGACGACCGCGTCGGCGCAGTCGGTGGCCACGCCGAACGCGTCAGCGCGCCCGCCCGGTTTCTCCAGGGCGTCGGTGGCCAGCTTCATCGTCATGCCGAGTGCGGCGATCACCCGACCGATGTCGGCGATGTCGAGGGTGACCGGTTCGGCGGCGTCGACCGCCCGCCGGTACGTGACACCCTCGGTGCCGACGACCTCGGCCAGCGCGTGCACGACGTCGTCGGGCAGGTAGCGGTCCAGTGCAGTGCGTTCGGTCACCCCGAGCTGACGCGCGATTGCGCTGATCTTGCCGGCGAGGATCTCCTCCGCCTCACCGGCGACGAGGATCACCCCGCGCAGGGCGCACTCGTCACGCAGCTCGGCGGCCAGCTGGCGGACCTTCTTGGTGTTGCGGATGTCGGCCACGCCTTGTTTGTACCGCACGCCCCACGATCGCGCGGCCACGGCCGTTGTCGCCCGGCGAGTGCCGAACGGCCATCCGGCGACCCGGTGCCAGATGGCCGTTCGACGCGCCAGTCAGGCGGCCTTGGGCCGGGTGCGTGGGATGAGGTTGGCGGCGGCGTCGGCGTTGGCGCGTTGCAGTTCGAGGATGACGGAGGTGTAGGTGTCGGAGGTGATGGCCAGGTTGGCGTGGCCGAGGGTTTCCTGGACCTCCTTCATGTCGGCGCCGCCGTGGCGGAGGTAGGTCGCGGCGCAGTGCCGCAGATCGTGCAGCCGCACCGGGGGCAGGCCGCTGTCGGCGATGAGCTGGTCGAACCGGTCGGAGACGGTCTGCGGGTGCCAGGCCCGGCCGTCGGGTTGGACGAAGAACAGGCCGGCGTCGGGCCAGTCGTCGCCGCTGGCCCGCTGCCACCCGGCGCGCATGACCAGGTAGGCGCGTAGCACGGCGATGGTGGCGGGACCGAGCGGGATGATCCGGTCGCCGGCGTCGCTCTTGACGGTAGTGGTGATGGGCCGATACCCGACGGTGGTGATCTGTTCGACGATGGCGGCGTGGCCGGTGCCGAGGTCGACGTCGTCGTCGCGCAGCCCGACGGCTTCACCACGGCGCAGCCCGCGGTGCAGGATGAGCGCGAACATGGCGTAAAGGGCGATGTCGTGGACTTCGGCGTAGTCCAGGAACGCGCCGGCTTGGGCCGGGGTCCACACCATCACCGGGCTGGGGCGTTTGCCGGTGCTCTGCCACCGGACGACCGCCTTGTCGGTCCATACCCGGGCCTTGGGCCGTTTCCCGGAGGCCAGTTCGACCCCGACGGCCGGGTTGACGTCGATGAGCTTGTCTTTGTGGATGGCGTCGTTGAGGGCCTTGCGCAGAGTGGCGCGCAGCCGTTGCTGGCTGGCCGCCCCGACCGTGCGGACGCCCTTGACGGTGGCCCGCACCTCCGTGCTCTTGCTGGCGCGGGCTTTGTCGATCTCGGCGTTGCGGACGTTGATGGCGGTGAACATCGCGTCGATGTGGTGGGCGCGCAGGTCCTGCAGCCCGATCTTGCCCAGGTGCGGGACCAGGTACTTGGTGATGTGGTCGTGGTAGCCGCGCACGGTCTTCTCGGCCAGCCCCCGCCGGCCGGCGAGCCAGGTGGTCAGGTACTCGGCGACGGTGATCGCGGCGGTGGCCGGGACACCGGCGCGGACCCGGCGGGCGATGGTGTCCCGATCGGGTAGCGGGGTGCCGGGCTTGCAGTGTTGCAGCAAGGTGCCGATCTCGATCGCCAGCGCCTGGTCGGTGCCGGCGAGGTCGAGCAGACTGCGGGCGTCGTCGCGTTCGGCGATGGCGTCGTCGCGGTTGTCGAAGCCGCTGCGACGTAGTTGCCGGCGCTTGTTTCCGGGCAGGGCGGGGAGTTCGAGTTGGTAGCCCCAGGTGCCGTGGGCGGGGTTCCAGCCGCCGTTGGGGCGGCGCAGCCTCGGGCAGCCGGCGCCGAGCCGGCGCCCGCCCTCGGTACACGTGCAGCGTTTCCAGACGGATCCTTCCGTCATTGCTGGGCGCCTCGATTCGGGGTCAGGCGGGGATGCAGGGGTTGGTGGCCTTCGGATTTCATGTCGGTGATCCACGCTCCGGTTCGCGAACAGATCAAGTCGGCGGCGGTTGCGCGGGTGGGTGGCGGGTCAGGGGCGAGGTGCAGCACGGCGAGGATCGCCGCGACCGCCACCCGGTAGCGGGCGCCGACCCGGATCACCGGGACCGGGAACTCGTCCTGCTTGACCAGGTCGTATGCGGCGGTACGGGAGAGCCCGAAGATCGACGCAGCGGTGGGTAGGTCGGTGATCGCGCCGAGGGCACGGATGCGTTCCTCGGTCCAAACCGCCCTCTCGACAGGGGTGGTGTCGCGGCGGCCGGCGGGATCGGACGCGGTGGCGTGGCGCATGGTGGTCATGGCGGTTCACTCCGATGGGTGGCATTGGGGCTGGGGACAGCGCTCGGTGAGTGCGGCTAGCCAGCGCGGGAATTCGGGCAGGTTGCGACCGGGTCCGTAGTCGCGCAGCGACCAAGCAGAGGTGGGGGAGGTCAGGCGGTCGACGCTGTCGGCCATCGCGGCCAGCACGTCGTGGGCGCCACCGAGGTACAGCCGGACCGGAGCGTGCCGGACCGCAGGTACCGGAACCCGTCCAACGCCGCCCCTGTGGGGCTGGTGGGCGCTCATAGGCCCACCGCCCACCGGTGCGGGCACAGCAGTAGCCGCAACGCCACCGCCGCCTGTTGCGGCACCACCCCGTTGCCGAGCACCCGCAACGCCAGGGTGCGTGGCAGCGGCAGGTCGGTGACCCAGCCCGCCTCCAATCCCATCAGCCACTCGACGAAACGCGGCGCCAGCACCGGCTTGCCGTGGGTGCCGGGCTGGGTCGGTGCCGGTACCGGCCGGCCCAGCAGTACCTCCCACCGGGCCACCACCTCGGCGTACGGCCCCCATGCCCGAGCCGCCTCGGCGTCGGCGGGTGACTGCCACGCCGCGGGTGCCTCGTCCCCGGTGCCGAGTTCGCGGGGCGCCAGCCCTGCGGCGATTTCAGCCGCTTGCTCCAGCGACGGACCCGACCGGGATGTCGGCGACGTCGCGGCGTGCCGGCCCGTGCGGGTCGCGGCCTCCCGCGGGGTGGGTAGCAGCGGGCCTTCGTCGGCGTCGCGGCCCTCGCCGTCGCCGGGCGTGGTGCTGTCGGGGTCCGGTCGGGCGGCGTCCACGCGCATTGCCGCCGACGGCAGCGTCAGGTCGCCCTTCGACCCCCGCTGCGCCGGGCAACCCTTGATCCCGTCGGTGGCTCTGGGCGTCGGCAGCAGTTGCCAGACGGCGGTGCGCAGATCGGAGCCGCCGTCGCCGTGTGCGGCCGGGCCGCGTCCGTCGGTGGTGCGTGGTGTCGGCAAGAGTCGGGTGGCGTCGGTCAGCGTGGTGCCTGGGTGCGCGGCGGTGTCGGCCCGGCGGCCAGTGGTGGCGTTCACCGATGACCGCGCGTCGGCCACCGTGGGGGTGGGGAGGAGCCGCTGCGCGGCCAGGGTTGCCAGGCTGGGCCGTACCGCGGCCCCGGCCGACAGCGATTGGTTGGATCCGTACGCGGTGGCGGTCGGGGTCGGCAGCAGCACGGCCGGCTGGTCGGGCTTTCCGTCTCGGCTGGGCAGGTAGCCCAGGACCGCGAGTTCGAGGGTGGGGCGCCACGTGTCGCGGCGGTTGCCGCTCATGTAGCCGGTGCCGCCGCCCGAGGTCGGTGTCGGCAGCAGCCCGCCGGGACGGTTGCCGCCCTCGATGAGGTCGGGCAGGCCGTACTGGTGGCCGGGGCCTTTGCCGTCACGGGCGCACGGCGTCGGCAACGTCGTCACCGCCGTGCTGGTCGAGAAGGTGGTCTCGTCGGGCGGCCACCCTGTTATCTGGACAGTGACGATCAGACGGTTCTGACATGGTGACCGGAATCCCTTACGTTGTCGGCCGTGTACGTGAGAAAGGTGATCGGTGCTCCTGCCGGGCGGCCCACCGTCGAGCTGGTGGACGAGCGCGGTGAGGCCGTCGCCGACGTGACCGGGTTCCTTCGACTGCTGACCGCGCGCGACTACTCGCCGAACACGGTGCGCGCCTACGCGCACGACCTGCAGAAGCTCTTCCAGTTCCTGCACTGTCGAGGTTGGACGGTGGAGGATTTCACGCCGGCGCGGGCGGTGGAGTTCGTCCAGTGGCTGCGTACCCGCTCGTCGACCCGCACCGCGCAGCAGCTGGACCTGGCGCTGGCGGCGGACGGCGGCGGACGCTTGCTGTCGGCCAAGACGTGCAACCGGGTCCTGGCGGCTGTCTCGTCGTTCTTCGAGTTCCTGATCAGCGTGGAGCGCTACCGCGGCGCCGACAACCCGATCGTCACGGTGACGGATCGGGCCGCAGCGCGGGTTCCCGGCCGGCCCCGGCCAGCGCTGGTGACCTCGCGTCCGCAGCGGCCGGTGCGGCGGGCGTTGCGGGTCAAGACGGTCGAGGCGTTGCCGCGGCCGATGTCGGCCGAGACGTACGGCGCTCTGTTGGCGGTGCTGCGTACCCGGCGGGACCGGGCGCTGCTGGAGTTGATGTGGGAGGGCGGGCTGCGCCCCGGCGAGGTACTGGGCCTGCGGCTGGAGGACATCTCCTACGGGCAGCGGCGCATCGTGGTCCGGCACCGCAGCGACCATCCGGCCGGTGTGCGGCAGAAGTCGCGCCGGGACCGCACGGTGGACCTGTTGGAGGGCCGCGCCCTGCCGGCGGTCAGCGACTACGTGATGTTCGAACGGCCGACCGACGCCGACACCAGTTATGTGTTTCTGGTCGGCGGGCGCGGAAGGCGGCGGTGCGAGCCGCTGGGCTACGACGGGCTGGTGCGCATGTTCGCCCGGGCCGCCAAGCGCGCCGGCGTGCGGGATGCATGGCTGACGCCGCACGCGCTGCGGCACACCCACGCGACCCGGATGTTCGAGGGCGGCATGCGGGACCTGACCCTGATGACCCGCCTCGGACACGCCAGCCCCGACTCCACCAAGATCTACACCAGGGTGAGCGATCCGGACGTGGTCGCCGACTACCGCCGCGCGATCGGCGACGCCGCGCCGTGACCGAAGCCGTCTCGCCACTGTCCTCATCGCCGCCACCGCCCGAGCACACCGGGCCGCGACACTGCCCGGCGCAGGAGTACCAGGCGTTCGTCGCGGGCAGCAGCCACAGCGAGGACCGCAAGCTTCGGCTGCGCCGCCGCCACGCCCGGTTCCTGCGCGCCTTCCCAGTTCTCGACGACTGGTTCGACCAGCCGCTGCGGCAGCGCCTCGGCTGGCGGAACAAGGACATCCAGACCCGACGCCGCGGCCCCGGCGACGACTTCGACGTCACCGCCGGCTGGATCAACTACAACGCCCGCGACTACCTGATCTACCTGGCGCTGACCGGCCGGCTGCGGCTGGACTGGGGATGGCTGCTGGGCATCGGCGTGATCCGGGCGTGGTGGATCGCCGACCAGCTCGGCCTGCCGCTGACCGCGCAGATCGACCGGCTCCGCGCGCAGGTGGTCGCGCTGGGCCACAACCCGGACAGCAGCTCGTTTCGGGTGTCCTGGACGGTGATCCGGCTGGTGCTGCACCGCGGCGACCCGGACCTGTACGCGGTCACCGCCGACGACGTCGAGGAGCTGCGCGAGACGATCCGCACCATCGACGCCATCCCCGGCATCGACGAGGTACTGACCGCCCAGCAGCTGACCACGATCCGCAACGCGTGGGGCACCAACGTGTTCCGGACCGGGATCGCCTTGTTCCACGCGGGTTTCACCGACCGGCTGCCGGAACGGCTGGCCAACCGACCGCGGCCGCCGTTGAGCTCCCAGCCGCGCATTGCCGCGGTGATGGAGCGCTACCTGACCGAGCGGGCGCTGACCGTGCGGCCGGACACCATGGACTCCACCCGCGCCGGGCTGCGCCGCCTCGGCCTGTGGCTTGCCCAGCAACGCCCCCAGGTCGAGACCCTGGCCGAACTCACCCGGGCCGACCTGCTGGACTTCATGACCTGGCTGCACCAGCAGCGCAAGCTCAAGCATCCGGACCGGCCACTCGGCGATGCCTACCGGCGCGGCATCATTTCCGAGGTCACCGTGTTCTTCCGCTACGGCGCCCACGCCGAGTGGCCGGACATGCCGGCCCGTCCGGTGTTGACCCGGATGGACATCCCGCGCGCCGTGCAGCGCGTCCCCCGCTACATCCCGGAGCGCCAACTCGAGCCGTTGATGACCGCCATCCGGGCCCTGGAGTGCCCGCTGCAGCGCTGCGCGCTGCTGGTCGCCCGGTGGAGCGGCGCCCGCCGCGGTGAGATCCGCCGGCTGCACCTGGACTGCCTGGACAGCTACCCCGACGGCACACCCCGGCTGCGGCTGGCCGCCGGCAAATCGCTGACCGAACGCACCGTGCCGGTACACCCCGAGGCAGCCGACGCCATCCGCGTCGTCCAGCAGCTGCGATCCCAGCACGACGACCGTGGTGTCTACGACCGGGACCTCGGCAAGACCGTCCGCTACCTGTTCCTCCACAATGGACGCCTCGCCGACAGCGACTACCTGTTCGCGGTCCCCCTGGGCCACATCTGCGAGCAGCTCAGCATCCTCAACGCCGACGGCAAGGCGGCCATCCACCCGCACCGATTCCGGCACACCCTGGGCACCCAACTGGCCGAGAAAGGCGCCCGCACCCAAACCATCATGAAGATCCTCGGTCACCTCAGCGCCGGCATGTCGATGACCTACGCGCACATCTCCGACCCGATCGTGCTGGCCGAGTACCAGGCCGTCCTGCAACCCGGCGCGACCATCGCCGGCCCCCTCGCGGACACCCTGCGCCGCGGCCAACTCGACCAGACCGCCCTGGACTGGCTCAAGACCAACTTCTACAAGACCGAACTGGAACTCGGCCGCTGCCTGCGCCTGCCCCAGGAAGGTCCGTGCGAGTGCGACCTCTACCTGACCTGCCCGAAGTTCGTCACCACCCCGCACTACATCCCGAGGCTGCAAGATCGGCTGCGCACCGAGGAACAACTGATCGCCGACGCCACTGAACGCGGCTGGGCCCGCGAGGTCGAACGGCACCGCTGCACCGCCGAACGCATCCGCGGCCTGCTCGACGAACTGGGCCCGACCGAAGCGCCGGCACAGTGAGACGATCCCCCGATGCAGGTGACACCAGCGACCCACCAGGACGTCGACGGCTTCCTCTCGTTGGCCGCGGAGGTGGAGAACTGGTTCGGGCCGATGGTCGACGATCCCGACTTCCATGCGTTGCTGCACAAGAACATCCAGCGCGCAACCACTCTGGTCATCAGGGCCGCGAACGGCACGAGCCTGCTCGGCGGGCTGCTCACCGGTGGACAGCCACCGACCTACCGGCTCACCTGGCTCGTCGTCGCCGCAGCCGCGCGGCGGCAAGGAGTCGGCCAGGCCCTCATCAGTCGCGCCATCGACAGCTTCCAACGCCCATGCCGCGTGGATGTCATCACCTTCGGCGACAACCACCCAGCCGCCACGCCAAGCGGCGCACGAGCGTTCTACGAACGACTCGGATTCCACCCTGGCGGGGAAGCGCCACGCGGGCCAGAAGGCGGCACCCGCCAGTGGTACCACCTCACGCTCCCAGCGTGAGCCCAACTGTCCACGTGCATGCCCTGGGAAGGTCCATGCGGGTGCGACCGCTACCTGACCTGCCCGAGGTTCGTCACCACCCCGCAGTACATCCCGAGGCTGCAGGAACGGCTGCGCACGCAGGAACGGCCCGACGAGCTCGACGAGGAAACCCCGGCAGACGGCTGAGGCTGCCACAATCGCGCCGTGCGCCACATCCACGACCACCCAGTGCTGGCCGCCGCGGTCGACCGCTACGTCCGCCCCGGCGGCCGCTACCTGAACCTGCTGCACGGCAACTTCCTGCGCCAGCTCACCGCACGCGAGCGGAACGCCTTCGTCGCCTCCCTTATCGCCGACGCCCGTCAAGCCACCGTGCCCGAGCTGACCGTGCTGCTCGAGGGCGAATGGCGGGCCCGCCTGACCGGCGCCGTGCTCGCCGGGATCGCCCGCCGGACCAGCCTGCGAAAGCGCATCGTCGCGCTGCTGCTGGCCAGCGAACTCGTCTACGCCGGCCAGGGATACTGCTACGCGCTGGCCAGCTTCGGCACGCCAGAGGACGCCGACCTGCTGACCCAGTACCTGGACCGCTATCTGCCACAACCCCAACTCAGGTATGACCAGCCGTGGGCACTCGGAGCACTGCTCCACATCGACCAGACCCTGCGCACCGACCACGCGGCACGCTTCACCGTCCACGATGGACTGTGGCGGCACTGGGCCGAAGCGGCGCACGGAACACCCGTGGATCCCCACGACTACCGCCGCCTCATCGGCGAGATGTGGGCAATCGCGATCGACGCCGACGATCCCGACGCCACCGAAGAGATGTGACGTCCGCCACAAGATCGCAAAACTGTCCAGATAAAGCAGGAACAGCCGGTCACGGCGGTGTGCCGCCCCGATGTCGGATGCGCGTAGGCAGACCCAGCTCGTGTCGTACCCGAGCGTGGCCAGGTCGGCGTGGACGACGTCGAGGCCGCGGCGGAGGAGGGCGGCGACGTTCTCCACGAACACGAGCCGGGGTCGAAGTACGCGAATGGCGTCGGCGACGGATCCCCAGAGGCTGGACTGGGCGCCCGCGATGCCTTCGCGTTTGCCGGCGTCGGAGATGTCCTGGCAGGGGAAGCCAGCGGTGAGGACGTCGACCGGCGTGACGGTCGTCCAGTCGACGGTGCGGATGTCGCCGAGGTTGTCGACGCCGGGGAAGCGGTGGGCGAGGACGGCACACGCGTGCCGGTCGGTTTCGGCGTACCAGGCGAGGCTTGCGCCGAGGACGGCGTGGACGGCGAGGTCCAGTCCGCCGTATCCGGTGCACACCGATCCGATGCGTGGTGACCCAGTCCGGGGCTGGTTCGGCGGCTGCGGGGGCTGCGCACTCACGCCACCTCCCGCAGTCGCACCGGCGAAGTTCCGGAGTCGACCGGCGCGCTGTGCGGGCAGGTCCACGGCCCGCTGCCCCGCCGGTCGCCGGTGGGCAGAAACGTGTAGGCGGGCGTGGTCATGCGGCGGCCTGCCCCACCTGGTCGGATCCCGTCTGGCTGTTGCCATTCGCCAGGACGAGGACGTCCTCGTGGGCGATCAGGTGCATCCGCACACCCAGCGCCCGCGCCTTGCGGACCTGTTGGAGTTGGAAGAACGACGGCCGGGCGACCAGGTGGCCGTCGCGGACGGCGGTAAGCAGCGCGATGCAGCGTTCGATCGGGGTCAGCCCGGCCGCGTTGCCGGCGGCGATGACGGCGCTGGGCAGGTCGACGAGGTCGCCGTGTTTGCGCCAGGGGCGGGCGGTGACCACCACGACGCCGCCTGGGCGCAGCAGCGTTGCGCAGCCGCGCAGGATGTCGGTGAACCCGTCGATCAGGCCGGGCAGGTCCCGGTAGGCGAGGTTGCCCTTGTCGGTGCCGTCGTTGTAACGGTTGTCGAACTTGGCCACCCCGTCGGCGCCGGGACGCACGAGGCCGTGCACGGTCGGCCCGTACGGCGGCGAGGTCACGACCAACGCGACCCGGCCGTGCAGGACGGTGGGCAGCAACGCCGACAGCTGGGTCGCGTCACCGCGGATGACCGCGCCATGGCCGGCGACCCCATGGCTGTGGGCGCGGGCCAGGTTGGCGTCGGCGATGTCGGCCCACCGCGACTCGTATTCCACCCCGAGCGCGTCGCGGCCAAGGTGGACGGCTTCGACCAGGGTGGTGCCGATGCCGGCCATCGGGTCGAAGACGAGGTCGCCACGGTTGGTGTAGGTGGCGATCGCGTGCGCCGCGATCGCCGGCAGCATCCGCGCGGGATGGCGCACCGACTCGCGCACGTACCGGCCGCGCCGCTGCGACGGACCGGCCTGCTGCGCCGTCACCCACACCGACAGCCGCTCCACGGCGGGAGCAGCGCGGTGGCGCGCGTCGAGGTCGTTGTGCGTGGCGCCGGGTGCGGCGGTCGCCTCGTTCGCATCATCGGGGTCGGGAACCGCGAGGATGGTTCGCCTAGCCACGGGCACCACCCCGGGCCGAATGCGCGGGAGAATGCCGTGCGGTGAACACGAGCAGGTCCGCGTGGACCCGAAGGTGCGCCACCCGCCACCGCGCGGCGTCGCGGGCCAGGGCGAGCAGTTCGGCGTCGGTGGCGTGGTAGACGAACCGGTCGCCCTGGCCGCTGTCGAGGTCGGCGCGGACCGCGATGATGTGCTGCAGGTAGCCCAGACCAGCCTCACCGGCGGCGGCGACCAGTGGGCCGAAGTCCTCCGGCGGCACCAACGCCTCGGCCGCCGGTGGCCGCACGGCCAGCACGAGGCAGCCGGCCGGGCGTAGCAGCGCCACCCCAGCGCGGAGCAACCCTCGCAGCCGGGCGCGGTGCCGCGCGTCGACCGGATGCAGCGGCCAGCAGCCGACCACCAGGCTGGTCGCGCCGCGCACACCGTCCGCGCCGGGCGCGACCACCGGTGTCCGCTGCGCGGGTGGCAGGTCGGGGTCGGTCAGGTCGTCGCCGAACCACGCGGCCAGCTCCGGCGCGTCGACCTCCTCGCCGCGGCGGCGACGGCGCCGGGCGGGCGCCACGGGGCGACCGGTGTCCGCGCGCTGGCCCGCGGCGTCCGGCGACGTGGCCGGGGCGATCAGGACGGCGGCGGCGTCGGTGAACCAGCCGCGGTGGTGGTGGCGCCCGCCGGCGGCGGCCGCCGCGGTGAGGGCGTGGTCGTCGGTCAGGTCGACGACCACCTCGCCCGGCTGGCTGTAGGCGGACACCAGCCGCGTTGCGAGGCGGGTCGGGATGCTGGTCTGGTCGTCGGCGGCCGGGGTCCGCCAGATGGTGATCGGCACCGGCGGGTCACCGGGAACCAGATCGGTGTAGGGGCCCCCGCCGGGCTCAGCCGGCGGGGTGGGGCGGGGTGAAGGCGCTCGTGTCATGATCGGTTGCGCTCCACGCCGCGTCGCGCTGCGCTGACGCCTACCAATCCGGTTTTGTGAGTGCTGGCGAACAGGTACCGCCGCTCACACCGCCCGCGCCGCGATCACACCGCCCGGCGCGCGCCGCTCACACCATCCGGGCGCTCACACCAGCGGTCGCGCGCGGCGCTCACACTGTCCGCTCCCGGCGCTCACACCATCGTGGCCTGCGCTCACACTGGCTACCCGCGGCGCTCACACCGGTCTGGTCGGCGCTCACACCCCGGCGAACCGGGCGCTCACACCGCCGATCGGCCGGCGCTCACACTCGCCGCGCAGCGCCCACCCCGCCGCCCGCGGTGCGCTCACACCTTTGGCACCGGCGCTCACAGTCCGAGCTGCGCCGGTGTGGGCAGCGGTCACACCCTCGTCGGTCGGTGTGAGCGCCTGGCGGGTGTCGTGGACGGCCGCCGCGTCGACCTTGGCCGCGTGGGGCGCCGGCCCGTCCGGCGGAACGCCGGCCGGATCTTGTGACCATGACTTGCGGCGCCCCGACGTCGACGATCCGGCGTCTGGGTGCCGTACGACCCGGTCGGGGCACGCACGGTTGGCCTTGGCGCCCGGATCGGTGGCCGTCGACGCGCAACGGCTGCGTCCACCGCTGGTTGCGGCCCGGTGGCCACCACGTGGTGCGCCCTCTCGCTGGTGGCCACCCCGGGGCTTGGCCACGACCCTCATTGGTGGCCGCCCTGCGCCGCGGCCACCGGCCGCCACGCGCCGGTGGCCACCCCTGGTGGCCGCGGCGCCGCCAGCGGTGAGCACTGTGGCCAGCCACGGCCAACGGCAGGTGGCCATCGGTGGCCGCGGTGGTCACCGGTGGCCGGGATGGCCACGGGCCGCGCGACCCGGGTGGCCGGACGGCCACCCCGTGCAGCCGCCGTGCACACCTCACACTGCGCAGCACGCCGGCCGCCCGATGGCGACCACCGCGAACGGCGTGGCCACTGTGTCGGGTTGGCTGGCGTGCACACCCCCACGGCCAGACCCGACGTCACCGCGACCACGGCTGTCGCCTGCCACGATCACCGTGGCAAGCGACAACGGCGACGTCGGGCACGCCCGTTGACCAGGCAGTTTGGCCGTCCGTGTGGGAAGGGCAGGACCGGTGACCACCGTCGGCGGGCATGGTGGCGGCGCCAGCCGGCCTGTTCGCTCCGCCTACGCGCGAGCGGCCACCGCCGCAGCGGAGTGGCCATCGAGGCGCGCGGTGGCCGTGGCCAGCTGGTGCGCAGCGGCGGTCAATGCGGTGGTCGGTGGCCAGCACATGGTGGCCACCGACCACCTGTCGGCCGCCTGACCCGGGTCGCCAGCCGCCCCTGACCGACGACCGTGGCCACCCGCCGGCCACCCGACCGCCCGTCGGCCGGCTGGCTGACCATCGTGGTGGCCACCGCGACCGCCATGGCCACCTGGCGCGGGCGCCCCGGTCCGGTGGCAACCTGACCACTGCGGTTTCGGGGTCGCCCCGTGATCCGATGGCCCGGCCAACCGGGGTCAGCGGGGTGGCGGCGCTGCGGGACAACCCCGGTGCCGCGTCGGCACGGGCGTTGCAGCCCACGGGTCGACGGCAACACCGGCCGGTGGCGCTGGCCGCCGTTGCCAGGAGGCGGGCCAGCTGTTCCTGGCGGCTGCCGTCGGGCGCACGGCGGTGGTGTGAGCGGAGTGTGAGAGCGGCCGGCGGACTGCGCGCGGGTGTGTGAGCGGTGGTGTGAGCGGTCGGTCGGCGCGTCGACCGCGGCGCCCGTGGTGGTGGTACGAGGGGCTAACAGTGCAGGTCATGGCGGTGTGATCGGTCGTGTGAGCGCGACAGGCCAGGCCAGGCCGGCGACCGTCGTTGCCGCCACCGGTCGATCCGAATGTGGCCGCTGACCTGGACTGTCATCGGTGTGTGAGCGGGCCGTGGCGTAGTGGACGCCGAGCCCGTTGACCCGACCGGATCTGGTCGCGGCGGCTCGCGCATCCCTTTCCTGCGTATTGGAGCTGATGATGAGTCTGTCCGACGAGTTCGATGACCTGCCCGCCGCGTTGTCGCACCTGCAGGTGGCCGGGTTGGCGTTCGAGGCGTTGACCGCCGCGCCGCGGCTGTTGAGCCTGGACTGCACCGACGTGACCGAGTGGGCCGGTCGCGATCTCGGCCTGCCGGCCGGGCCGGTGCTGCTGTCGGCGCTGCGGGCGTGGCTGCTGGAGCACCCGGACAACCACGCCGCGGCCGACGCGGTGTGGCGGGAGATCATCTGCCGGGCCCGCCGACCGGACAAGGATTGGCAGATCGCCGCGCTGGGCATGGCCCTGCCCCGGTTGGTCCGCCAGGCCGGCGCCCTGGCCCGCGACTACGCCGGTGACCCGCTGGACATCGACGCGGCGATGGTGGAGGGGTTCCTGCATGCGTTGACCCGCCAGGTGCCTGCGTCCGGGCGGGGACTGCACGCCAAGCTGTGCTGGGCGGGCTACCGCGCCGGCCACGATATGCGCTACGCCGACACCGACGTGGCCTACCGAGACGACCTGGACACCGAGTCCGCCGCCCCGCACCGCGGGTACGGGCACGTGGACCTGCTGCTGGCCCGCGCGGTGGCCCTGCAACTGGTCGATCAGGACGAGGCAGACCTGATCGCCGACACCGGGCTGGAGTACCACCCCATCGAGGATCTCGCCGAGCAGACCGGGCAGCCGCTGGACCGGCTGCGCCGGCGGCGGGAACGCGCTGGGCTACGCCTGGCCGGTGGCCTGGCCGGCGGTTACCTCGACGGTGGCCCAGTGGCAAAGCCGGTGAGGAAGAAGCTGGCCGATAACGCGGCCAAACGGCGCGCCAACCGCCAGCAGCCCTGCGAGGCGGCGACGGCCGCCTAGCCACGCACAGCCAGACACCCCGTCGCGGAAGGGGTCCGGTGCCAGCGGGCACCCGGACCCCTTCCGCGTATTGGCATCCCGGTCGCCGACCACGCATCCCCGCCTGCCCGCGACGGTTGCCGCCGCCCCGCCGGTCGCCACCTGCGGCACCGCGCGCCGCGGCGGGCGTCAGGCGAACCCACCCGGCGCGCTCACACCGCCTGCGGCGTCGACGGTGTGAGCGCGCCGGCACCGCCCAGGTGTGAGCGGTGTGAGCGGGGTGTGAGCGGCGGCAGGTGTTCGCCAGCACTCACAAAGCCGGATTGGTGGGTGCGGGACGACGTAGCTCCTCTCACCCGATCTGGGTGCTGACACCGCTGCGGCCGACCCGCCCGCCGCTGGGCGAGAGGGATCGGCCAGCCCCCGGGTGCCGCGGTCTGCGATGCGCTGACACCCGTCGCCTGTTCGCCGCCCATCCATGCAGGGAGGAAACGCTCCTGCCGGACGGGCCCGGCCCTCCTCTCGCCCACGGCGGCCCTATCCGCCGTGAGTCGCCCCGACCACCCAGTGGTGGCGGGGCGGGAGGTGAACCCAATGTTCCGCGCACCACACACCCGCACCCCCCATACCCCGGTGGCGCCCGCCGGGCCGCGGCGGCACCGCATCGGCCGACGCGTCGGCGTGGCCGCGCTGCACATGGCCACCGTCGCGTTGCTGCTGTCGGTACCGACTGCGGCGTTCGCCGACTCCACCGGGCCGGTGTACCTGGCGGCCAAGACGCTGCCCGAGGTCATCTCCGGCCTACAGGCATGGATCATGGGGATCCTCGCCGCGGTCGCCACCCTGTTCCTCGTGCTGGCAGGGGTCTACTACGCCACCGCTGGCGGCGACCCCGCCCAGGTCGACAAGGCCAAAGGGGCGTTCAAGAACGCGCTGGTCGGCTACGGCCTGGCCGTGCTCGCCCCGGTCCTGCTTGAAGTCGTCAAGGGCATCGTCGGGGGCTGACCATGGGGTGGCTCATCGACGGGATCATGGACTGGCTGGTCAAGACGATCCTGAACATCCTCGACGGGGTGCTCTGCCTGATCAGCGAGGCGTTGCTGGTCACCCCGGACGTCACCGGGCTGCCGCAGGTGCAGGCGCTGACCGGCCGGTCGATCTGGATCGTCGACACCATCTTCGTCATCGCGTTCATCGCCGCCGGCACCCTCACGATGGTCGCCGGCGGCGACGAACGCTCCCGCTACACCGTCAAGGACCTGATGCCCCGCGCGATCGTCGGGTTCATCGCCGCGCACTTCTCCCAACTGCTGTGCTCGAAGCTGATCGAGCTGGCCAACGGGCTCACCGACGCCCTCGCGGTCAATGTCAACCACGACAGCGCGCTGGGCGCGATCAAAACCCACCTGCACGCTGCCGCCGACAAGACGGTGCCGCTGCTGTTCGCAGTCCTCGCGGCGATCATCGTGGTGCTGGTTGTGTCCACCGCGTTGAGCATGATCGTCCGCTTTGCGGTGCTGCTGGTGCTCACCTCGATCGCGCCGGTGGCGCTGGCCTGCCACGCGCTGCCGCAGACCGACCCGGCCGCCCGGCTGTGGTGGCGTTCCTTCCTCGGCTGCGCCGCCGTGCCGACGTTGCAGGCGGTCACGTTGACCGCGGGGCACTGGATGCTGCTCGATCCGGCGCACCTGCTGCCGGTCTTCGGCCTGCCGGTGGAACCCGGCGGGATCCTCAATCTGCTGATCGTGATCGTGCTGCTGTGGACCACGGTGCGCATCCCGGGGCTGGTGCGGCGCTACGTCAGCCAGGGCGGGCGTAGCCCCAACTTCCTCGGCATGGTCATCCGGGTCGTGGTGGTGCAGCAGCTGACCCGCCGCGTCCCCGGGCTGGGACGGGCGGTGAGAGTGCGATGAGCGAGACCCGAGACGACAGCCGGGCTCGGATGCCTGCCGACGTCGACGCTCCGGACAAGATCCTCTATGGGCTGACGTTCCGGCAGTTGGCCATCCTCGCCGTCGCTGCGATCATCTTCTACGCCGGCTGGCGCACCCTGCACGCCCTGGTGCCGCAGCCGGTGCTGCTCGGCGCCGGCGGCATCATCGGGGCGCTGGCCGCCGGGCTGGTGGTCGGCCGCCGGGATGGGCTGCCGCTGGATGTGTGGCTGCGGCACGCCTTCCGGCACAGCCGCGCCCCCAAGGCGTTGTCCACCGTCGACACGACCACCAGCCACCCGGACTGGGTGCAGGCCCCGAAGGCGCGGGTCGCCCTGCCGGCGCCGTTGAAGCTGCCGGCCACCGCGATCGACGACGACGGGCAGATCACCCTCACCGGTGCGCGGGCGGCGATGGTCGCCGCGACCAGCGTCAACCTCGCCCTGCGCACCGCGGATGAGCAGGCCGCGCTGATCGACACGTTCGGCCGGTGGCTGAACTCGCTGTCCTCGCCGACGCAGATCGTGGTGTCGGCGCAACCGGTCGACCTGGCCAGCCACGCCCGCGGCCTCGCCGCCCGGGTGGACGGCCAGCCGCATCCGGCGCTGGCCGATGCCTGTGCCGGGCACGCCGAGTTCCTCGACGACATCGCCCGGCGGCGGGATCCGCTGCGCCGGCAGGTGCTCGTCGTGACCCGCACGGCCGGCGCCGAGCGGGGTGACCACGCGGCCCGCCGCCGCGCCGACGACACCGCCCGCGCCCTGGCCGGTCTCGGCGTCAACGTCCGCGCCCTGGACGCCCCCGCGGTCACCGCCGCGCTCGCCGCCGCCGCCGACCCGTTCAGCCCACCCCGCCCCGGCGGCCGCGCCGCCCCCACCACCACCATCACCGCACCTCCGGTGAGGAGATCGAAACCCAGCGGGAGGAACCGATGAAGTCACATCTGCGCCGGCACCGCCCCACGGAGCCGGCCGCGCACCACGCTGGCGAGCAGATCCTCGCCGGAGGCGCGGTGGAGGTGGGGGCGCGGTTTCTGCGGGTTGGGGATGGCTATGCCGCGACGTTGGTGGTGACCGGGTATCCGGCCGAGGTCGGTGCGGCGTGGTTGGAGCCGCTGCTGTCGTGGCCGGGCCGGCTGGATCTGGCGTTGCACATCGAGCCGCTGCCCGCCCCCATCGCGGCGTCGCGGCTACGCACCCAACGTGCCCGCCTCGAATCGTCGCGGCGCGCCGACGAGGCCAAGGGCAAGCTGGCCGACCCGTACGTGGAGGCGGCCGCCGACGACGCCGCCGACCTGGCCGAGCGACTCGCGCGTGGCGTGGCGAAGCTGTTCCGGGTCGGCCTGTACTGCACGGTGCACGCCCGAACGGAGCAGGAGCTGGTCGAGGCGTGCGCGCAGGTGAAAGCCGCCGCGGCATCGACATTGCTGGAGGTGCAGCCGGCCACCTGGCGGCATTTGGCCGGCTGGACCACCACCCTGCCCCTGGCGACGGACTCGCTGCAGATGCTGCGCACGATGGACACCGCCGCGCTGGCCGCCGCATTCCCCTTGGCCAGCCCGGATCTGCCGGCGACGCTGCCCGGCGACGATCCCCCGACCGGCGGGGTGCTGTACGGGGTGAACCCGGCCTCCAACGGGGTCGTGTGGTGGGACCGGTGGGCCTGCGAGAACTACAACTCCGTCGTCCTGGCCCGAAGTGGGGCGGGCAAGTCGTACTTCGTGAAGTTGGAGGTGCTGCGCAGCCTGTACCACGGGGTGCAGGTCGAGATCATCGACCCGGAAGACGAGTACATCCGCCTCGCCGACGCGGTCGGCGGCATCGTCGTGCGCCTCGGCGCCCACGGCGTGAAGATCAACCCCCTCGATCTGCCGGTCGGGGACCGACGCCCGGACGTGCTCACCCGCCGCGGCCTGTTCCTCCACACGCTGGTCGCGGTGCTGCTCGGGTCCTCCGGACGGGAGCCTGCGCTGACGGCCGCGATGCAAGCCGCCTTGGACCGCGCGATCCTGGCCGTGTACCGCAACGCCGGTATCACCGCCGACCCGCGCACCCACGGCCGGTCGGCGCCGCTGCTGGCCGACCTGGCTTCCAGCCTGGAGGGGGACCCCGACCCGGCAGCAAGGGAACTCGCCGCCCGGCTGGCTCCCTGGGTCGTCGGCAGCTTCAAAGATCTTTTCGACGGACCAACAACCTCCCGCCCGGAGGGCCACCTGGTGGTGTGGTCGCTGCGGCACCTGCCCGACGAGCTGCGCACCGTCGGCACCCTCCTCGCGCTGGATCACATCTGGCGGCAGGTCGACCTCCCACGCGAGTACCGAGACCGTCGCGATGGATCCCGCCCGGAGGGCCGCCGGCGGCTGGTGGTGGTCGATGAGGGGTGGCTGTTGATGCGCGACGGTGAGGGCGCTCGGTTCCTGTTCCGCATGTCGAAGGCCGCCCGCAAGCGCAACGCCGGCCTGACCGTGGTCACCCAGGACGCCGTCGACGTGCTCGGCACCGACCTCGGCCAGGCCGTCGTATCGAACGCCGCCACCCAGATCCTGCTCAAGCAGGCCCCGCAGGCCATCGACGCGGTCGGTGACGCGTTCGGGCTCACCGCCCGCGAGCGGCGGCTGCTACTCGCGGCCCGCACCGGCACCGGCCTGTTGATCTCTGGGACCAACCGGACGTCGTTCGAGGCGGTGTCCTCGCCGGCCGAGCACGCCCTGGCCACGAACCTGCTTGACTTCGACAATTCTGAAGCCCCGGATGAGGTGAACTCACGCGTGGACCTGCTGTGAGTATCGCAGGCGGTGCTTGGGTTCGGTGGCCGCGGCGGCGGTCACCCGAACCCGATGTCGGCAAGGAGCCCGACCCGGCACGGCTGAGTCGGAGGAGACCCGCTTCTGCCGATGACGGCCGTTGCCCAAGGGCCCGGTGGTTAGCACACGGGTCGCTGCGCGGGGTCCGGTACACGAGCGGCAGGGATTGAGGATCAATCGTCAAGACCAGTGGATCGGTGTGCTGGTCTCATCCGAGGGGCACCCACTGGCCGAGTGGGCGGGGCAGGACTTCTGTCAACGGTCATCGAGTTTCCGTGGCCGCTCGACACCTTCGGTGCCAGATGCGAAATGGGAAACTACTGGGTGGCGCGGCCCACGCTCACGCACTATGCCGACGAGGCGACGCTGGCCAGGCATCTGAAGTTCCGGTATCGATGGGACGTCGTCAAGTCGACTGAGATGATTTGCCCCGTTGCCCCAGCCCGTGGGCCGGGCCGTAGGACTTCGGTCCCGCTGGACTCGGACGAAGTGCTCTGGCTGGTCTCAGGCGAGGCGTGTCTGCTGGTAGGAGAGGGTGGCGAGCCGTTGGCTGGAGGAGCGACATGGCGAGGATCGAGGGTGAAATCACGATCGGTCGTCCCGTGGATGTGGTGTTCGACTACGTCGCGGACCAGGCCAACGAGCCGCAGTACAACTCCAGCATGGTTCGCGCCGAGAAGGTCAGCGCCGGGCCAATCGGCAAGGGAACCAAGTTCCGCTCCGCGGTGCGGTCCGCAGGACGCACCGCAGAGATGCTGATCGAGTTCACCGATTACGACAGGCCGAGGTTGTTCGCCTCCACCACGACGATGAAGCAAGCCGACATCGAATACATGCTGAGGTTTGAGCCGGTCGCGGCGGGAACGCGCATGAGGTGGTCCGGGCAGGTCCGGCCGAAGGGCGCGTTTCGGCTGCTCGGTCCTCTGATCCTCTGGCTCGGTCGGCGTCAGGAGCAGCGCATCTGGCAGAGCATGAAGAAGCACCTCGAAGGCGCGCCGGTAGGCGGAACGTAGCCGGAGATGGACGTGGTCTCCTGGGTTGGCGGCATCGCTGCGATGGTGGCGGCAGCGACACTGCTGGTCGGGATTGCGGGAGTGGCCCCGCGCGGTCATCGGGCACGCCCGTGGCTGGTCGTCCTGTTTAAGATCAATGCCGGGCACAGCGACGTCTCCCGCGAGACGTTACGCGGGGTTGAACCTGTCGATGTCTTGTTGCTTGTCCTCGCCGGGGCGACCTACACCGGCTTCTGGCCCGGGCCTGGTGCGCACCACGTCGTGTGGATGACCATCGCGATCGCCCAACCACTGTTGGGCATCCCGCTCCTGCTGGGCACCCGCCTGTTCGGCCGATCCGGGCTAATGGGTGGCGCCCTTGTGCTTTCGATCCTCATGGTCGTCGATGGCACCTGGACCGCTGCCGGGTGGTTCGGAGTGATAGCCAGCCTTCTCCTCCTGGTCGGCGACTTCGGGACGACAGGGCGTCCCTCGCGGCTACTGGCGGCGCTCCTCGCCGTCGGCTATGGCGCGCTGGTCGCCTGGTTCGGCTGGGTCGCGGTGCTCCTGCTCGCGTAATGCGAGTGCCTTTGGCCTGAGCTGCCCAGGTAGCCGTTGGCCGCCCGGGGCTGCCAACCTCGCCCAACTGTGTATCGACGGCAGGGCGGGTGAGCGGTGGATCCTCGACAAGGTCAGCGAGATCCTCGCCAGGTCCGGCTACGCCACCAGCGTCATCGCGCTGCCCCTCGGTCAGCTGTGCGGCTTGGACGACGAATGGGGAGCCGGGTGGGCCGCTCCGACGCGGAACTACGAGCCGTCACCTACCAATCGTGCCTTGCCCAACTCCGCCTCGCAGTCACCGCCGAACCGTCCTCAATGGACCGCGGTCCGACCGGGTGTGACTATCGCTGGCGGATATTGGTTCAGCGGCCCGCGCGGCGGGTGTGCTCGAACTCGGTCGTCGCCGGCGGGTCGAGCACCTTGGTGTATCGGGTGGCCTGGGTGACGGACAGGCCGAACAGGTCGCTGATGCGGCGGGCGTCGCCGGCGGTGGCGATGGCTTCGTCGAGGATGCGGTCCTCGCGGATGGCCTTGGCTGAGATGCCGAGTTTCTTGCCGATGCCCCAGGTACCGATCGGTCCAGTGTGGACGGCGGTCTTGTAGTTGATGAACAGGTGCGGGTTGGCGGTGTTGGGCCAGCGTCGTGCCCGGTGGTCCAGCCAGGCGCCGACCTTCGCCAGGGCGATGGGGGCGAGCAGGATCGCACGCCCGTCGAGGTGCAGGCGTCCGTCGTGGATGTCGGTGAGCAGGAGCTTGACGACCTGGCCGGATCGTAGGCCGTGGAAGGCGAGCAGGGCGGCGATGGCGGCGATAGTGACGTCGCCGCTGTTGACCAGGTGCTGCAGTACGGCCACGTCGACGGGCAGCGGGAGTCGGGTCTCGGCCTTGGCGCCGCGCACGCCGCGGGTCGGGTCGACGAACACGAGTCTGCGTCCCTTGAGGACCTGGAAGATCGAGCGGCAGCCGCCGATGGGTGTGGCCCGTGGGGTTCCGGCCGGTGGCAGGATCGCCAGGAAGTCCTCCCGGCTGATCTCGCGCAATGAATCGTGGTCGGTGGCCCAGGCGCGCAGCGCGGGCATGGCAAAGTCAAGCTGGCTGTAGATGGTACTGGCGGCGCGGGGCCGCCGCCGGGGCGGTGTCGTGCTGCCGTGGCGCATGACGTCGAACCAGACTGCCAGTTCGGCGCGCATGGGCTCGGGCAGGCCGGTGGTGCGGTGGGTGAACCAGCGCTCGATGACCGGGGTGCGGTCCTCGTGCAGCATCCCGGCCGCGTCGAGGACCTGGCGGGCGGTGGGGACGCCGATGCCGATGGTGGCCAGCTGGTCGACGTCGCTGGCGTTGACCGGGGCGCCGGGGGTGTCCTGGATGCCCAGCAGGATGCGCACCCCGCGCAGGGTGCGTTCCCGGACCGTCTTGGACCATCCGTGTCGGTCGGCCTGCTCACCGAGCACGCGTTGCAGGTGGGCGGCCATGCCGGGGTGTTGTGGTGGCGGAAATGCGTGGTGCATCCCGGCGTGCAGGTCGTGCA
>Ga0209382_10000387_pt1 | contig 72425 bp, 77 predicted proteins | sample SoiMetdeltSBSDD5_FD_187599 | JGI IMG/M metagenome (GOLD analysis project Ga0209382, IMG submission 187599) | Bulk soil microbial communities from a Populus tree surrounding site in Tennessee, USA - Soil MetaG P. deltoides SBSDD5 (SPAdes) (version 2) | ecosystem: Environmental > Terrestrial >... | reverse complement strand
GAGCGCGAAGGCGGGTCGGGTAATGGCCCGAAGCTCACAGGCCAGATCCAGGTAACCGGCAGCGCCCCGTACGAGCTCGACGACAACAACAATGGCATCGGCTGCGAGCCGTACTAGCTACGGCCCGGGTTAAGCGCGACTGGAACAAGATCGGGCGACGTGACCGGCCTACTCCCGCAGTCCGATGGCTTCCAGGGCCTCGGCCCGACCGCATCGGAGCGCCACAGGGCCGCCTCCGTGATCCGGTCTTGCCGGTTAAAGGCTTCGATCCAACGCAGCGCGACCTTCCACGTTCTCCTGCGACATCGCCTACTCCGACAGTCCGGCGGCTTCGAGGGCCTCCTTGGGATCGAGATAGCCCCGGACCGAAGTCGTCTTGCCGTTCTTGATCTCGGTCACGAGGGCGAAGGGCGTCAGGATCTCGGCGCCGCTTGCCTTGCCAACCGCGCGGTTGCGGCCGATCGCGACGAGTCAATCCCCCAGGTCGCGGATCTCCGAGATCTCGATGCGGATCTCGCCGAAGGCCTCGTTGAGGTCTCGGAGCATCTTGCGGACGCCTGCGTGTCCCCGAAATACCGTCTGTTCCCCTCCCAGGAACGCGTGGAGCGCCGAGTGCCACTCCACCTCGGGGTCGAGTTCCACCAGCAGCATGTCGACGTCTCCGCGGTTGCCCGCCTCAAGTCCGCGCTTGAAAGCCTCCACGTTCTCCTGCGACATGGGCTCCGCAGTATCTCGCTACTCCCGCAGCCCGGCGGCTTCGAGGGTCAGGGATCGCTCGATTTAGCCGCCTGCTCGAACCTCCTTCCGAAGCCGTTGCACGGCGGTAGCGAGTTGCCCCACCCGGTCGCGGAGCCGGCTGATTGTCCTGGTTTGGCTGCGAAGCGGCGCGGCGGGTTTCGGCGCCGTCCCGAGCCGTCCCGAACTGTTGACGACGACCGCTTTCGTTGGCCCGCTGATCGCCTGGTTCCAGACCCCGGCGAGGAAGGTCTTGGTCTGGTTGGCGGCGGTGCCGATCCGAATCGTCCCCGACTCGCCGGCGACGCCCGGATTCGCGATGTCGATGTTGCGACCGCCCGTGGTCAGGTTGATGCCGGCGCTGGGGCCGATCGCGACGTTCCGCGAGGCGGTCGAGTTGAAGAGCGCCTGGTTCCCCACGGCGACGTTGCCATTCCCGGTCTGGTTGGCGAGGAGGGCCGCGAAGCCGGTGGCGACGTTGTTGTCGCCGGTCGTGTTCGAGAACAGCGAGTTGCCGCCGACCCCAATGTTGTCCTCGCCCGTGGTGTTATCGGGCAGGGCGACTTGGCCGATCCCGACGTTGAGGTCGCCGCTGGTGAGGTCGTCGAGGGCGAGGTTGCCGACGGCGGTGTTGCCGGCACCCGAGGTGACGTCGGGCATCACCGAGCGGCCCAGGCCGACGTTGTTGAAGCCGGTGAAGGTCAGGTTGAAGAGCATGCTGGGATCGCCGGCAGCGGCGTTGTTGCTGTTGTCGAAGTAGACGCCGCCGGTGTCGGCGCTGGCCGGCGCAGCGGCGACGCCGAACGCGGTCGCCAGGGCGAGCGCGGCGATGACTGCACGGGTCCGACCCGATCGAGGTCGTTGACGCATCTGGATTCCTCCCTGTCCGTCGATGGAGGCGGAAGCCAAGGCGTCGGCCGAGTCCCTGCGGGCTGGTCGGCGGGTCGGCGCTCCGCCGATGTGAGCCGACCCTCTCACTCCACGCTCGGCGGGTCAAGGCGATGACGTCCCTACTCCCGCAGCCCGGCGGCTTCGGCAGATTTCTAGCGCACGAGGTCGAAGTGAAGCCGGATGCCGTGGACGGTCAACTTGCCCGCGACGCCATTGAATTGGCGGGTGCCGCCGATCACCACGAGGTGGTGGTCGCCACGCTGGAGATCACCCTTGACCCGGATATGGCCCTTGCCGCCGATCCTGCCGTTCAGGTGAAAGAGCGCGTGGCACTTGAGCCCGCGCCCCTTGTCCCGGCACTTAACGCGGTCGCGGCCGACCTTGCTGCCGCGGTTGTTCGGGTCAAGGAGCTTGTGCTTGGCGACAAACGCGTTGGAGCCAGCTCGGTGAGACGACTTCTGATTCGCGAGCACCGTGAAGTGACGATCGAACGCAGCCGCCGGGGATGCGAGCACGGCGGTGGCGAGCGCCGCGATAGCTGCGCCCAGGATGAACTTACGCATCTGGATTCCTCCCTTTCCGTCGGTGGCGACGGAGGCCGAATACGTCGGCCATTCCAGTCGGGCCGGTCGGCGGCTCAAGCGCTCCGCCGAGGTGGGGCGAGCCTCTCACCCGACGCGGGCAGAGTCAAGTTGATGAAGCCGCTACTCCCGCAGCCCGGCGGCTTCGCCTCAGGCGCTCGGGTCGGTCACGCAGACGGTCGTATGGACGTCGAAATTCGAGGCGTTGGAGGGCGAGCCGCTTTCGGCGACGATCAACGGGTGGTAACCGCTGCCGTTGTCGTCCAAGGCGTCGGTCCAGAAATATTCGCCGCTACTGACCCCCGGGACGTCGTAGTTGATAGCCAGCGACTGGGCTTCCCCGATCGATGGCAGGCGCAGGCCGTGTCCGGCGCAGTAGACGGCTGCGGGTTGCCACTGTCTCTCCGCCCCGTCAGACCCCGCGCAGATCGGCCCGAACTTGGCAAGGAGCGGGGTCTGGCAGGTGTCGACGCCGCTTCGATCGGCGATGTCCGCGCCGTTGATCGATCCGGCGATGATGTTCGCGTGCTTGCCGTTTGGCGGCTTGTGGCCGGAGACGGTGCCGGGGGCGATCTGGCTATTCGAAGAAACGACGATGGCGGCCATAGCCGTGCCGCCTCCGAGAACAACGAACGCGAGGATTGTGACCATCACGTTCGCGTAGGTCAGGTGGGAACGAATCCATTGACGCATCAGGGGCCCTCCCAGTCATTCGGGGCGGAGGCCAGGTGCGTCGGCGAGTCCGTTCGGGCTTGTCGGCAATCGGCAATCCGCCGATGTCGGGGCGAGCCTCTCATCCGAGGCTCGGGGGGTCAAGGCGATGAAGGGGCTACTCCCGCAGGCCGGCGGCTTCGAGGGTCCGCTCAGGACCCCCGAAGATCGCGCCAGATGGATGCGGTCCAATTCGCCCGCTGAAAGCGAATCGCGGCGGGGTGTCCGCCGCGATTCACTCCCGCGGAACGGCTAGACCTTGATCGTCTTGCTGAAGCCCTTCTTGCACAGGTCGGTCTTCTTGGCGTAGGCGTAGAACTTGCCCTGAACCTGCCCGGAATTACCGGTGTTCCAGCTGCCGTCGCTGTCGCTGGTGTCCGTGTAGAGCTTCTTGTCCGTGCTCGGGTTCTGCGAGCTGCCCTTCTGCTTGTAGACCTTGACCGTGCGGTTCTTCACGCACTTGGCCTTCGAGCTCTTGACCTTTCCCTGGAATCCGTCGCCGTTGTACTTGATGGTGACGGTGGTTGCCGCCTTGCCGCGGGCCCCCGCAACGCTGACCATCGCCACCGCCCCGCAGAGCAGCGCCACGACGATGGCAACCGAGAGCTTCTTCATTCGATCTCCTTTGCACTTGGGCAGACCGGCCCTGCGCCGGGCTGCGCTGGTCATCCGACCCTACATCGGATCGCGGCGATCTTGATGGCGATCGAATCGAGTGATGCGACCACCGACACCCCCACGGCTCGTCGAGCCGTAGGCGTCCGGCCAGCTCTAACCTCCCGTCGTCTAACCCGGATTCGCGGCACGCACAAGCCCAGGGGATCGGGCAGGTTACCCGCGCTTCGGGGCGCGGAAGGTGATCGAGTCCAGTGCGTAGTTGGCGCTGTTCTGTACCGGGCCGCCCACCTCGACGTCGCCGTTCGGACTTATGAACACGCGGCCGGCATTCCCGGTGGCGATCGTCGGGATGAACAGCTCCTGGCCGGGGCGATACCCCGGCGGCAAATTGAAGATCACGGTGTCCCGAGTCGCCGTGACCGTCCCCTTCAGGTGAACGATGCGTTCGTGATCGATGAAGAACCCCGCCGTGCTGAAGCCATCGCCGAAGTTGTGGGCACCGTTCTGGAAGCGCGGCTCCCCGGCCGCCCCGATCTCGTGATACGGCTCGGCCGGCGTGAGGTCAGCGCCGGTGAGCGAGTGGTCCTGGACCTTCGCACCGTTGACGGCGCCGGCCCTGATCTTCGGGTTCGTCACCGCACCCTCGTGGAGCTTCTTGGCTGTGACGGCGCGATTCGCGATGTCGTTGGTGTCGATCCTCGTGGCGGCATAACCGACGCCGCCGATCGACACGAACAGCGAGATCAATGAGATCACCAGTGCCGGTGAGGGCCGTCCCCTGCTTGCTTGCTGTGGCATGTGAACCTCCGTCGGGTGGCTGCAGGGCGACTCTAGACGCTTCGGCGGCGAGCGAGGAACGTCCGAAATCACGTTTCTGGGAGATCCGTCCCGCGGACGCCGACCCCTGCGATAGTCGAAATTGCGGTATATGCTTCAAGCGAATCCGCGGCATCATCGGGCACGCGGTACCACCGGTCAGCAGGAACGCGCCGATGTCAGCAGCGACAGTCGAGCCCAAGGTCCCGGCCGATGGGCTTCCTGTCTTCGTCGCGAACGGCAGGCGCCGCGACCGCGCCGTGCGGGCTGGGAAGGTCGCACTGGGCATCGCGCTCACGGGATGGCTTGCCGCTCTCTGCGCCAGCCTGGTCGGGTTCGGACCGCTACCCTTGCCGGCGCTCTCGGGCTCCGATGACGGGCAGGCGGTTTCCGCCGTGCGTTCCGAAGGCCCCGGCACCAGGCCTGTCGGGCACGTGACCCGCCGAGCTCCCAGCGACGCCGCGAGCAGTGTCAAATCGTCGACTCCTTCGGGGAGGGGGACAGACGCGGGAGGTGGCCGTGCCACCACCGGACCAACCACCGGCACGAACGACACTCCAGCGCGGACACAGGCGACCACCGCGAACCTCGCCTCGCCGTCCTCCACCGGGTCGTCTTCGAACCAGACAACGAGTCCACCGCCCACAAGCACGCCGCCGGCCCCGTCACCGGCGCCCCCGCCACCGGCGCCCCCGCCCACCACGACCACGCCGCCTCCATCCGATTCGACGAGCCCGCCCGATCAGCCCGGCCCGACGGGCTCGCCCGACGGAAGCGGCGGCACGACCTCGGGGTCATCATCGTCCGGGTCGACGACCCCTACCCCGGATACGTCGGGCAGCGGCGGCGTGCCCGGCTGAGGACACACCGCGACGACGGGTCCGGACCGATCGAGCGTGGGTCCCGAAGTCCAGGCGAGGAGTGAAGCGGCGCGCCGGATCGGGCGCAGCATCGAACGCCCGCCGGCCCATTGGCTCCTCCTCGCGCTACTGCTCGCCGCCATCCTCCTGATGCCGGCCGTGCAGGGCCTGACCACTTTTAGCACCGGTCGCAGTGGCACCGCGACGACGGGTACCGAGGATCCGGCGCTGAGCGGCTCGGCCGCGATCTGGAGGGTCGACGGCGACCGTCTGGTCCCGGCCGAGACCCAGGTCGGCCGGCGAATCGCGCTGACCTTCGACGACGGTCCGGATCCGACCTGGACTCCTCGAATCGCTGCCATCCTGACCCGGTTCGGAGCGCCTGCCACCTTCTTCGAAGTCGGCGAGCAGGTGGTGCGCTATCCGGGCGTGGTCGCGGCCCTGCGGCGAGAGGGTTTCGAGCTGGGGAACCACACCTTCGAGCACACGGACCTCACGACGATCCCGGGCTGGCAGCGGCACCTCCAGGTCTCGATGACCGATACCGCGATCGCCGGCGCGGCCGGCGTCCGGACGCACTTCTTCCGTCCCCCGTATTCGAACCGGCCCAACGGAGTCACGCAAGAGCAGGCCACGGCGTTCGCATCGACGCTCGATCCCGGCCGCTTCATCGCGCTCGCCAATTACGACAGCGAGGACTGGGAGCAGCCGGGGGTCGCGGACATCGTTCGGCGCGCGACACCGCCTGGACACCGGGGCGGAGTCATCCTCATGCACGACGGAGGCGGCGATCGGTCTCAGACCGTGGCTGCGCTGAAGCAGCTGGTGCCGCGCCTGGAACAACGCGGCTTCCGGCTCGTGCCTCTGTCCCGGCTCGCCGGCATCTCGAAGGCCGAGGCCCTGCCTGCTGCCTCCGGCTCGGAGCAGCTACGAGGGAAGCTTCTGATCGGCGCACTCGCCGCTGCCCGTTGGGTGACGGAGTTGTTCTTCTTCCTGTTGATTCCCGTCGGCGTGCTGGCCGTGCTGCGCGCGGCCGTGACCGTCGTTCTTGCCCGTCGCCAGTCAAAGCGATGGCGCCGACGGTCGGCGCCGGGGTTCACTCCGCCGGTTTCCATCTTGGTGCCGGCGTTCAACGAGGCCGAGGTCATCGCGAAAGCGCTGAGCTCACTGTCGGGAGGTGATTACCCGTCACATGAGGTGATCGTGGTCGATGACGGGTCGACCGACGGCACCGGCGAGCTCGTCGAGGGCCTTGGTCTGCCGGGGGTACGGCTGGTTCGTCAGCCTAACTCAGGGAAGGCCGCGGCCCTGAACGCGGGGCTTGCGGTGGCCAAGGGCGAGGTGATCGTCACCGTGGACGCCGACACCGTGTTCGAGGAGGACACCCTGCGTCGCCTCGTCGAGCCGTTCGCGGACCCGGGCGTGGGGGCGGTCGCGGGCAACACGAAGGTCGGGAACCGTAAGGGCCTGCTCGGCACGTGGCAGCACATCGATTACGTCACCGGCTTCAACCTTGACCGGCGGCTGTACGTCGTGCTGCAAGCCATGCCGACGGTACCCGGGGCGGTCGGGGCGTTCCGGCGGGAGGCGATCGAGGTTGGGGGCGGCTTCTCCTCCGCGACGCTGGCCGAGGACACCGACCTCACGATCACGATCGGCCGCGCCGGATGGTCCGTCGCCTACGTCGAGGATGCCCGTGGCTGGACCGAAACCCCGTCGACCCTCGCCGGGTTGTGGCGACAGCGCTATCGCTGGTCCTATGGGACCATGCAGGCAGTCTGGAAGCACCGGTCAGCGCTGTGGCGACGCGAGCCCGGGAAGGTCGGCCGGCGCGGTCTGCCCTACCTGATTCTGTTCCAGATCGCGCTTCCGCTTCTCGCACCGGCGATTGACATCTTCGCCCTGTACGGCGTGGTATTCCTCGATCCGCTGCCCGTTCTCGGATTCTGGCTCGCCTTCAACCTGCTTCAGCTTGCGCAGAGCGTCTATGCCTTCAGACTCGACGGCGAACGATTGCGGCCGCTCTGGGCATTGCCATTGCAGCAGTTCGTCTACCGCCAGCTGATGTACCTCGTCGTGATTCAGTCGGTCATCAGCGCGGTGCGCGGGCTCGGCCTGCGCTGGCAGCACGTGGAGCGCACGGGGGAAATCGAGGTGGCCACCTGAGTCTTGGCTGCTCGTACGAGGGCTATGCTCGGGACCACGGAAGCGACGTCGGCATGGAGAAGAGCGGACCGCAGAAAAGCAAATCGCCGTCTGAGCTGATCGACGCGAGAATCGAGGAGCTGGGCGACTGGCGGGGCGAAATGCTCGGCCGGCTCCGTACGTTGGTCAAGGAAGCCGATCCCGAGGTCGTGGAGGAGTGGAAGTGGAGAGGGGTCCCGGTGTGGTCGCACGACGGCCTGATCTGCACCGGCGAGACCTACAAGAAGGTCGTGAAGATGACCTTCGCCAAAGGGGCGGCTCTGGAGGATCGTTCGGGCCTCTTCAACTCCAGCCTGGAGGGGAACACGAGGCGCGCCATCGACTTCCACAAGGGCGATCAGGTAGACGAGGAGGCGCTGATGACCCTCGTTCGCGCCGCCGTGGCCCTGAATAGGTCCAAAGCCAAGCGTTGATCCACGGAATAGGAATCGGCTGGCCTTAAGGCCCGCCGTCCCGAACGTCAACGAAACCCTGGCGCAGGACGCCGATCCCGCGCTTGCCTGGCAGGATGGATCGATGCGCCGTTTGATGTTCATCGGCTCGGCGGTCGTCTTCCTGGACGTCGTGTTCTACGAGGCGATCACGCCGCTTCTTCCGGGCTACGTTGACGACCTCGATCTCTCGAAGACCGCCGCCGGCGTGCTGTCCGGCGCATACGCCGCCGGAACGCTGGTAGCGTCGCTTCCCGCGGGGTTCATCGCGGCCCGAGCCGGCCCGCGACGCACGCTCCTCGCCGGCCTCGCGCTGATGGGAACCGCCAGCATCGCGTTCGGGTTCGGCAATCACATCGCGCTCCTTGACGCCGCCCGCTTCCTGCAGGGGATCGCCGGGGCGCTCACCTGGGCTGGGGCCATCACGTGGCTGATGGTCACCGCGCCCGAGTCGCGCCGCGGCACCGTCATCGGGGACGTCCTCGCGATCGCGATCGCCGGCGCGCTGCTCGGCCCGGCAGTGGGCGCGCTGGCGCATGCGATCGGGACGAAGCCCGTTTTCTCCTCGGTACTGGTCATCGCGCTCGCGCTCGCGATTCTGACGCTGCGATTGCCGTTTCCCCCCCGGGGGGAACGACTCGATCTCCGCCAGACGGCGACTGCCATCAGACGTCCTGTCGTGCTTCGCGCGACCGGGTTCGTGATGGCGCCCTCGGTCCTGTTCGGAGTGATGGCTGTCTTGATTCCGCTGCGGATTCATCACCTGGGTGGCGGCCCGGTCGTCATCGCCGCTGGGTTCATGGTTGGAGCGGCATTCGAGGCGAGCCTCGCCGCCTGGACGGGTAGGCTCTCCGACCGCATCGGGCGGTCCCGTCCCTACTTCGTCGGCATGGTCTTCTGCGCGATCGCCCTCGCGCTGCTCCCGATGTCGGACAGCCTCGGCATCGCGTTGGCGCTCCTCATCGCGCTCTCGATGGGCGCCGGCGTCTGTTTCACCCCGGCGCTCGCCATGCTGAGCGACGCCGCTCAGGACAGCGGGCTGCATCAGGGCCTGGCCGCAGGCCTCATCAACATCGCGTGGGCCGCGGGGCAGGTCCTCGGCAGCATCGGCAGCGGCGCCGCGGCTACCGTCGCCGGCGACGCGCTCCCGTGCCTGATCGTGGCGGCTGGGCTGGTCGGGACCGCGCTGGGAGCCTGGCTCAACGGCATCGGGCGGGGCCGATATGTTGCCCGCGCATGAGCGAACAACCCGTTGCGCCGCCTCCGGGCGAGCCGCCTTCGCAGCCGTCGGCGGAGCCGCCGACCACTGAACCTCCTGCTGGGCCTCCAGCGCCGCCCGGCGCGGGGCCGCCGGGTGACCGCGCGCGGATCATCGTCCGGGACGATCTCGAGCGCTCGCGACTGACGGTCTTCTTCCGCCTGCTGCTGGTCATCCCGCACCTGATCGTGCTCGGGGTCTTCAGCCTGCTCGCGGCCTCCATCGCGTTCGTCAACTGGTTCGCGATCCTATTCACGGGGAGGGCGGTGGGCCATGACATGCAGGCGCGATACCTGCGGTACTTCACCCACGTCGACGCCTATCTCAACCTCGCGGCGAACCCCTGGCCAGGATTCGAGGGAGATCCCGGCAGCTATCCGATCGACACGCAGGTCCCCCCCGCTGAGCCTCAGAGCCGATGGAAGACCTTCTTCCGGCTGCTGCTGGCCGTCCCGGCGCTCCTGCTGGGCTCCGTTTTCGGCGCATCCGGCGTCTACGGCGGGCTCGGGAACTACCGCATCAGCATCGGGATCATCGGGACGGCGGCATTTCTCGGCTGGTTCGCCGCGCTCATCCGGGCGCGAATGCCGCGCGGCATTCGCGATCTGATCGCTTACGGGCTCGGGTACTCGGTTCAGGTCGCCGCGTACGTGCTGCTCGTCACCGACCGCTATCCGAACAGCGACCCGCTCTACCACGACTACGGCGACCGGCCGGACGATCATCCGATCAGGATCTCCGAGGATGACGACCGGCGGCGCTCGCGGCTCACGGTCTTCTTCAGAGGACTGCTCTGGCTGCCCCATCTCGTCTGGCTCCTGCTCTGGGGGATCGTCGTGTTCTTCACGGTGATCGCGAACTGGTTCGTGACCCTGTTCGCCGGGCGGCCCGCCGAGGCGCTCCATCGCTTCAACGCGGCCTACGCCCGGTACCTAACTCATAACTCGTCCTACCTGTACCTGGTCGCGAACCCGTTCCCGGGCTTCACGGGTCAGGCCGGGAGCTACCCCATCGACCTTCACGTCGCCGGGCCCGAGCGCCAAAATCGCTGGAAGACCGGCTTTCGACTGATCCTGGCGCTCCCGACGATGCTGATCAACTCCGCGATCAGCAACGCCCTCGTGTTCGTCGCCGTGTTCGCCTGGTTCGTCGGGCTGATCAAGGGCGAGATTCCAGCGGGCCTGCGGAACCTCGGGGTCTTCGCGCTCCGCTACAACGGCCAGCTCTTCGCGTACCTGGCGCTGCTCACCGACCGCTACCCCTTCAGCGGTCCATCGCTCGAGACGGTGGAGCCGGAGCCGGTCGTCGTGCCCGAGCGCGCTTGATCGAAGCGGCCAGGGCGGATCGCCGGGTCCTCGTCGCGCTCGCTGTGGGCGCGGCCGTCGCCATCGGCGCCTGGATCTTCGCCGTCCTCCAGCTCTGGCAGACCAGCGTCCCCGGCGACCTCTCGCTGCCGAATCTGGATCCCGCGCGCTACTTCACCCAGCACCAGCTCGACCGCGCCGCCAGCTATCAGGCATTCCTTCGAATCGACGCGCTGCTCGCGCTCATCGCTCAGCTGGTTGCGCTCGGGATCTACGCCGTCAAGGGCCCGGGGTTCGTGCGGGAGTCGGCGGCGGGCCGGATCGGGACGGGGATGCTCCTCGGAATGCTTGGGCTGGCGTTCGTCTGGATTGCCCAGCTCCCGTTCGGTGTCGCCGAGCTGTGGTGGGAGCGCGGGCACGACGTCTCGAGCCAGGGGTACGTCGACTGGCTCATCAATTACTTCCTGTCGGCGGGCGGCGCGTTCCTGTTCATCTCGCTGGCGATGCTGATCGTGATGGCGCTGACGGGCGTCTGGCGACGCGCCTGGTGGGTCGCTGCGGCGCCGGCACTCGTTGCGGTCTTTCTCGCATTTGCCTTCGTCCAGCCCTACCTGATCCCGGGCCAGCACCCCGTGCGCAACCCGGCGATCGCCGCCGATGCGGATAGGCTCGCCGCCAAAGAGGGAATCCCGGGAACCACGGTGCGCGTGCAGGACACGCACAACCTTGGCGGCTCGCCGAACGCGGAGGCGACCGGGCTCGGTCCCACACAGCGGGTGATCCTCTGGGACACGCTGCTCCAGCGCTTTCCGCGGTCGGAGGTCCGGGTTGTGCTCGCGCACGAGTTCGCGCACCTGTCCCGCCACCATCTGTGGAAGGCGTTCGGGTTCATAGCGCTCCTGGCCCTGCCGATCGCCCTCGTCGTCGCACTCGTGACCCGCCGCCGCGGCGGCCTCTATGAACCGACCGCAGTACCGCTCGCGATCTTCGTGGTCGCCGTCCTCCTGGTCCTGACGCTCCCAGTCCAGACGGCGTTCACCCGCCAACTCGAGGCCGAGGCGGACTGGGTGGCCCTCAATACGACCCACGAGCCCGGCGCGATGACCGGGCTGTTCCAGCGCCTCGGCCGGCTGTCGCGCGCCGAGCCTGATCCGCCCGAATGGGATCAGTTCCTGTTCGGCGACCACCCGAGCGTCATGCAGAGAATCGAGATGGCTCGCGCGTGGCGGGAGCGCAATCCTCGGCCTTAGCCGGCCGCCACTAAGCTCGGTCGGGTGAGCCTGCGTGCCGGTCCCTACACGTTCTCCCACGTCACTTACGACCCGCCCAGCGACGTCCTGTACGCCTCGATCGGGCGCCCCCGGCCCGGCAGGCGCGTGGAGACGCCGGAGGCCGATTATCTGCGGTTCGACAGCCAGGACCGTTTCGCGGGGCTCATCGTCATGAACCCAAGGCAGCGGCTGGAGCGCGACGGAGCCGTCTACGTGAGCCTTCCCCAGGGTGATCTCGTGCGAATACAGGGCGTCGAGGCCGTCGTCCAAGCCGCCGAACGCCGCCCGTAGCCGGTCGCATCACGTTTGGCGCCCAGCGTACGTTCTGTGGTGGAGTGAGCGCCATCGACCACCCTCTGCCTCCGTTCCAGGTGTTCCTGGACCAGCACCTCGAGCCGGTGCGGGCCTTCCTTCGCGGGATGGTCGGGCCCAACGACGCCGAGGACTGCCTGCAGGAGACGTTCATGGCCGCCCTGCGCGCCTACCCGCGAGCCCACGCTCAGAACCTCCGCTCGTGGGTGTTCACGATCGCCCATCGCAAGGCCATCGACCACTATCGGGTGGCGAGCCGGGAGCGGCCCGTGGCGGACGTCGAGCGCGCGGTCGATCGCATGAACAGCGCGCCGCCTGCCGACGCCGGTCTCACCGTCGGCGCGCGAGACAGCGCGATCTGGGCGGCCGTGGCGGAGCTCCCGCCCGGCCAGCGCGCGGCGGTGGTGCTGCGGTTTGTCGCCGACCTCCGCTACCGCGAGGTCGGGAAGGCGCTCGGGACCTCCGAGGAGGCAGCACGCCGAAACGTGCACGAGGGCTTGAAGAAGCTGCGCAAGAGCGCGGCCGAGCTGAAGGAGATGACTACATGAACTTCGTCGAGCGACTGGCCGCCCAAGCATCGAGTGACGGGCTTCTGGACGTCGCCTACGCGACCGTCGATTCGCCGATCGGCGAGGTGGTGGTCGCGGCCACCGACCGCGGCCTCCTCCGGGTCGCGCTCCCCGGGGAGAGCCTGGACGACGTCCTCACCCGCCTGGCGCGCGACGTCTCACCCCGTATCCTCGCCTACCCCGAGCGGCTGGACGAGGCCCGGCGCGAGCTCGACCAGTACTTCGCGGGCAAGCGCGAGCGCTTCGAGCTTCCGCTGGACTGGCGGCTCAGTCACCCCGGGTTCTACCGTCGCGTGCTGCGCGCAACGGCAAGGGTGCCGTTCGGCGAGGTGATCACCTACACCGACGCCGCCAAGCGAGCCGGGAGCCCGCGGGCCTTCCGGGCGGCGGGGTCGGCGCTGGGGTCCAACCCGATCCCGATCGTGGTTCCCTGCCACCGCGTCGTACGGGCGGGCGGCGACATCGGCAACTACGGCGGCGGGCCCGAGATGAAGCGCTTCCTGCTCGAGCACGAGCACGCGCTCTAGCCAGCGGCCTCCCCGGTAGTGGCGGCGCTGTAAGCTCCTCGCGCAATGGTGATCGCGATCATCGTCATCGTCGTCCTGCTCGCCGTGCTCGCGCTCGTCCTCATCGGGGTGAACAACTCGATGATCGCCGCCCGCAATCGCGTCGACGAGTCGTGGTCGGGCATCGACGTCCAGCTCAAGCGACGCCACGACCTGGTGCCGAACCTGGTCGAGACGGTGAAGGGCTATGCGACCCACGAGCGCGAGGTCTTCGAGAAGGTCACCGCCGCGCGGGCCGAGGCGACCAAGGCCCACACACCCGCCGAATCGGCCCAGAAGGAGGGCCAGCTCACCGCCGCGCTCACGGACCTGCGGGCGGTCGCGGAGAACTACCCGGATCTCCGCGCGACCGAGAACTTCCAGAAGCTCCAGAACGAGCTGACCGAGATCGAGGACGAGATCCAGGCCGCCCGCCGGATCTACAACTCGAACGTCCAGGCGTACAACACGAAGATCCAGGTGTTCCCGAACTCGATCCTGGCCAACTCGCGAGGGTTCACGCAGCGGGAGTTCTTCGAGATCGAGGACGCCCGCGACCGCGAGCCGGTCCAGGTCAGCTTCAGCTAGGCGCTCGGCGCCGCGCTCGGATCGTCCCGCTCAGATCGTCGAGCGGTGCAATTCCCGCGGTATGCCGGATTTTGCACCGCTCGGCGGGTGGTTTGCATGGGACCTCGCGAACGCAGGAGGCCGGGCGGCGAGGCTGAACACCGCGGACGATGATCGCCTACTCCGCCGAGTACCGGGACGGCAAGCGGCTCGCGAGTGACCTCGCCGTCGGTCGGGCGGCCGAGCTCGCGCGGGCGGGCGATGGTTTCGTGTGGCTCGCGGTGCGCGATCCGAGCCCGGAGGAACTGGACTCGGTCGCCAGCGCCTTCGAGTTGCCCACGAATGGCATCGACGGTCACGGGGGAAAGCTCGCGCGGCCGAGGCTCGAGGGATACAAGGGCCGAGCGGTCCTCACCATGCGCTCGGCGCGGTTTCACGAGCGCACGGCGGAGATCGAATTCGGGAGCGTCCGCGTGCTGGTCGGCCCCGGCTACGTGATCTCGGTTTGGCGAGGCGCGCCGAGCGACCCGGCGGGGGCCCGGAGGCGGCTCGAGGAGCTCCATCCGGACCTCATCGAGACGGGCCCGGGCGCGGTCGTCTGGTCAATCCTCGATGAGGTGATCGACGGATACGAGCCGGTCGCGGCGGCGATCGACGACGGGATCGAGCGGCTGGAGCAGCAGGTCTTCTCCGGCGCCACGCAGGCGACCCAGGCCACCTACTCGATGACGCGCGAGGCGATCGACTTCCATCGGTCGCTCACCCTGCTCCAGAATCCGCTCGACTCGGTGGTGGAGGGGGAGTTCGTCGAGCTCCCCGACAAGCTCGAGCGCTTCCTGCGAGACGCCGCGAGTCACCTCAGGCGCATCGAGGCACAGGTTGCGGGACAGCGGGACATCCTGTCGGGCATCCTCGATGCGAACCTGGCCCTGATCAGCGTCCGCCAGAACGAGACGGTCCAGAAGATCTCGGCCTGGGCTGCGATCGTGGCCGTCCCCACCTTCCTCGCCAGCATCTGGGGGATGAACTTCACCCACATGCCGGAGCTCGACCTTGAGTTCGGATATCCGCTGGCACTGGGAGCGATGCTCGCGGTGACCATCCTGCTCTACCGGTTCTTCCGGCGGATCCAGTGGCTGTGAGCGCGTAGCCTGCCGCCGGTGAGCCTCCCAGATCGGCTGGCCGCTCGGCTGGTGACGGGGCCGGTCGGGCGCTTCCTGGCGTTCGTGCTCGACCTGGCCGCGGCCGTGCTCAAAGCGGCGGCCAATAAGGTTGTCCGACGATGAGGACCTCGGTCACCGAGCTTGGCGACTCCCGCGTTCGGATCGACGTCGTAATCGAGCCCGACGCCGTCCGGCAGCGAGTCGACCGTGCCGCCCGGCAGCTCGCGGGGGATATGCGGGTCCCCGGGTTCCGCAAGGGAAAGGTGCCGGCCGAGCTCGTGATCCAGCGAGTGGGGCGCGATGCGGTGGTCGAGCAGGCGCTTCGCGATTCGCTCGCGGAGTGGTACGAGCGCGCCCTGCTCGAGACCGGCACCACGCCGATCGGGGATCCGAAGCTGAACGTCGAGTCGCTGCCCGCGGCGGGAGAGGAGCTCGCGTTCTCGATCGAGGTTGCCGTCCGCCCGCCGGCGCGGCTCGGCGAGTACAGGGGGCTGGAGGTCGGCAGGGTCGAGCCGGAGGTCCCCGAGGATGCCGTTCAGGCCGAGCTCGACCGGCTTCGCCAGGGCTTCGCGGCTCTCAATCCGGTCGACCGCGCGGCGGCCGCCGGCGACGTCGTCGTGATCGACTACTCGGGCACGGTGGAGGGGGAGCCGTTCGAGGGCTCCGAGGCCACCGACCTGACGGTCGAGCTGGGCGAGGGGGGCCTACTACCGGAATTCGACGAGGCGCTCGCCGGAGCGACCGCCGGCGACGAGGTGGCCGTCGAGCTGACCTTTCCCGACGATCACCGTCCCGAGGGGCTCGCCGGGAAGGCCGCGACCTTCGCCCTCACGGTCAAGGAGGTGCGGGAGAAGGAGCTCCCCGATCTCGACGACGATTTCGCCGCGGAGGCGTCTGAGTTCGACACGCTCGAGGAGCTGCGCTCCGAGGTTCGTGACCGCATCGGCGTCGCGCTCGAGCAGCGCGCCGACGACGAGTTCCGCGCCGCCGCCGTCGACGCCGCCGCGGCAAACGCGACGATCGACCTGCCCAAGGAGCTCGTTCACGCCCGCGCCCACGACATGTGGGAGCGACTGGAACGCTCGCTGGGCGCGCGCGGGATCGACCCCGGGTCCTACGTCCAGATGCAGGGCAAGTCGCGGGAGGAGCTCATAACGGATATGGAGGCGGATGCCGAGCGGGCGCTGCGCCGCGAGGCGACGCTCGCCGCTGTCGCCGACGCCGAGGACATCGAGGTGAACGACCAGGAGCTCCTGGAGGCGCTCGGGCCGGGCGAGGGGGAGGAGGACCCGTCGAGGGTCCTCGCCAACCTCACCGGTACCGGGCGTGATTCGCTGCTTCGCTCCGAGATCCGGCTGCGCAAGGCCGCCGACGTGATCGCGGATTCTGCCCAGCCCATCCCCGCGGAGCAGGCGGCGGCCCGTGACCAGCTCTGGACGCCGGAGAAGGAGCGCGCGGAGACGGAGGCGGAGGAGACGGGGCTGTGGACGCCCGGCTCCGGGTGAGGCATCCCAGAGGATCGAGGCCCCCCGAGCGAAGTGCCGGGTAGCTCCCGGCCTCCGGGACCCGCAGGCCGCTTTTATAAACTCATCGCCCCGTGAGCCCCCTGGTGCCAATGGTCGTCGAGCAGACGTCGCGCGGCGAGCGCGCGTTCGACATCTACTCGCGGCTGCTGAACGAGCGGATCATCTTCCTCGGCACCCCGGTGACCGAGGACATCGCGAACCTGGTGGTGGCCCAGCTGATCCACCTGGAGTCCGAGGATCCGGACAAGGACGTCTCGATCTACATCAACTCCCCGGGCGGCTCCGTCTACGCGGGGCTCGCCATCTACGACACGATGCAGTACATAAAGCCCGACGTCCAGACCATCTGTGTCGGCGTGGCGATGAGCATGGGAGCGCTGCTCCTCGCCGGGGGCGCGTCCGGCAAGCGGATGGCCACGCCGAACTCCAAGATCCTGATCCACCAGGTCACCGGCGGCTTCCAGGGCCAGGCGACCGACATCGAGATCCACGCCCGCGAGATCATCGATGTCCGCAAGCGGCTCGACGAGATCATCGCCAAGCACACCGGCCAGCCCATGGACAAGGTCCAGAAGGACACCGAGCGCGACTACTTCATGAGCTCGGAAGAGGCTCGCGAGTACAGCATCGTCGACCGCGTCATCGAGCACCACTAGCCCGACCCCCTGGACGTCAGCGCTGGCGGGCCGGGCCTGGCGCCTAGTTGCTTCCCGCCCGGTCGGCGGTCCAGGGCAGCGCGCCGGTGTCCCCGGAGCAGCCGCCGGCGAAACTCCCCTTCAGCTTCAACGTGCCCGCGGCCTTTTGGGCATGATGCTTGAACTTCCCGTGCACGATCGCCGTGTGGTCGGTGCGAGGCACCGAATACGTCCCGTGGAACCTGCCGCGATGGTTCACGTTCATCGAGAACCGAAGGCCCTCGAAGGAGTCGGCGCAGCGCGGTGGGACGGGCACGTTGAACCATCGAAACTCGAGGACCCTACGCGGATGGTCGTGCCTGATCTTCGCCCTGAACTCCACCCCGGCGTTGTTGGCACCCCCGGCAACCGGGCCCTTGAAGAAGGCGGTTGCGAGCGCGCCCGCCGGGAGGATCAACATCGCGGCGAGGGCCATCGCGGCGATCACGCCGCTTACCGCCCGCATTCCCTTGCGGCCCTGCACGGTGCGACCCTATCCGCTCGGGACCGGGACGGTCAAGTATCCCGCGCGCTCCCCGGTGCAAGCCATCCGGCGCTTGAAGGGACCGCACCCTCGAAGGCGTAACAGGTGTGGTCGACCCAAGGTCCCGCGTGCCGTAATCTGAGTCGAGGCGCACGGGCCGCGCATCGAAAGGGGAGAGCGCTTGGCACGCCCAACCGATTCGAACGAGCAGCTTCTCTGCAGCTTCTGCGGGAAGTCCCAGCGACAGGTCAAGAAGCTGATCGCAGGGCCCGGCGTCTACATCTGCGACGAGTGCATCGATCTCTGCAACGAGATCATCGACGAGGAGCTCGCGGCGCCGCCCTCGTTCGAGCTCGAGAGCCTTCCCAAGCCCAAGGAGATCCACGCCGTCCTCAACGAGTACGTCGTCGGCCAGGAGACGGCTAAGCGCGCGCTCTCGGTCGCGGTCTACAACCACTACAAGCGGGTGCAGATGGCGCAGTCCGACGACGAGGAGGTCGAGCTCCAGAAGTCCAACATCCTGCTCCTCGGGCCGACCGGTTGCGGGAAGACGCTGCTGGCACAGACCCTCGCACGGATCCTCAACGTCCCGTTTGCGATCGCGGACGCAACGGCGCTGACCGAAGCGGGTTACGTGGGGGAGGACGTCGAGAACATCCTGCTCAAGCTGATCCAGGCCGCCGACTTCGACGTGAAGAAAGCGGAGACGGGAATCATCTACATCGACGAGGTCGACAAGATCGCCCGCAAGGCGGACAACCCCTCGATCACCCGCGACGTCTCGGGCGAGGGCGTGCAGCAGGCACTCCTGAAGATCCTCGAGGGGACCAGCGCGTCCGTCCCGCCTCAGGGAGGGCGCAAGCACCCGCACCAGGAGTTCCTCACGATCGACACGACGAACATCCTGTTCATCTGCGGCGGATCGTTCGCCCAGCTGGACAAGGTGATCGAGCGGCGGATCGGTCAGCAGGGCGTCGGCTTCGGCGCGCGAGTGCTGACCCGCGATCAGCGCGACACCGGCGAGCTCTTCGAGCGGGTGCTGCCGGAGGACCTCATGGAGTACGGCTTGATCCCCGAGTTCATCGGACGGCTGGCGGTGGTCGCCGCGATCCACCAGCTCACCCGCGACGATCTGATCAAGATCCTGACCGAGCCGCGCAACGCGCTGACCCGGCAGTTCGAGCGCTTCTTCCAATTCGACGACATCGAGCTGGTGTTTGCGCCCGAGTCCCTCGGGGCGATCGCCGACAGGGCGCTCGAGCGCGAGGTGGGTGCGCGCGGGCTTCGCTCGATCCTCGAGGAGACGCTGCTGGACGTCCAGTTCGAGCTCCCGTCGCGCCGCGACGTGCGCAAGTGCGTGGTCACGAAGGAGACGATTCAGCGCTCGATCAAGCCGACACTGGTCACCGAGGCGGCCCCAGAGGAACCGAACGCGGGCCTGGACCAGCTCGAGGAGGAGTCGGCCTGAGTCTGGGGCGGCCGTGGCCGCCCTCGAGCGCAGCTTCCGGCCTGGCCGCCGGCTGCGGGCCCCGCTGGGCGACCCACCGTCGCCGGCCGGTGTGGCATGAGGCGGAGGGATCCCCGGCTTCCCAGATCATCGCCGCCCCATCGTAATCTGGCGGGTACTGGGCCGCAACTAAACTCGCCGATCATGGACGAGCAGCGCCGAAAGCGGCTCGAGGACACGACTCGCTACCAGCCCGCCGAGACCGAGGGAAGCGTCCTCGAGCGTTGGCTGGAGGGCCGCTACTTCCATCCGGGCGCCGAGGGAAGTCCCGACGAGAACTACTCGATCGCGATCCCGCCACCGAACGTGACCGGCGCGTTGCACATGGGCCACGCACTAAACGGGACGGTCCAGGATGTGCTCACGCGCTTGAACCGGATGCGGGGACGGAACACGCTCTGGGCGCTCGGGACCGACCACGCCGGGATCGCCACCCAGGCCGTCGTCGAGCGCGAGCTTCACGAGGAGGGGACCTCGCGCCATGAGATCGGCCGCGAGGCCTTCGTCGAGCGAGTCTGGAAGTGGCGGCACGAGTACGGCTCGACGATCATCGAGCAGTACAAGCGGCTGGGCGCCTCGTGCGACTACGAGCGCGAGCGATTCACGCTCGACGGCCCCTACGTGCGCGCCGTATACCGCGTCTTCGTCGCCCTGTACGAGAAGGGCTACATATACCGCGACAACTACATGGTCAACTGGGATCCCGGGACGCACTCCGCGATCTCCGACCTGGAGGTCGTGAACCGCGAGGTGACGGACACCCTGTACCTGATCGACTACCCCATGGAGGGGTCCGACGATGTACTCAGCGTCGCCACCGTCCGGCCCGAGACGATGCTCGCCGACACCGCGGTCGCGGTGAATCCGGGGGACGACAGGTACCGCCACCTCGTGGGCGGGAACTGTGTGCTTCCGCTCGTCGGTCGCCGCCTGCCCATCATCGCGGACGAGCACGTCGATCCCGAGTTCGGGACCGGAGCCCTGAAGATCACACCGGGACACGACCCCAACGACTTCGAGATCGGCCGCTCCCACGGCCTCGAGGAGGTCACGGTGATCGGCGAGGACGGGCGGATGACGGCCGAGGCCGGGGAGAGATTCCAGGGGCTGACGGTTCCCGAGGCGCATCGCGCCGTGGTCGAGGCGCTCGAGGAGGGGGGTCGGCTGCGCGCCCGGCAGGAATACACCCACTCGGTGCCGTTCTCCGAGCGCTCGGGCGAGCGGATCGAGCCGTTGATCAGCCTGCAGTGGTTCATGCGGATGGGCGAGCTCGCGCGTCCCGCGATCGATGTCGTCGAGCGCGACGAGGTTCGGATCGTCCCCGACAACTACAAGCGCGTTTACCTGGACTGGATGCGAAACATCCGTCCGTGGTGCATCTCGCGCCAGCTCTGGTGGGGGCACCGGATCCCTGTGTGGTACTGCGACGCGTGCGTGGAGATGTACGTCGCCGAGACACCGCCCCACCGATGCGGCGCGTGCGGCGGCGAGCTGCGCCAGGAGGAAGACGTCCTGGACACGTGGTTCAGCTCTGCGCTGTGGCCGTTCGCGGTCCTGGGGTGGCCCGAGGAGACGGCAGAGCTCGGCGCCTTCTACCCGACGAGCTTCCTCACCACCGCGCGGGAGATCCTCTTCCTCTGGGTTGCTCGCATGGTGATGATGGGGATCGAGTTCGCGGGCGACATCCCCTTCCACGACGTCTACGTCCATCCGGTGATTCAGGCGCCAGATGGACGGCGGATGTCGAAGAGCCTCGGCACCGGCATCGATCCACTGGACGAGATCGACGCGCACGGCGCAGACGGCGTCCGGTTCGGCTTGCTCGCGATGTCGTCGACCCAGGACGTGCGCTACAACGCCGCGCGCATCCAGCAGGGCCAGGACCTCGCGAACAAGATGTGGAATGCCTCCCGGCTGGTGTTGCTGAACGCGGCGGGAGCGGATGCTCGACCCGCCACCCAGCGGATCGAGGACAGGTGGATCGCCTCGCGCCTTCAGCGGGTGACCGCGGCCGCGACCGCGCAGATCGATGGCTACGACTTCGCACACGCAGTGCTCGGGCTCTACGACTACTTCTGGTCCGAGCTCTGCGACTGGTATCTCGAGATCGTCAAGCCGCGCCTGTACGACGGCGACCCCGACGCCGCATCGATGCTGCTCTGGGTGCTGGAGCAGACACTGGCGCTCATCCATCCAGTGATGCCGTTCGTCACCGAGGAGATCTACTCGTACCTCCGGGATGAGCTCGACGACGACGCCGCGGAGATGTTGGTCGTTCATCCATACCCGGAGCCCGATCCCGCCCTGGTTGACGAGGACGCTGAGCGCGAGGTGGAGGTTTGGATCGACGTGACGCGCCAGATCCGGCGCTGGCGCGACCTCGTCGGGGTCGCGGCGGGGAGCGTGCTGCCGGCGCGAGTCGCGACGGAGGATGGGGCGCCCCATGAGCTGGTGAGCCGGCTCGCCCGCCTCGCGTTCGACGGCGCGGAGGGCGAGGCGCTCACCACGATCGGGCCGGTCGAGATCGTCGCGTCGGACGAGGTCGACGCCGATCAGGCACGAGAGCGCATCGCCGAGCGGCGTCAGGCCCTGCGGGCGGAGGTCGCGCGGGCCGAGGGGAAGCTCGCGAACACGGGCTTCGTCGAGAGGGCGCCGGCTGACGTCGTCGAGTCAGAGCGTCGAAAGCTGGCGCATTACCGGGCCGAGCTGGAGGAGCTCGAGAAGCAGTAACGGTAGCCGCCACTCGCGAGCGTCGGTTTGTGGGCCACGGGCGCCACGAAACCGACGAGTCACGGACCCGGCGACTGCCCCATGCTGTCTGGATCGTGCCTTGGACCTACGAACACGCCGAGGACTACCTCCTTTCACTCGAGCCGCTCGGGTGGCGCTTCGGTCTCGAGCGGATCCGGCGGCTGGTCTCGGTGCTCGGGATGCCGCAGCACAGGTTCGGCTCGATTCACGTCGTCGGCACGAACGGCAAGTCGTCGGTCGTCGAGATGATCGCGGCGCTGCTGGAGGCCCACGGACGGACCACGGGGGCGTACATCTCGCCACACACGGAGCGGTGGTCGGAGCGTGTCCGTGTGGGGGGAGCGGAGATCGACCCGAACGCGTTCGGGGCTGCCGTCGAGCGTGTGGCGCAGTCGGTCGAGGTGACCAACCGGTCGCTGGAGGAGGGGGAGTCCGTCACCCAGTTCGAGGCCGCAACCGCCGCAGCGTTCGTGGCGCTGGCCGAGGCCGGCGTCGGCTTCGGGGTGATCGAGGCGGGCCTGGGCGGACGGCTCGACGCCACCAACGTCCTGCCTTCCCGGGCGACCGTGCTCACCTCAGTGGGCCTGGAGCACACCGAGTGGCTCGGCGACACCGAGGAGGAGATCGCCACCGAGAAGCTCGCCGTGCTGCGTGATCACTCGGTCCTGGTGATCGGCGAGGTCGCGTCCGGGGTGCGCGAGCTGGCCGAGCGGGCAGCGCGCGAGCGCAGCGCAACCATCGTCGAATCGGCCGAGCACGATCCCGACCTCAAGCTTGCCGTGCCCGGTGCGTACGCGCGGCGGAACTTCGCCGTCGCCACCGCGGCCGCGACTGCCGTGCTCGGCCCGCTCGATCCGGACCGAGTGCGGGCGGTGGCGATGGGGCTGGAGCTGCCCGGCAGGATGCAGGTCCTGGACGGCCACCCGCGCCTCGTCCTCGATGCGGCTCACAACCCTCCCGGCGCCGCCGCACTGGCCGAGGCGCTGCCGGAGGTGGTCGCGGGCGCTCCGGTGGTCGCCTGCCTGGCGCTCCTGGCCGACAAGGACGCGACCGGGGTGGTCCGCGAGCTCGCGCCGGTGATCGACGCGGCCGTGTGCACGGAGCTGCCCGCCGAGCAGCTCGCCCGCGCGGGGCGGCCGGCCGCCCGATCGCGCGAGGCCAGGGAGCTCGCGGACGCGGTCAGCGCCGCGGGCCTGGAGGCCGAGGTCGTTGTCGAGCCCGCGCGGGCCGTTCGCCGCGCGCTCGAGGCCGCTCAGGCGCGCTCCGGCACCGCGTTGATCAGCGGATCGCACTACCTGCTCAGGTACGCTGTCGAGCGCCATTCGTAGCGCCCCACCCGGTGCGGCGAGGCAATCGTTTATGGATCGAGAGGCCCGCTCAGAGCTCCTGCAGATGATGGGCTTGGTCGCCGCGGTGGTGGCGATTGTGATCCTCGTGTTCTTCGGTCTCGGATACCTGTTCGGTCGCCTGTTCCTGTAGCTCGGCACCAGGATCGGGGCGGACCGGTTCCAGGGATTGGGCCGTAATTGACGAAGTAGACTCCGCTCCGCTCAGCTCATGCGCCTGAAGCCATGCCCGTCCTAGCGCTATTCGGCATCACGAACAGCGGCCTCAATCTGTTCGTGAACCTCGTCGTTCTCTTCCTCGTCGTGGTGTGGATCGCGCTGATCGCCTGGACCTACCTCGACGCCCGTCGCCGGATCGAGGATCCCGTGCTCGTCGCCTGCGCCACGGGCGCGTCACTGTTTCCGTTCGTCGGTTCGATCGTGTACTCGATCCTGCGTCCGCCCGAGTTCCTGGAGGACGCGAAGGAGCGGGAGCTCGAGATCCGCGCCTCGGAGCTCCGGGTGAGACAGCTGGAGGAGCAGTCGTGCCCCAACTGCGGCCATCCGATCGAACGGACATACCTGCGATGCCCGAATTGCCGCGCGAGGGTCAAGGATCCGTGCGATAACTGCGAGCGCCCGATCGACCCGCGGTGGTTGGTCTGCCCCTACTGTGAGATGCCCCAGCGCCGGGCGCCGGAGCCACCGCGCCGGGCCTCCCGCGAGGAGCGCCCGCGCGAGCAGCGATCCCCGCGCTCCTCCTCGAGACCCACCAAGCGCCCGGCGGCGCGCCCCGACGCGCGCACTCAAACCGCGGCGTCCACGCGACCGCGACCGACGCGGACAGCCCGCAGCCAGTCCGGCTCCAAACCGGCGGCACCGAGGGAGCGAAAGCCCCCGTCGCGGGGACGCTCGAGCTCCGACGGGGGCCGCGACGGCGGCTCGGAGGACCGGCCACGGCGGGCACCGGCGTCCTAGCCCACTAGCCCATTCCCCACCGTGCCTGACATCTCCCGGACGTTGATCCTGGTGAAGCCCGACGCCTTCGAGCGGGGCCTCACCGGTGATGTGCTGGCGCGCTTCGAGCGCAAGGGACTGCGCATCGTCGCGCTTCGGCAGCTCACCATCGATGAGGAGTTCGCCGCTCAGCACTACGAGGAGCACACGGAGAAGCCGTTCTTCGGGGAGCTGGTCGAGTTCATCACCGGCGGTCCTCTCGTCGCCGCCGTTCTGGAGGGCCATGACGCGATCACCGCCGCGAGGCAGATCATCGGCGCGACCGACCCCCTCGAAGCGGCGCCCGGATCGATCCGTGGCGACTACGCGCTCGAGGTGACGTTCAACCTGGTCCACGGCTCGGACTCCGACGAGTCGGCCGAGCGCGAGATCCAGCTCTGGTTCCCCGAACTCGCCTGATCCTCGCTTCCGCGTCACCGCGCCGGCGCGAGATCCTGAGCGCGCTCGGGGTCGCGTTCGAGGTTGTCGTGCCGAAGGTCGACGAGCTCACCGAGGGTGATCCCGAGACGGCCGTACTCGAGAACGCACGCCGCAAGGCCCGGGCCGTAGTCGAGCGCGTCGGCGCGCGCGACGCGGTGCTGGCCGCCGATACCGAGGTGGTGGTCGACGGGCGAATCCTCGGCAAGGCGGCCAACGAGGATGAGGCGCGGGAGCGACTGAGGGTGCTTTCGGGCCGGACCCACGAGGTGCTGACGGGCGCGGTCGTGATCGGGCCGGTTGACACGCCGAAAGGCGACTCCGTCAGGCGAGGCGTGACGGACTCCACTCTCGACCAGGGTGCCCTTTCATCGGCGCCGGAGGGCGTCACCGAACGCTCCGGCGTCGCGCGTTCCCGCGTGACCTTCCGCGAGCTCGAGGCCGGCCTCATCGAGATGTACGTCGCATCGGGCGAGTGGCGCGATCGCGCCGGCGCTTACGCCGTGCAGGGCCTGGGGTCGGCCCTCGTGGTGCGGGCCGACGGCGATCTCTCCAACGTGATCGGCCTGCCCGTGAGCCTGTTGCTGGAGCTTGCCCCCGAGTTGCTCGACAGCGCAGGAGGTTCCCTCCCGAACGCGGGGCCTTCAGCCTGACCCTAAGGTCTAGGTTCAGGTTGGGAATCAGCCCTCATTCTGGCCTTGAGACTGGCGCTGGGTTCGCTACACTCGGCCGCGCGGTGCGTCCGCTGTCCCCTGCCGGGGTCGACTATGTTCGAACCGGAGGAGCACCGGCTGGCTGCGAAGATCATCGCGCGCGCTGAGCAAGAACTGTCCATCCTCGAGACCCGTCTCCCGATAACTCACCAATGGGCATCTTTCGCAACCTGACCGGCTTTGGCGGCCGCGACATGGCCGTCGACCTCGGGACCGCCAACACGCTGGTCTACGTCCGCGGGCGCGGGATCGTCCTCTCCGAGCCGTCGGTCGTCGCCGTCGATGCCCGAAGCGGCGAGGTCCACGCGGTGGGGGTCGAGGCCAAGCGCATGCTCGGCAGGACGCCGGGGACCATCCGTGCCATCCGGCCGCTCAAGGATGGTGTCATCGCCGACTTCGACGTCACGGAGGAGATGCTGCGGCACTTCATACAGCGGGTGCACCAGAACCGCTTCGCGCATCCACGCGTCGTCGTCTGCGTTCCCTCCGGCGTCACCGGCGTCGAGAAGCGCGCGGTTGAGGAGGCCTGTCTGTCCGCCGGCGCCCGGCAGGCGTATCTGATCGAGGAGCCCATGGCTGCCGCAATCGGCGCCGGTCTCCCGGTCGCCGAGCCCACCGGAAGCATGGTCCTCGATGTCGGCGGCGGGACCAGCGAGGTGGCCGTGATCTCCCTGGGGGGGATCGTCGTCTCGGAGTCGATTCGCGTCGGAGGCGACGAGCAGGACGACGGGATCATCAATTACTGCAAGCACGAGCACAAGCTTTTGATCGGTCAGCAGACCGCCGAGGAGGTCAAGCTCGAGATCGGCTCCGCGTCGGACCTGCCGGAGGAGGTCACCACGGAGATTCGGGGGCGCGACATGGTCACCGGGCTGCCGAAGACGATCGTGCTCACCTCCGGCGAGGTGCGGGGCGCGCTCGAGGAGCCCGTCAGCCAGATCGTGGCGGCTGTGAAGGACACCCTCGACCGCACGCCCCCCGAGCTCGCCGGCGACATCATGGACCGCGGGATCATTCTCGCGGGCGGCGGGGCCCTCCTGCAGGGCATGGATCAACGACTTCGCGACGAGTGTCAGATGCCGGCTCAGGTCACCGAGTCGCCCCTCACGTGTGTGGCGGTCGGCTCGGGCCGCTCCCTCGAGGAGTTCGAGGTGATCCACCGGATGAGCCGCAACTCCCATCGTCGCCTCGTAGCGACCGGGTAGGCGCCGGGGTCAACGCGGTGTACCGCAAGCAAGTCCGGAGGCGCCGCGCGGTTCTGGTGCTCCTCGTCGTGGTCGCGCTGGTGCTGATCTCGGCGACGTTCTCGCAGTCGAGCGGCGGGCCGCTGCACACCGTTCAACAGGGGATCGCGTCGGTCTTCTCCCCGTTGGAGGAGGGGGCGACCCGCGCCCTGAAGCCCGCCCGCGACCTCGTGAACTGGGTGTCGGAGACCTTCAACGCCCGAGGGCAGAACGGCCGGCTGAAGACGGACGTGCAGCAGCTGCGCGCGAAGCTGGCTCGCACGCAGGACGCGCAGAACGAGAACCAGCAGCTCAGGAAGCTCGTGGGACTCGACCAGAAGGGAACGCTCGCCGGCTACAAGCCGGTGACCGCGCGAGTGATCGGGCGCCCACCCAGCGTCTGGTACTCGACCGCCACGATCGACGCGGGCTCCAAGGACGGCGTCGCGATGAACGACCCCGTCGTCAACGGCGACGGGCTGGTCGGCCGGGTCACGGACGTCACGCCAGTGACCGCGAAGGTCACCCTCATCACCGATTCCGAGAGCGCCGTCTCGGCCACGGTGCTGCCGAACGGGATCCAGGGAGTCGCGGAGCCCGAGGCCGGCGATCCCAGCACGATGCTGCTCGACTTCATCGACAAGAACGAGCCCATCCACTCGGGCCAGATCGTCGTGACGTCCGGCTGGAGCAACGGGACCATCTCCTCCGCCTATCCCCAGGGTGTCCCGATCGGCGAGGTGCGCCAGACGACGATCGGTCAGCAGGAGACTTATCAGCACATCCGCATGGAGCCGTTCGCCGACATGCGTAACCTCGACATCGTTCAGGTCGCCACCGGCGGCCCGCAGCGACCAGGGGTTGCCCGATGATCGTCACGTGGCGCATCGGGCTGCGCATCGCCGTGATCATGGTCTTGACGGTCGTCCTGCAGGTGTCGTTCTTCTCCTACCTGACCCTCTTTGGAACGACGCCGAACATCATCCCGCTCGTCGCCGTGTCGCTCGGCCTGCTGGGGGGCGCGATGATCGGCGCGATCTGCGGGTTCATCCTCGGCTTCGTGCTCGATTCGGTCCTCTTTGCGACGCTCGGCGTCTCCTCGCTGATACTGCTCGCCGTGGGCTACCTGGCGGGGCGCTACAGAGAGGGGACCGAGATCTCCAACACGCTGATGCCGCCGCTCCTCATCGGCGCGCTGACGATCGCCGCGGCCACCGGCTTCGCCGCGATCCAGCTCATGCTCGGCATCGACGTACAGGTGAGCCTGCTCGTGCTCAGGGAGATCGTCGTCCAGGGGCTGCTGGCCTTCGTGCTGGCGATCCCCTTCTATCCCTTGATTCGGCGTGTCCTGCGCCCGGCGATCGTGGACGACGTGGTCGCCGGTCGCCGCATGCGGACCCCGATCAGCGCCGGAGGACAGCGCTCGCGACGCCGGCGCTCGCGGCGCCGCGCGCCCCGCATGCGCCGCGCCACGGGGGTGTCGTGATCGGGGTCACGGACATCCTGGCGGTGAGGCGCTGATGTTCAACGAGCGCGAGCGCTCGCTCCTGCCCGCTCAGTTCGCCCTGCGCGTCGCCGTCCTGAGCGGCTTCGCCCTGGTGATGTTCTCGATCATCTTCTTCCGCCTCTGGTACCTGCAGGTCCTGTCCGGCGACAAGTACCTGAAGGAGGCCAACAACAACCAGGTGCGCGAGATCACGGTGCGCGCGCCGCGCGGCGAGATCCTCGACCGCAACGGCAACGTCCTCGTCGACAACCGCACGTCGCTGGACGTACAGCTCCTGCCGACCGACCTCCCGAGAAAGAAGTACAAGCGCAAGCAGGAATTCGAGCGGCTCGGCCACGTCATCGGCATGTCGCCGGAGCAGATCAACAAGCAGATCCGCAAGCAGACGAAGGAGCTCCCCGCGAACCCGGTGACCCTCAAGCAGGACGTGGGCAGCGACATCATCTATTACCTGCGGGAGAACCAGGATCAGTACCCGGGCGTCTCGGTGCAGCGCGTCTTCGTGCGCAACTACCCCCAGGGGACCGAGGCCGCCCAGATCCTCGGGTACACGCGGGAGGTCACCGAGCAACAGCTCAAGGAGCCGCGATATCAGGGGCTCCAGCCCGGAGACCAGGTGGGCCAGACCGGCGTCGAGGACACGTACGACAGCATGCTGCGGGGAACGAACGGCCAGCTCAAGGTCCAGGTCGACGCAGCCGGGCAGCCCACCGGTCACACGCTGAGCGAGGTCCAGCCGAAGCCCGGCGACAACCTGATGCTCACGCTCGACCCGAAGGTCCAGGCGGCCGGTCAGGCGGCGATCGACTCGTTCCTTCCCAATGCCGGCGCCTTCGTGGTCATGAACATCCACAACGGGAAGATCCTCGGCCTCGGGTCCTCGCCGACCTACGACCCCGCGGTGTTCACGAAGCCGGTGATCCCGCAGTCCACCTACGACCAGATCTTCTCGGGGACCGAGGCCCCATACATCGACCGCGCCACCCAGTCGTACTATCCGACGGGTTCGACGTTCAAGCCGATCACTGCCATCGCGGCGCTGGAGAGCGGGGTCCTCACCCCGACGCAGACGATCGTCGACGGCGGATCGTTCCAGCTCGGCAACCTCAGTCTGCAGAACGCCGGCGGAGGCGCGTACGGGGCGCTCCAGCTTCCCCAGGCCCTTCAGGTCTCCTCCGACGTGTTCTTCTACAACGTCGGGGCGCTCCTCTACAAGAGCGGTGGGGACGCCCAGCAGAAGTGGGCATCGGATCTCGGGATCGGCCACCCGACGGGGATCGATCTGCCGGGTGAGATCTCCGGGCTCCTGCCGACCCCGGCATATCAGAACGAGCAGTACAAGAAGGCGACCAGCCCGGACTCGCCCGGCGGCACCAACGTCGTCTCGGGCGAGGCGGACCATCCCTGGACGGAGGGCGACAACGTCAACCAGGCGATCGGTCAGGGCGCGCTTCAGACCGATCCGATCCAGATGGCCGTCGCCTACGCGGCGATCGGAAACGGGGGTGATGTCGTTCGCCCCCACGTGGGAATGGAGGTCCAGGACTCGAACGGAAGCGTGGTGCAGGAGATCGATCCCGGCCCTCAGCGTCACATCGACATCAATCCGCAGTACCGCTCTGCGATCCTGGAGGGACTGCACCTGGCCGCCCAGGCGCCGGGCGGTACGTCCTATCCGGTCTTCGGGAACTTCCCGGTTCCGGTCGCCGGCAAGACCGGTACGGCGCAGCGCTACGTAAACGGGGTCGAGTCCGACCAGTCCTGGTACATGTGCCTGGCGCCGTATCCGAACCCGAACATCGTCGTCGCGGCGACGATCGAGCACGGCGGCTTCGGCGTGGAGGCGGCCGCCCCCGTCGTCGAGCACATCCTGTCGGCGTACTACGACGAGCACCCGGATGAGGCCAAGGCAGCCGGTGGCCGGGCGCCGAAGCTGAGTCCGATCCAGTCGAGCGCTTCGGCGTCGGCGGCGGGGAACCCCTACTGATGGTCTCCGACGCGTACCCACGGCCGTTCGACCAGCGCCGCACCGATTCGTCGCCCCGCGAGCGTGGCGGACTGCTCGCGATGGACCCGTTGCTGCTCCTCGCGGCGTTCGGGCTGATCGGCTTCAGCCTCTTCACGCTCGGCGCCGCGACCGGCCAGGACATTGCGCACAACCCGCACTTCTACGTGATTCGGCAGGCGATCTACGCGGTGATCGGCATCGCGCTGATGCTCGCCATCGCGCGCGTCGACTACTCTCGTTTCAGGGAGTTGCGCGTCGGCCTCTATACGGCCATGATGGCCAGCATCGTCTTGGTGCTGCTCCTCGGCCAGGCAACGCGCGGCTCGAGACGATGGATAGAGCTTCCCTTTTTCACGTTCCAGCCGTCCGAGCTCGGCAAGGTGCTGTTGATAGCGGCGCTTGCCGGGTTCGCGATCGATCGCGGGCGCCGGATCGGCGATCGTCAGCGGACGGCGCGATTGCTCCTGCTGGGCTTCGTGCCGGCGCTGATCGTGATCATGCAGCCGGACCTCGGGACGGGAATCGTCTACATCGTGATCACCCTGGCGACGCTGTTCGTCGTCGGGGTGCGGTGGACGCACTTCGCGCTCCTGGGCTCGCTGTTGGCCGCAGCCGTCACGGCAGTGCTCGTCATCGCTCCGGCGATCGGGCACCCCGTGCTGAAGGACTACCAGCAGGAGCGGCTCACATCGTTTTTGAATCCCAGCTCGGACCCGCGCGACGCGACCTATCAGATCGATCAGTCGCTGATTGCGATCGGGTCCGGCGGCAAGACAGGGCGCGGAGAGAACTCCACGCAGACGGAGCATGGCTTCGTGCCCGACCGCACCACCGACTTCATCTTCTCCGTCGTCGGGGAGCGCTTCGGCTTCGTCGGTGCGGCCTTCGTCCTATCCCTTTTCGCCCTGCTCATATGGAGGGCGCTGCGCATAATGACGCTTTCGAAGAACTTGTACGGGAGCGTGATCGCCGGATCGATCGCGGCCATGTTCATGTGCCAGGTGTTCGTGAACGTGGGCGTCGCGATCGGAATCATGCCGGTGACCGGGATCCCGTTACCGCTGATGAGCTTCGGAGGATCCTCGGTCGTCGTCACGTTCATGGCGGTCGGGCTCCTACAGAGCATCTACGTGCAGGCGCGGCTCACCTCCAAGAGCAGGGCGGACCTCGCGCGCTGAGGCGCCGGGGTTTCTATCCAATCTGAGGTGAGTTAACTGAGAAAACGAATACTGGTTTCCGTCGACGCCGGCGAGACCCGCGTCGCGGTGCTCGAGGGCAAGGGCTCGGCCCGGTCCGGAGGCAACGACAACCTCAAGGTCGCCGAGCTCTACGTCGAGCGCCGCGGGCAGCGGTCGATCGTCGGCAACGTCTACAAGGGCGTGGTCGACAATGTGCTGCCCGGCATGGAGGCGGCCTTCGTCGACATCGGTCTGGAGCGAAACGGCTTCCTGCACGTGGACGAGATCGTCCTGCCGGGCGGCAAGGCTGCGCCACGCCGTGGCCGGGGGCGCGGCAGGCGAATCAACGAGCTGATCAAGCCGGGGCAGGAGGTCCTCGTGCAGGTCGTCAAGGACCCGCTCAAGACCAAGGGCGCGCGCCTCTCGATGCAGCTCTCGATCGCCGGCCGCTATCTCGTCTACATGCCGCTGGGCGGCGGCGTCGGCGCGAGCCGCCGACTCTCCGACGCCGAGCGCGACCGGCAGCGAAAGCTGCTGCAGAAGATCTACAAGGGCGAGGGCGGCGTGATCGTTCGCACCGCCGCCCAAGGCGCCCGCAAGGCCGATTTCGAGCGCGACATCGAGTACCTGAAGAAGCTCTATGAGGTGGTGCAGCGTCGGTCGGACGAGGTCAAGGCGCCCGCGATGATCTTCCAGGAGGCGGACCTGTCGATCCGGGTCCTCCGCGATGTCCTGGCAAAGGACTTCGACGGAGCCATCATCGACGACGAGAAGCAGCATCATCGGGTCACGAGCTTCTTCCAGCGCACGGCGCCGGAGCTCGTGGAGCACGTGGAGCTCTACAAGGGCAAGAAGCCCCTCTTCGAGAAGATGGGCGTCGAGGAGGCGTTCCGGTCGGTGCTCTCCCGCAGGGTCGATCTGCCCTCCGGCGGTTATCTGATGATCGATTACGCGGAGGCGCTGACGGTCATCGACGTCAACACCGGCAGCTTCACGGGCCGCGGCAAGGGCCGCCTGGAGGACACGATCACGCGGGTGAACGTGGAGGCGGCGGACGAGGTGGTCCGTCAGGTCCGGCTCCGCGACATCGGCGGGATCATCGTCATCGACTTCATCGACATGGCGCGAGCGCGAAATCGCGATCAGGTCCTGAAGACGCTCCGCAAGGCGCTCGACGCCGATAAGACCAAGAGCTACGTGATGGACGTTTCGCCGCTTGGGCTGGTCGAGATGACGCGGCAGAACGTCACGGATGGCGTCCGCGAGATCCTGACCAAGCGTTGCCCGACCTGCGACGGCGAGGGGGTCGTGGAGTCCGAGGAGACCGTGGCGATCCAGGTGGTGCGTCGCCTGCGCGACCTGGTGGACGACCGTCCCAAGCCCGAGGCGTTCCTGCTGCGCGTGAATCCAAAGGTGGCCGCCGAGCTCCTGCGCGAGGACAGTCCGCTCCACGAACTGGAACGCGAAACCGGAAAGCACTTCCACTTCGAGGGTGGCGACGCGCTGCGGCTCGACACGTTCGAGGTCATCGAGGATGGGACGCGCGCGGAGATCGAGGAGCGGGCGCTTCCGTTTCAGGTGGGTGACGAGGTCCTGGTTCGGATCGAGGAGCCGCACATGTACAACGTCGACGACGCCGTGGCCCGGGTCGACTCCTACATCGTCAGCGTCACCGGCGGAGGGCGCTTCGTGGGCGACCGCCGGCTCGTACGGATCGAGAGCGTGGGGCGGGCGGCCGCGACGGCATCCCTCGTCGGCGAGGCCGCGACGGACGGCGGATCCGGCGATGACGGCGGGGGTCCGAACGACGACCCCATAGAATCCACTCCATCGCGACGGCGCCGCGGCCGAAGGGGCGGCAGGCGCCGTTCGCGTGCGAGGGCCCAGAGCTCCCAGGGTTCCTCCAACGGCGAATAGGCACCCATGGCAACGAGCTACGCGATAGTCCAGACCGGTGGCAAGCAGTACCGCGTCGAGAAGGGCGCCAGCCTGCTCGTCGAGAAGCTCGCTGTCGACGAGGGCGGGAAGGTCAACCTGCGCGCGGTCATGTTCAAGGATGACGGCGACGTGGTGCTGGACGGCGACAAGCTCGAGCGGGTCAAGGTCGAGGCGGTCGTGGCCGAGCACGTCCGAGGCCCGAAGGTCCGGGTCTTCAAGTACAAGCCCAAGAAGGGCTACCGGCGGCGCGCCGGGCACCGTCAGGCACTGACCCGCCTCGAGGTGACCGAGGTCCGGATGCTTTCTCGCAAGCCATCGGCCCGCGCGACGAAGCAGGGCGAGCAGAAGGGACAGGCGACGAAGCCGAAGGCGCCCGCCAAGAAGCCCGCGGCCAAGAAGCCCGCGGCGAAGAAGCCGGCGGCCAAGAAGAGCGGTGGCGCGAGCGGCAAGGCCTCGTCTGGAGGGCGCGCCTCGTCGTCACGTCGCTCGTCGTCTGCTAAGAAAGAGAAGTAGCCATGGCGCACAAGAAAGGACTTGGATCAAGCCGTAACGGGCGCGACTCGAACCCGAAGTACCTCGGGGTGAAGGTCTTTGCCGGCGAGCAGGTAGGCGGCGGCGAGATCATCGTGCGCCAGCGGGGCACCCGCTTCCGGCCCGGTGACGGCACCGGGCTCGGTCGTGACCACACGATCTTCGCGACCCGGGCCGGCGTCGTCGAGTTCAGGACGGGTCACCGCGGCCGCACCGTCTCGGTTGTCGAGGCCGGCAAGTGAGTGCCGCCGCGTGAGGCGGCGCTAGCGCTGGTATCTCTCTCCCGCCACGCCGCGAAGAACCGCGCCTTCTGGGAGCGCCAGAGCGACGCGTACCAGAAGCGCCACGCCGCGCAGCTCGCCGAGAATGCCGGGCTCGCTTGGGGTGTGTGGCAAATCCCGGAGGCCGAGCTCCGGGTCCTCGGGGACGTCGCCGGCAAGGACGTCCTCGAGCTCGGGTGTGGAGCGGGGCAGTGGTCGATCTCCATCGCGAAGCTCGGCGCTCGGCCGGTCGGCCTCGACCTCTCGTCGCGTCAGCTCGAGCATGCGCGCCGCGCGATGGCGGCGGCGGGCGTCGAGTTTCCGCTGGTCGAAGCGAGCGCCGAAGACGTTCCGCTCGCGGATGCCGGCTTCGACATCGTCTTCTGCGACCACGGCGCCTTCAACTTCGCGGACCCGAGGCGCCTCGTGCCGCAGTGCGCGCGGCTGCTTCGCCCGGAGGGCCTGCTGGCATTCTCGATGGTCACCCCGGTCCTCGACATCTTCTGGGACAACGAGCGGGAAGCGGTGGGCGACCGCCCGCGAAACGACTACTTCGAGCACCGCGGGTTCGAGGACGAGGAGGGCGTCGACTTCCAGCTTCCCTACGGCGAGTGGATCCGCCTGTTTCGAGCCAGCGGCTTCGTGGTCGAGGACCTGGTCGAGCTGCGCCCGCCGCCGGACGCCTCGACCAGCTACGACCTCGTTCCGCTCGACTGGGCCCGCCGCCTGCCGGCGGAGCACATCTGGAAGGCGCGCAAGGCAGCGGACGAGGCGACCCGCGGTGCGGGCCGCCTCGGTCCGGCCGACGGTGACTAGGCGACTGCCTGGCCGCTCGGTTCGCGGTGGCGGCGCGTGCTCAATGCGAGCGCGCCGCCGAGACCGATCATCGTCACCGCCAGCGCGGCGCCGGCCCCGATACCCGCGTCGCCCCAATCGAACCCTGACGCGGCCTCGGAGGGAACCCGCACCACCTGGACCTCCGTTGGCCCGCCCGTAGCCGCCTGCTCGGTCCCGAACGGCGTCGGCGTAGGGCTCGTCGAGGACGCCGGCGGGGAGACGGGCGCCACCTTGTCGACCGGCTCCGCGGACGCCGGGGCCGCGAACAGCGCCGCGACGACGAGGATGAGCGCGACGACACTGACTCGATGCTGCTTGCGGATCATCTGATACCTCCCTATTCGGCGATCGCCCGATGCGATCGATTGCGCCGAGCCTTGCCTGGAGCGGTAAACGCCCGACTGTGCCTGGTAAACGCCGGGCAGCGCCCGCGATTTGACGTCCACGCCCGGGTGGTAGCCTCGCGGCGAGCCAGGAGGGCCAATCGGCGAGGGCCAGGAGGGCAATGTTGGAGTTTCGGATACTCGGCGCGCTCGAGGCGAGCGATCAGGGACGAGCGCTCCCGCTGGGCACCCCGAAGCAGCGGGCGCTGCTGGCGGTGCTCCTGCTCCACCGGCGCGAGATCGTCTCCACCGATCGGTTGATCGACGAGCTGTGGAACGGGCGCCCGCCCGACACGGCCACGAAAACCGTGCAGGTCTACGTCTCGCGGCTCCGCAAGGTGCTCGGCGAGCAGGTGCTCGTTACGCGCGGCGGAGGCTACGTATTGGAGGTCGGCGACGACCAGGTGGATGCCGACCGCTTCGAGCGGCTTGCGGTCGAGGGGCGCGACGCGCTGGAGGGGGGCGACGCCCGCAGCGCGGCGGAGACGCTGCGGTCCGCGCTTGAGCTATGGCGCGGAGAGCCGCTCGCAGACTTCACGTTCGAGGAGTTCGCGCGGAACGAGATCGGTCGGCTCGAGGAGCTGCGCCTGGTCGCGCTGGAGGATCGGATCAACGCCGAGATCGCGTTGGGTCGCCACTCGGCGCTCGTTCCAGAGCTCGAGCGGCTGGTCGCGGACCACCCGGAGCGCGAGCGGCTGCGCGGGCAGCTCATGCTCGCGCTCTACCGTTCCGGCCGGCAGGCCGAGGCGCTGGAGACCTATCGGGAGGCGCGCGGTGCGCTCGACCGCGATCTCGGACTGGAACCGGGACCGGAGCTGCAGGAGCTCGAGCGCGCCATCCTGACGCAGGATCCCGCGATCGCCGCGCCGGCACGGTCTCGCGGTTCCGAGCGGGTGCAGGCCGGGCGTGGCGGGCTGCTGATCTTGGCGGGCGGTGCCGTACTGCTCGCGGCAGCTACCGCAGCGGTCATCGCAATCGCGAGCGCGGGCGGTCGGGGGAGCGAACCGGCCGCGGCCAATTCCGTGGCCGTAATCGATCCCGAGTCGAACGAGGTGACGGCGAACGTGCCGACCGGCGTGCGGCCCACGGACGTCTCCGCGGAGTCCGGCTCCGTCTGGGTCGCCAATACCGGCGACGACAGCGTGACGCACATCGATCCGAAGACGCGGGCCGCCGTCAGCACCACATCGCCCGGATCCAACGTCGATGGCCTTGCGGCCGGGGCCGGGGCTGTGTGGATCGCGGCGAGCCGAGGTTCGGAGCTCGTGCGGCTCGATCCCGTGCTCCACGCGGAGCGATCGATCCGGCTCGCACCGGCACCGGACCCATTCCCGCTCGCACCTGCCAGCCCCGTCGCCGCCGGCGATGGAGCGGTCTGGGCCATCAAGGCCCGGCGCGAGATCGCGCGGATCGATCCAGGACGGCACAAGGTCGTCGCCCAGGTTGCAGGCGGGAACAATCCAACTGCGGTCGCAACCGGCGCCCGAGCCGCCTGGGTGGCGGACGCCGACGACAACACCGTGATCCGGATCGGCCCGGGTGTGGCGAACGCCGTAACTGCGACCACGCCGGTCGGACAGGAGCCCTCGGCGATCACTGTCGGTGAGGGCGCCGTATGGGTCGCGAACACACAGGACGGCACGGTTGCCCGCATCGAGCCGAGCAGCGCGAGCGTGATCGAAACAATTCCCGTCGGCGGGCGCCCGACGGGAATCGCAGCGGGCAACGGGGCGGTCTGGGTTGCGAACAGCCTCGAGGGCACCGTCTCCCGCATCGATCCGGATTCGAACGAGGTGGTGGCCACGGTCGACGTGGGCGAGGCCCCGCAAGGACTCGCCGTCACGCACGGCCTCGTCTGGGTGAGCGTGCAGGCGGCGGCGGAGCCTGCCCCGCCTCCCGCCGGCTCCAGCCGCTCCGATGTCGCTCGACTTCTCTGGGAAGACTTGGACCCCGGGTCCTCATCGACCGACCCAGCGCTCGTCGGCAACTACCAGATCGGCTTCGCCACGTGTGCCCTGCTCTACAACTATCCGGATCGCCCGTATCCGGCGGGATCGCGCCTCCGGCCAGAGGTCGCGGCCGGGCGACCTCTCGTCTCGAATGGAGGCCGGAAGTACACGTTCGAGATCCGATCCGGCTTCCGCTTCTCGCCGCCCTCGAACGAGCCGGTGACCGCCGCCGCATTCCAGCGCGCGATCGAGCGCGCGCTCAACCCGAGGATGAACGGATACGGCGGGGGGCTCGTACGGGAGATCGCTGGGGCAAAGGCGTACGCTGCTGGTCGGACCCATCGCGTGTCCGGGGTCAGCGCGCAGGGCGACAGGCTCGCGATCAGCCTGACGCGGCCCGTTCCCAATCTCACCGCTCGGCTGAGCGCTCAGTACTTCTGCGCGGTCCCGCCGGGCACCCCGGTCGATCCGGAGGGTGTCGAGGAGCTTCCGTCTGCCGGCCCGTACTACGTCGCGTCGCACGAGCCAGGCGAGAGCCTCGTGCTGCGCCGTAACCCGAGCTACGGGGGGTCGCGACCGCAGGACCTGTCGGAGATCAGCTTCACCTTTGGCACCCCGCAGCAGCGTGCCATCGAGGAGGTCGAGGCGGGCAACGCCGATTATGTAAACATCGACCCACTTGACGTGGCACCAACCACGATGCGCCGGCTGGACGCGCGATACGGCCCGCAGAGCGAGGCAGCCCGGGCCGGACGCCAACAGCTATTCACCGAGCCCAACCCGTCGGTCTTCTCCTTCGTGCTCAACACCCGCCGGGGTCCGTTCAGGGATGTGCGGCTGCGTCGAGCCCTGAATTACGCGATCGATCGTCGTGCCCTGGCCGTGGACACGGGGGTGAGCGGGCCGGGCCGTCCCACGGACCAGTACATCCCGCCTGGGTTCCCCGGCTTCGAGGATGCTCCGATCTATCCGCTCGGTGGGCCTCAGGTCGCCACCGCCCGAAGGTTGGCGGGTGACTTGAAGCGAAAAGCGGTGCTCTATACATGCGATGAGCCCGGCTGCGCCCGAAACGCTGAGATCCTGCGCTCCAACTTGCGGGCGATCGGGATTGACCTCGAGGTGCGCCAGTACCCGCTCGACGAGATGTTCAGGCGGGAGTTCAGGGCCGGCGAGCCGTGGGACATCGGAATGTACGGCTGGGAAGTCGACTACGGCGACCCCTACAACTTCATCAACACGCAATTCGCTGCGGGTGCCGAGCGCCCGGGAACCTTCCATGACCCGCGCTTCGAACGCCGGATGGAGGCGACCGCCCGGTTAACGGGCCGCGTTCGCCTGCGCGCCTACGGGAGGCTCGACCGCGACCTCGCGGCCGAGGCGGCGCCGCAGGCGACCTTCGCCAGCGGCGAGAGCAGCTACTTCCTCTCCGCACGGATGGGCTGCGAGGTGCCGCATCCCATATACGGCCTCGACCTCGCCGCCCTTTGCGTGCGGGACGACGTTTCGGACTGAATCAGCGCCCGCGCCGCTCGTAGGCGGAGGCCCACTGCCGGCCGGAGCGCTACCGGCGCGTGCCGGGGGCGAATTCCATGAACCGTGGCTTGTTGAGCTCGTGCCTGATGACCGCTCGGGCGCGGGGCCAGTGGTTGATGTCGAACGGGTTGTTGGGAACGACGCTGCGGTAGTAGACGAGCGCCCTCACTCGCCGGTGATGGCGCGCCCAGCTGAACAGCCGACGGGTGAACGTGCCGCGATAGTCGTTGTCCCAGGGGGAGTACTCGCCGACGATGAACGGCCAGTGGTGGCGGTGCGGGTTGCGCCAGCTGCTGTAGAAGCGGCGGAAGGCCGACCAGACGCCCGGCGATGCGAACTTCGAGTAGATGTCGGCCCCGATCCAGTCGACGTAGCGGCCTCCCGGCCAGTAGTCCCCGGGAGCGTTTCCGCGAACGCTCGGGGAACCGATCGTCTGCGGAACCCACATGAACGCCACGCGCGGCCGCGCCAGCGTCTGGGGGACGTGTCGGCGCGCATACACGGGGTCGTGGTTCGATCTCGCGCGGTAGACGCGGGGCATGCCCTGCTTGACGAGCCTTCGGTTGATCGTCGCGCGGCTGCCGCCGCGCACGATCAACGCGACCCGCCGCCAGGCGTCCCGGAACGCGCGCGTGGAGTGGCTCGCGCCCCGGGAGGAGCCGTTCGAGTTGAACGCGCAGTACGGGTTCCAGTATCCGTTCATCTCCGGGAACAGCCGCAGGTAGACCACCTGGCGCGACCTGGCGATCAGCCGGTTCAGCTCCAGGATGTAGTCATCGCCGAAGCCGCGGGCGATCCGGCGCGGGCTGATCAGCTCCGGCTCGCCGCCCGGTGCGGTCGAGATGCTCAGGACGCCGCGTGTCTGAGTCGTCCGCCACCTGTGCAGCCCACCGAGCACATGCTCTCCGTCCCAGTGGCCGAAGCTTTCGAGCAGGGCCGAATGCGCGCCGACCCGGCGGTTGAACCGCCGGTAGTCCCGCGCCAGGCCGGTGTCGGTGACGCCATGGAAGATCCGGTGGTGAGGAGGGACAAAGGCCGGGTGGGATCTGCCGCGCCCGTGTCGCTCCGCGGTGGAGGTGGCGGCCAGAGCCAGGAGTAACAACGCGGTCGCCGCAACGACGGCGAGGACCCGGCGGCGTGTCGCGCTCCGATCGCCTGACACCAGTGCCACGCTACCTCTTCCCATGCGTCGAAAGGTGCATTTCCCGCGGTATGCGCGGATTTTGCACCGCTCGACGATCTAACCTCGCGCGCATGTTCTACGACCGGGCGAAGATCTACGTCGAGGGCGGCGGTGGCGGCAACGGCTGCGTCAGCTTTCGACGTGAGGCCCACGTACCGCGCGGGGGGCCGGATGGCGGCGACGGGGGGCGCGGGGGTGACGTCGTCCTGGAAGCCGACCCCTCGCGCCGCGATCTGGTGTCGCTCCACCGCCGGCGGCATTTCCGCGCCCGGCGCGGCAGCCACGGGCAGGGTGGGCAGCGCCACGGGGGGCGCGGCAGGGATCTCCTCATCGCCGTGCCACCCGGCACGCAGGTAGAGGGACTCGATGGGCGGCGGTATGACCTCGTCGAGCCGGGTCAGCACGCGATCGTGGCGGCCGGAGGCGCCGGCGGTCACGGCAACAAGCGTTTCGCGACCTCGACCAGGCGGACGCCCCGGTTCGCCGAGCGCGGCCTCGAGGGCGAGTCGGGCTGGATCGAGCTGCGGCTGAAGCTCCTGGTCGACGCCGGGCTCATCGGACAGCCGAATGCCGGCAAGTCGTCGCTCCTCGGCCGCCTGACTCGGGCCGCGCCCAAGGTGGCCGCGTACCCGTTCACCACCGTCGAGCCAGTGCTGGGCACGCTCGACGCGGGCGAGCGTCAGCTGGTCCTCGCGGACATCCCCGGGCTGATCGAGGGGGCCGCGGCGGGTGCCGGACTGGGACACGAGTTCCTTGCGCACATCGAGCGATGCCGCGGGCTGATCCATGTCGTCGACATCGCCGGCGAGGACCCTCCCGCCGTCTACGAGGCGGTTCGGGCCGAGCTGGGCGCCTACGGCGCCGGGCTCGAGCTCCTGCCGGAGCTGGTCGTGCTCACCAAGCGGGACCTCGTTCCCGACCACGAGGCGGACGCCGCCGTGGCCGAATGGAGCGATCGTCTGGGCGGCGATGCGCTTGCCGTGCTGGGATTCTCGTCGGCGACGGGAGCCGGGCTCGACGAGCTGCGCGGTGCGATCCTCGAGTCCGTGCCCGCGGATGAGCCCGCGGATGCCGCTAGCGCAGCCGAGCCGGAATTCGAGGCCGAACACATCACCTACCGGCCGGCGGGCGACCAGGGGTTCGACGTCCGTCGAGTCGGGGACGGAATCTTCGAGGTCATCGGGCGGGGCATCGAGATGCTCGTCGCACGCCACGACACCGAGAACCCCGAGGCCCTCGCGTACATCGAGCAGCGCCTGCGGGAGATAGGCGTGCTCGCGGCGCTGCGGCGGGCTGGATTCGAGTCCGGCGATGAGGTTCGCATCGGAGCCAGTGCCTTCGATCTGCAGTGAGGCTGGAGGCAGATGGCCTCGGTCGCAAGCAGGACCGTACCTACACTTCGCACGCCATGACCGTTGTGGCCAAGCTGGGCTCATCGATCGTCGCCGAGGACGACGGCAGCCTTCGCTCGAGTGTCCTGGACAGCGTCTGCACGCAGGTCGCCGAGCTTCACCACGCGAGGGAGAACGTGGTTCTCGTCACGTCCGGCGCCATCGCGCGCGGCATGCGCCTGATGGACCTGGACCGCCGCCCGAGCACGATCGATGAGATGCAGGCCGCATCGGCGGTCGGGCAGGGCTCGCTCTTTCGCGCCTACGAGGACCGGCTGGGCGGCGCCGGCGTACATGCCGCGCAGGTGCTCCTGACGTCCTTCGACCTGTCGGCGCGGATGCATTACCTGAACGCCCGGCGGGCGCTGCGCCGCCTGCTCGCGTGGCGGGCGGTGCCAATCATCAACGAGAACGACACCACGGCGACCGACGAGATCACGTTCGGTGACAACGACTTCCTCTCGGCCCAGGTCGCGATCCTGCTGGGCGCCCGGCTCCTCGTCCTCCTCACCGACACCCCCGGGCTGCATGAAGCCGATCCCCGCTTGCGCCCGGGCGCCGAGCTGATCGAGGAGGTGAGCTCGTTCGACGAGCTCGAGCGTTACGAGATCGGTGACCGGACCTCGGCGTTCGGATCGGGTGGAATGCGGAGCAAGGTGGCGGCCGCCGAGATGGCGAGCGCGGCCGGGATCCCGGTCGTCGTCTGTGACGGCACCGCGGCGGGCAGCTTCCTGGGGGCGGCCCGCGGCCAACCCGTGGGCACACGCTTCGCGTCGCACCCGGAGCGGACGCCGAGCTTCAAGCTGTGGCTGCGGTACGCGAAGCCCAGCCAGGGCAGGCTGGTGGTCGACGAGGGCGCGGCGCGCGTCCTGCGCGAGGAGGGATCGAGCCTGTTACCGGTAGGCGTCACCGACGTCGAGGGCGAGTTCGTCGCGGGCGACGCGGTGGAGATCGTGTGCAACGGCGATGTCGTCGGCAAGGGGATCGTCAACTATTCGGCCGCCGAGCTGACGCGGATCAAGGGCATGAAATCCGCCGAGGTCGCCGAGCGCGCTCCCGATGCCGCCGAGGAGGCGGTTCACCGCAACTACTTCGTGCTCACCTAGCCCCTTCCATCGGTTGTCCGGCCATCGATTGGCGTCGAGGCGCGCTAGCTACTCTTCCGACATGGCTACAGCCACCCGCACGGTCGCCGAAGTCTGCGGGTCCGCGAGGCGGGCGGCGCGCGAGCTGGTGGTCGCGACCACCGACGCCAAGAACGCCGCGCTCCTCCGGCTCGCCGAGCTGCTGGGCGAGCGCGCTGACGTGGTTCTCCAGGCGAACGCGGAGGACCTCGCCGACGAGCGCGCGGCGGGCCTGACGCCCGCGCTTCGGGATCGCCTGACCCTGGACGAGGCGCGGATCGCGGACATGGCCGAGGGGGTGCGGGCGATCGCCGCGCTTCCCGATCCGGTCGGCGAGGTGCTCGACGAGCGGACCCTCGCGAGCGGGCTGCAGCTGCGAAAGGTCCGCGTCCCGCTCGGGGTGATCGCCGTGGTGTACGAGGCGCGTCCGAACGTCACCGTCGACTGCGCCGCCCTGACTTTGAAGAGCGGCAATGCGATCGTGCTGCGGGGCTCGAGCTACGCGGTGCGTTCGAACGCTGCGCTCGCCGAGCTGGTGCGCGAGGCGCTCGCCGACGCCGGGCTCCCAGAGGCTGCAGTCGAGCTGCTCACCAGCGGGGATCGCGCCGAGCTGGCGGAGCTCGCGACTGCGGAGGGGCTCGTCGATCTGGTCATCCCGCGAGGAGGCGAGGGGCTGAAGGATGCGCTGAAGGCGGTGGCGACGGTGCCCGTGATGTACGCGGCCGCCGGTAACTGCCACGTCTACGTCCACGAGGACGCCGACCTCGAGATGGCCCGCCGCCTCGCCTACAACGCGAAGGTCCAGCGGCCCGGTGTGTGCAATGCCGCCGAGACGCTTCTGGTCAATGCGGGCGTGGCGGGAGAGTTCCTGCCGGCGGCCCTCGGTGACCTCCGGGACGCGGGTGTCGAGCTGACGGGAGACGAGCGCGCGCGGGCGGCGGCCGGCGCTGCGGCCGTTGGCGAGGCAACCGCGGAGGACTGGGACACCGAATATCTCGACATGCGGATGGCCGTGGGGGTCGTCGACTCCCTCGATGAGGCGATCGAGCACATCAATCGCCACGGCACCGGCCACTCGGAGGCGATCGTCACCTCCTCCGAGGCGGCCGGGCGCGAGTTCGCCGACGGCGTCGACGCGGCGGTCGTGTACGTGAATGCATCGACGCGCTTCACCGACGGCTTCGAGTTCGGCATGGGCGCGGAGATCGGGAACTCGACCCAGAAGCTGCATGCGCGGGGCCCGATCGGCCTTCGTGAGCTGACGACGTTCAAGTACGTGGTGCACGGCGACGGCCAGATCAGGAGCTAGGAGGGCTCACGTCGGGGCAATCGGCGTCCTGGGGGGCGCGTTCAATCCGCCGCACATCGGGCACCTCGTGCTCGCGCAGGAGGCGGCGTTTCAGCTCGGGCTCGAGCAGACAGTGCTCGTGCCGGTGGGCGAGTCGCCCCACAAGCGGATCGAGCCGGAGCCGGGCCCTGCGGTCAGACTCGAGCTGGTCCGGCGGGCGGCGTTGGCGGACCCGATGGTCGATGCGTCGGATGTGGAGGTGTCGCGCGAGGGACCGTCGTTCAGCTTTCGTACCCTGGAGTTGATGAGCGCGGCCCGACCCGAGGACGAGTTCGTATTCGTCATGGGCGCGGACGTCGCTGCGGGGCTGGAGAGCTGGCGCAAGCCGCGGCGCTTGCTGGAGCTCGCGAGGTTGGGGATCGCCGCCCGGCCGGGGGCTGCCCTCGAGGAGGCCGAGGCCGCGATCGAGCGCCTGGGGGGCGACGGACGGGCGGAGATCGTGCGAATGCCTGAGATCGGGATCTCGTCGACCGGGATCCGGCGGCGGGTGGCCGCCGGGGCGCCCATCCGGCACCTCGTGCCGGATGCCGTCGCGGAGCTGATCACGCAGCGGGGGCTGTACCGGTCGTGAGGCCGGCGCCGCAAAGGGACCCCGAGCGGGTGGACTCGGAGGCGATGGCGCGCCAGCTGGCCGAGCTCGCCGATGCGAAGAAGGCCGAGGACGTGGTGGCGCTCGACATGCGCTCCCTCGTCGGTTACACGGATTTCGTCGTCGTCTGCACGGCGCGGAACGAGCGTCAGGCGAAGGCGATCCACGACGACGTGCACCTGCGCGTGAAGCGCGATCACGAGTTGCTGCCGGCCAACGTGGAGGGGCAGTCGGAGGGCCGCTGGGTCCTCATGGACTACCTCGACTGCGTCCTGCACATCTTCGTGCCGGAGCTGCGCGAGCGCTACCGGCTCGACGTGCTCTGGGCGGAGGCGCCGCGGCTGGAGCTCGAGCTCCAGGAGCTTCGCGACAGCGCGTAGACGATCAGGGGCTGGCCGAGGTCCGGCGGGGTCACCTCGCCGGCACGGCTCATGCCGAGCCGGTTCGCCACGGCCATCGAGCGTTCGTTCCGCGGATGAATGAGGCTGATCACCCGCTCCACCGGGAGCGTGCGAAAGGCCGCCTCGACCGCCGCCCTCGCCCCCTCGGTCGCGAGGCCCCTTCCCCACGTTGCAGGCTTGAGGGTCCAGCCGATCTCCACCTCCTCCGCCAATTCGGGGACGAAGGTCGGATGGGAGGCACCGATCCAGCCCACGGGTCGTGGCTGCTCGCCGGTGGTCACGGCCCATAGGCCGAATCCGTGGACGTCCCAGTGGCGCAGGTGGCGCTCGAGCATCGAGCGCCACTGGCGCGGGTTGAACGGCTGGTCGGGCTGAAGCGAACGCCAGACTTCGGGCTCGCGCCAGATGGCCTCCATGTCGGGCGCGTCGGAAGGGAGCCAGCGCCGCAGCATCAGGCGCTCGGTCTCGACCTGCTCGGGATACGCCATCCCCACGATCCTCGCAGGCGTCCGTCGGATGGGCTAGCTTTGGGCCATCGTGAGCGCTCATCCGAGCGAGCACCGCGGCCGCCGCGGTCGTTTCCGTTTGTTCAGGAAGCGGTTTCGCGGGTACGACCCGAAGTCCGTCCATGAGGCGCTGGAGACGCGGGACACGGCAGTTCGCGAGGCGCAGGAGCGGGCTTCGGCCGCCGAGGGGCGGGCGGGGGCGCATCGGGCGGAGGCGGAGGCGGCCGAGCGACGCCTTGCGGAGCTCGATCAGGTGGCGGCGCGGCTGGCGACGATGGTGGTGGATCGCGACCAGGAGCTTCGCCGGCTGCGGACGGACCTGCAGACGGCGCTTCAGCGCGACGACGGGGGCCTCCGCGCGCTCGCGGCGATGGCCGGTGATCTCGAGATGGTTCGCCGGCAGGCGGGCAGGCAGGCGACGAGGATCCGGCTGCGCGCACTGCGGCAGGCCGCAGAGGCGACCGAGCGGATGGAAGATGTCGAGGCGGCCGAGGGACCCGTGAGCGAGCGACTGCTGGCTCGGGTGGAGGAGGCGATCGAGCGTGTCGGCTCGGAGGACGATTGGGCGGAGGACGACCTGGCCGAGCGTGCGGCGGCCAACGGCCATGCGGAGCGCGAGGCGGGGGAGCTGTTCGACGGGTTGGTCGAGGTGGAGGTCGGGCCGCTCAGCGACTTCTCGCAGCTGGTCGGGTTCGAGGACGCGGCCGGCGAGATCGGTGCCACCTCAGAGATCTCGGTGAAGCGCTTCACCGAGGGCCGGGCGACGCTGGCGATGCGCTTCAAGCATCCGGTTGAGCTGCTCAGTGAGCTGGAGGAGCGCGCGCCGTTCGGGTTCAGCGTGCGCGACAGGCGGCCCGATCGGATCGTGCTGGACCTGGACGGCTAGGCGCAGGCCCTGAGTCCGGCCGGCGTCGGGCCACGGGCTGCGGATATCGTGGCCCGGTGGAGTCGATCGCCTCGGTGAACGGGATCGAGATCGCGTACGAGGCGTTCGGCGATTCGGCGCACCCGACGGTGCTCCTGATCATGGGGCTGGGCGTTCAGATGCTGGGGTGGGACGAGGAGTTCTGCCGGATGCTGGCGGGGCGCGGGTATCGGGTGGTGCGCTTCGACAATCGGGATGTCGGGCACTCGACAAAGCTCGTGGACGCGCCGCGGCCGGATGTGATGGCGGCGGCGGCCGGGGATACGAGCAGCGCGGGCTATCTGCTGGACGATATGGCGGAGGACTGCGTTGGGTTGTTGGATGAGCTCGGGGTTGAGGCGGCGCACGTGGTCGGCGCCTCGCAGGGCGGGATGATCGCGCAGGCGGTCGCGATTGGGCACCCGGAGCGGGTGCTCTCGCTCACGTCGATCATGTCCACGACAGGGGACAGAGCGGTCGGGCAGCCCCACCCGGAGGCGATATCGGCGTTGTTGACGCGTCCGCCTGGGGACCGGGAGGGGTTCGTCGAATTCGCGGTCGGCGCCTGGAGGGTGATCGGCTCGCCGGGCTTCGATGCGGATGAGGAGGCGCTCAGGGCGCGCGCGGGAGCGAGCTACGACAGGGGGATCTTTCCTGACGGGACCGGGCGCCAGCTGGTGGCCATCCTGGCCTCCGGCGACCGGACGGAGGCGTTGCGGAGGCTCGACGTGGCGACGACCGTTATTCACGGGATGGATGACGTCCTCGTCGACGTGTCGGGTGGCAGGGCGACGGCGGCGGCGATCCCGGGGGCGCGGTTGGAGCTGATCGAGGGGATGGGACACGACCTGCCGCGGGCGCTCTGGCCGCGGCTGATCGATCTGATCGGGGCGAATGCGGAGCGGGCTGGGGCGCGAACGGCCCGCTGATCGCTAGGGGCCGGCCTCCGGATCGACCAGGCACAGGTCGCTGTCGATCCGGGCGGAGATCTCCTTGATGACCCGCGTGACGGTGGCGGTGTCGGCGCTCCGATGGCCGAGGTCCGGCTCGAGGATCTCGCACATGAGGCGCCGGAGGACCTCGGGCGCCGGGTTGGCGCCGGCGGCGGGATAGCGGGTCATGTGATCGCAGATGAGCATGAGCTGGCCCATGCAGCAGATGAACGCGTCGACGAGGGACGCCAGGTGGCTTTGGGGGTCGTGTCGTGTCATGCCCCTTCTGAGGGGCGGAGGGGGCCGAGTTCGCCCCCGCTACTTCCCGATCAGGACCTGAGGCTCGGTGGCGTTCACCAGGTCGCCCTGCGCGACCACCGTGTACTCCCCGGCCTGCGTGATCTGGACCGTGCCGATGAGCGCGCGGCTCCAGCCGCTTCCGGTGTTGAGCGATGCGCCCATGCCGTGAAAGCCGGGGCCCTTGATGTCGAGCGGCTCTCCGGTCGGGGCCGTGACGGTCACGCTGAGGGCGGATGGGACGTCGAAGTCGATGGTGTCGCCGCTGCTGGACGCCTTGTACGACTCCTGGTAACTCAGCTTCAGCTTGCCGGCCGGAAGCATGACGGTCGCCTCGCCCGGGACCGCGAAGGTCGCGTAGTCATCTGCCGTCCTTCGGGAACGGAAGACGAGGAAGAAGATGACGGCGTCGACCGCCAGGAACGCGACGACGATGGCGACGATAAGCCCGGTCGACACGGAACGAGTCTATGCGCAGGGGTGGGGGCGCGCTGGTCGAAGTTTCGAGGGGGCCGCCTCACCGGACGCCCGGGTTGGACGCAACCCGTGACAACTTTGCAACGCCTCTACACCGGAACCGTCAATTCCCCGATTTTCGGCTCTATTAAGCCGTTTCCCGCCGATCCATATGGGAACATCAGTTCGATGCACGACACCAACCACAAGGGCAACGTGGCGGAGGCGGCGATCGCTGCGGAGGCCACGAAGTTGGGTATTCCCGTGCTCAAGCCGCTGGTCGAACACACGAGGTACGACCTGGTTTTCGAGGTGGACGACAGCTTGTTCCGGATCCAGTGCAAGTGGGCGCCGCTTCGAGAGGACGTCGTCGTCGTCAACCTCATGAGCGCTTGTTACACGAGCGGCGGCCGCCAGATCCGCAGGCCCTATACCGCCGCGGAGATCGATGCCGTTGCGGTCTACTGCCAGGCGCTCGACGAGTGTTACCTAGTCACCGCGGAGATGTTCGACGGTCGGAGAGGCCTGCATCTGCGTGTCGGCCCACCGCGAAACGGCCAGCTGGCGCAGCTAAACTGGGCCGCTGATTACCGGCTTTCCGGGGCTGTAGCTCAGCTGGGAAGAGCGTGCGGCTGGCAGCCGCAAGGTCGTGGGTTCGAGTCCCACCAGCTCCACTCTTCCATTGGGATCGAGCAGGCGGTTGTCGGAGCTCACGACTTCCGCCGTCGCTTCGGCTGGTACATGCAGCGCTCGGCGGCGGGCGAGGAGTTCCTCGTCACGCGTCGCGGCAAGCCGTACGTGAGGCTTCTGCCGGCGCCGGAGCAGCTCGCGCTGAACGGAGGCGAGCGTAACGGCGGCCCCGCGGGGCCGTGAATACGATCCGGCCGTGCCGCGCCACGTCGCCTTCCTCCGGGCCATCAACATCGGCGGTCGCCGCGCCAGCAGCAAGCAGCTGATCACCGCGCTCGAAGGCGCGGGATTGGAGAACGTCACCGCGTTCCGCGCCAGCGGCAACCTGATCTTCGACGCGGCCCGAGCGTCCGCGTCCGCGCTCACGAAGCGCGTCGACGACGCGCTGACCGGCGCCCTCGGCTTCGAGGTCCGCAGCTTCCTCCGCACCGGCGCCCAGGTCCGCGCCATTGCCGCGTTCGAACCGTTCACTCCCAAGGTGCTGGCGGCATCCAAGGGCAAGCTCCAGGTCGCTCTCCTCGAAACGCCGCTGCCCAAGGGCGCGCGTGAGGAGGTGCTCGCGCTGGCCACCGACGCCGACCCCCTCGCGGTCTCGGGCCGGGAGCTCTACTGGCTCCCCAGTGGCCCCACGATGCAGACCGACCTCGACCTCCGCCTCCTCGACACCCTGGTCGGCGAGAACACCCGGCGCACAAAGGGCATGATCCAGGAGATCGCCGCGAAGTTTCTGGGCCCCTGAGTCGCGGTAGGATCGGCCGCAGTCAACCAGGGAGGAGGCAAGATGCCCAGATTCCGGATCCCCCTCGTCCTCGTGATCACGGCCGCCGTGGCATCGCTGGTCGTCGCCAGCGCTCTCGGAGCCATCGTCAAGCGCATCGACTCGACGGTGACGCTCGCGAAGAAGAACCCGTTCCACGGCCACGTCAGCTCGCCGAACAGCGGCTGCGAGCAGGCCCGCACCGTCAAGGTCTTCAAGAAGCGGCACGGCCCGGACGGCCTCTACGACTCGACGACCACGGGCAACGACGGCAAGTGGTCGATCCCGGCGACACCGAACGGAAACTTCTACGCCAAGGTCACGCGCCGGAAGGAGGGCGCCGCGGGCACGATCTTCGTCTGCAGGCCCGACGTCTCACCGACGCGGCACTTCGGCGGCGGCGGGGGCGGCTACTAAGCCGGCGCCGCGACCGCGACCGCCCGTGGCCCTCAGGGCGCCTCGAACTGAATCAGGCTGAAGACCTCCGGGCTGCGAAGGCGCGCCCGGCCGTCCAAGAACTGAAGCTCGACGAGGAACGAGATCCCCACGACCCCGGCGCCCGCCTGCCCGACGAGCTCCTCGATCGCCGCCATCGTTCCGCCCGTCGCGAGCAGATCATCGTGCAGCAGCACGCGCGAGCCCGGCGTGAGCGCGTCGACGTGCATGTGCAGCTCGTCGATCCCGTACTCGAGCTCATAGGACACCGACGCCGTCTTTGACGGCAGCTTCCCGGGCTTTCGAACGGGGATGAACCCGGCACCGCACGCCCGCGCGACCGCTGCCCCGAGGATGAAACCGCGCGCCTCCGGCGCGACGACGAAATCCGGCCGCAGTGACCGCGCGTGGTCCGAGAGCGCCTCGATCGCCCGGTCGAGGTCCGGCGCGCTCGCGAACAGGGGCGTCGCATCCTTGAACACGACCCCCGGCTGGGGAAAGTCGGGGATGTCGCGAATCCTTTCCTTCAGGTCCGGGATCACAATCCGCCGGCATCCTGCCAGACCGCCGGCCCACACAACCCCCGGTATAGGCTCCCGCGTCGTGAAGCAGGTCGCCGACGGGGTGTGGCACCTCGACACCTTCTTCCTGCCGAACTCGATCAACGCCTACCTGGTCGAGGACGTCCTCATCGACGCCGGGACCCGCCACTCGGCCGGCAAGATCCTCCGGCAAGTTGGATCGCACAAGGTCACCGCGCACGCCCTCACCCACGCCCATCCGGATCACCAGGGCGCATCTCGGGAGATCTGCACCACCCTCGACATCCCCTTCTGGGTCAGCGAGCGCGACGCTGACGCCGCCGAGAACCCCGAGCTCATCCGCCGGCGCCAGCCCAATCACCCAGTGGCCCGCTTCTACCTCAACATCTTCATCGGCCCGGGCCACCCGGTCGACCGCCACCTGAACGAGGGCGACGAGATCGCCGGCTTCAAAATCCTGGACGTTCCCGGCCATTCCGCCGGCCACGTCGCCTTCTGGCGCGAATCGGACCGCGTACTGATCCTCGGCGACGTCCTCGCGAACATCGATCAGCTGACCGGCGTTCCGGGGCTCCACGAGCCGAAGCCGTACCTGACCCCCGACCCGGTCGAGAACCGCCGCTCGGCGAAGCGCCTGGCGACGCTCGAGCCGAAGCTCGTCCTCTTCGGACACGGCGCCCCGGTCCGCGACACGCGCAAGTTCGTCGAGTTCGTCGAGGGCCTGCCGGCCTAGAGCCCGCGATCCCGCGCGCGCCGCCGGGCCGCATCGAGTGCCGGCCGCACCCATCCCGGCAACCCTCGCCGGACCCGCCACGACGCCCCCGAGAAGCCCAGGTTGGCCACCATCGCGAACCCGGCCTCGTCCTCCCGTAACGCGAGCAGCAGGTGCGCCACGCGGTCCGCCGCGGGCAGGTCGGCGGCCTCCGCAACCCGAACGCACCAGCAGTCGATCCGGTGGCCACCGGGCCGCACCATCAGCGCGCCCCGCTCTCCCACGAGCCAGACGCCCAGCGCCCCCGAATGGAAGGCGACGCCACAGCGGCGCAGGAGCTCCCGCTCCCGGTGCCCGACCAGGTCCCCCAGCAGCCCGAGCGCAACGCCCTCGGCCGTCTGATCCCGTTCGCTACCGCGCGCCGCGCTTCGCTCGCCCCCGAGCGGCACGACCGAGCGAGCGCCGCGTCGCGCCTGCAGCCACGGAACGATCCAGGCGTGCGCGAAGCATCCGAGCGCCACCGGCAGCGTCCACGGTGACAGCAGCAGAAGCCCGATGCCCGGTGCGGTGAAGGCGATGGCCACCGCGACCGTCCACGCCGTCCACCGCCGCCCGTCGCCGCGCAGCGTCTCCTCGCTCGCCTCCTCTCGCCACCAGAGCGCCGCCGCCTCCTCGAGGCCCGGCCGCCGCACTAGTCCCGGCGGTGCGGCGGGCTTCCAGGTCCGGGTCTGCGCCACGCGCGCTCCGCTGCTCAGCCGCCGGCGATGGGACGGCGGAGCACCACCAGCTCTGCGTCGACCGGAAGCGCGCGAACCACCTCGGCGCTCCCGTCCGACCGGGGCACGCTCGCGAGCATCCCCGCCTCCAGCTCCCGCCGCAACGCCGCCGATGCGGCCTCATGCGACTCCGCCTCCTCGACGCTCCAATCGGCCACCGTCGTGTGCCCGGTGCGATCCAACCTGATCAGCCGCCCCATTGCTCCTCCTCACGTCGCTTCCACGGCTGAATATACGCTCGCCCTAATATCGCCAGCACCTATGGACCGCTATGAACCTGGGGGGATCGAAGCGCGCTGGCGGCGCGTCTGGGACGAGGAGCACACCTGGGAGGTGCCGAACCCCGGCCAGCCCGGGTTCAACGACTCGGCGCCGAAGTGCTACGTGCTCGAGATGCTGCCGTATCCCTCCGGCGACCCGCACGTCGGACACCTGAAGAACTACGCGATCGGCGACGCGATCGCCCATTACCGGCGTCGCAACGGGTTCCAGGTCGTTCACCCGATGGGCTTCGACGCCTTCGGGCTTCCGGCCGAGAACAACGCGATCAAGACCGGTGAGCCCCCGCGGGTCGCGACCGAGCGATCAATCGAGGCATACAAGAGGGCGTTCGATCGCCTGGGCTTCTCGTTCGACTGGGCTCGCGAGCTCTCCTCGCACGAGCCGTCGTACTACCGCTGGACCCAGTGGATCTTCCTGAAGCTCCTCGAGCGCGGCCTTGCGTACCGGGACGAGGCACAGGTGCAGTGGTGCCCGGTCGACCAGACCGTGCTCGCCAACGAGCAGGTCATCGACGGGCACTGCGAGCGCTGCGGCAGCCTCGTCGAGGCCCGCCAGCTCGAGCAGTGGTTCTTCCGGATCACCGACTACGCCGACCGTCTCCTGGACGACCTCGACACCATCGATTGGCCCGAGCACGTGAAGACGATGCAGCGCAACTGGATCGGCCGCTCGCACGGCGCCGAGGTGATCTTCCGATGTGAGGAGCTCGGCATCGACTTCCCGGTCTTCACGACCCGGCCGGACACCCTCTTCGGCGCGACATTCTTTGTTCTCGCGCCCGAGCACCACGACGTCGAGCGCCTGGCGGCAGGCACCGAGCACGAGGACGCCATCCACGAGTACGTGAACGAGGCGATCCGCGAGTCGCCCGAGGAGCGCGGAGCGGAGGAGCGCCGGAAGACCGGCGTCCCGCTGGGCCGCACGGTCACCAACCCGGTGAACGGGGAACAGATCCCCATGTTCGTGGCCGACTACGTGCTGATGGAGTACGGCACCGGCGCGATCATGGCCGTCCCGGCTCACGACGCGCGCGACTACGAGTTCGCGACGGCGCTCGACCTGCCGATCCGCCGCGTCATCGAGGGGTCGGATCCCGAGGAATCGCAGGACGCCGACGGGCTGCCGTACTCGGGCGACGGGCCGATGGTGAACTCCGACCGCTTCGACGGCAGGCACAACCGCGAGGCCTACGACGAGATCGTGGCATGGCTCGGCGCGGAGGGTCGCGGCAAGCCCTCGATTCACTACCGGTTGCGCGATTGGCTCCTCTCCCGCCAGCGGTATTGGGGCTGCCCGATCCCCGTCGTCTACTGCGAGACCGACGGCATCGTCCCGGTTCCCGAGGAGGAGCTCCCGGTCAGGCTTCCAGAGGTCGACGACTATGCCCCGAAGGGACAGAGCCCGCTGGCCGCGGCGACCGAGTGGGTCCGGACGGAGTGCCCGCGGTGCGGCGGCCCGGCGCGTCGCGAGACCGACACCATGGACACCTTCGTCGACTCCTCGTGGTACTTCCTGCGCTACCTCGACGCTCGCAACGACCGGGCCGCATGGGACCGCGCGGCGGTCGGCTACTGGATGCCGGTCGACCAGTACATCGGCGGCGTCGAGCACGCGATCCTCCACCTGATGTACGCGCGCTTCTTCACGAAAGCGCTCGCGGACATGGGCTACCTGGGCGTCCAGGAGCCGTTCGCCCGCCTCTTCACCCAGGGGATGATCACGCGCGGTGGCGCGAAGATGTCCTCGTCGAAGGGCAACGTGGTCAGCGCCGGCGAGACGGTCGAGCGCTACGGCGCCGACACGGCGCGCACGTACGTCTGCTTCATGGGCCCGCCCGACAAGGGCGGCGACTGGACCGACGAGAGCGTCGAGGGCGTCCACCGGTTCCTCGCCCGGCTATGGCGGCTGATGAAGGAGGTCACGGCGCGCACGGCGGGCGCCACGGACGGGCTGAACGCCGCCGAGGGCCCAGCCGGAGAGCTCCTTCGCAAATCGCACTGGGCGATCGACAAGGTCACCCGTGACATCGAGCGCGACTTCGGATTCAACACCGCGATCGCCGCCGTCATGGAGCTCGTGAACGAGGCCTATCGGCTGAAGGACGACCTCTACGGGACCCCAATCGGCGAATCCGCCCTGCGATTCGCGACGCGGACCGCGGCCTCGATCCTCTTTCCCTTCGCCCCCCATCTGTCCTCGGAGGTGTACGAGGCGATCACCGGGCGCCGAGTCTGGGAGGACCCATGGCCCAAGCCGGACCCGGAGCTGCTCGAGAGCGACGTCTTCACCCTCGTCGTCCAGGTGAACGGCAAGCGCCGCGCCGGCGTCGAGGCCCCGGCCGGCGCCTCCCGCGAGGAGCTTCTCGACCTCGCGCGAGCCGATGCCGCCGTCCGCCGCCACATCGACGGCAAGGAGCTCGTCAAGGAGATCGTCGTCCCCGGAAAGCTCGTCAACCTGGTTGTCAGGTAGCCCCCGGCGGGGGCTACGCCCGCGGCGCTCGTCTGCTAGAAAGGCGGCCGCATGCTTGTCAGGCGCTTCTCGGACGCGGCCGTCACCGAGTTGCACCGGTTGCGTCCCCACATCCTCATGGACGCGGGAGAGCTCGGCTCGCGCAACGTCTCCGTCTGCTGGCTCGAGGTGCCCCCGGGCGCCTCGGAGGAGCTCCGCTCGCACGAGGAGGCCGAGCAGGTGTACGTGGTCGTCAGCGGCAATGGCACGATGTCGGCCACCGGCGACACCCAGCAGCTCTCAGTCGGTGACCTGGTCCTGATTCCGCCGGCGACGGACCACGCCGTGGCCAATGACGGCGCCGACCCCATGGCCCTCGTCTCCGTGCAGTCCCCGCCTGTGTCCGCGGACGAGCTGTTCAGCCGCCGGCTGGCCGCGCAGGCGAGCGGCTACGACGACTACGAGGACGAGTAGGGCCGGAGGGCCGCCGCGCGGCGGCGCGCACGTGGTGCGCAAGCGCGTCATCGTCCACGGCCGGGTGCAGGGAGTCTTCTTTCGCGACACGACCCGGCGGATGGCGGAGTCGCGCGGAGTCGGGGGGTGGGTCCGCAACAATCCCGACGGGAGCGTCGAGGCGGCCTTCGAGGGGCCGGCGAACGCCGTCGATGCGATGGTGCGATTCGCGCGCGAGGGACCACGCGGTGCCGGGGTGGAGCGGGTTGAGGTCTTCGACGAGGAGGCCGAGGGCCTGACCGGATTCCGCGTCTCCTAGGTCAGACACGATCTGATCTCAAAGCTCAGGCGGCGTTGCGGAATCGGCACGCTCGCGTCACCCTCTTCTGACACCGCCGGACCACAGGTCACGGACGGACCCGCACGATCGCGGCGATGGGGTCGCTCAGCCGCTCGCAGCTCATCGCGTACGGAGCCGTCGCGGTCGTGCTGCTGCTCGTCGGGGCCCGTTGGATCCGCTCCGGGGCCGCGGACCGCGCCGACACCGGTGGCGTGAGCTACGGCGACGGCGGGTCGTCGACCGCCGCGTCCGGCACCGCCGACGGCTTCAGCTTGGACGCGCAGGGCGGGACCGACGTCGTCGTCGACGTGGCGGGCGCCGTCGCAGACCCGGGCGTCTACCGGCTCCCGGCGGGGTCGCGAGTGAACGATGCCGTCCAGCGTGCGGGCGGCGCGACGGGCCGCGCGACGGTCGAGGCGATCAACCTGGCGGCCCGGCTGACCGACGGCCAACAGGTCGTCGTGCCGGAGAAGGTGGCCGGTGCGACGTCCGTGGCCGCTTCGTCCGGCACGTCAGGCGAGCCCGCCGGTCCCATCGGCCTCGGGACGGCGACCGTCGAGGAGCTCGACACGATCGAGGGCATCGGCCCCGTCACGGCGCAGAAGATCCTCGAATTTCGCGACCAGCACGGCGGCATCTCCTCCGTCGACCAGCTCGACCAGATCGACGGGATCGGGCCGGCGACGATGGACACGCTGCGGTCGAGCCTGCAGCCATGAAGTGTGGCTGAGGCAGGTCGGCTGGCGCTTCGCCCTCCTCGGCGGGCTCGCCACGGGGCTGGCCGCATCCCCCATCGTTCCCCAGGACGCGCGTGCCACGGCGGCAACGGTCCTGGGGCTGGCGATCGTGGGCGGGGCGCTGCTCGCCGCGACCCCGTGGCCGGCGGGCCGCGGGGCCTGGGCGAAGGTCGCCCCGGTGGCCTTGGCCGCGATCGCGGCGGGCCTTTCGCTCGGCGCGATGCGGCTGGCGGCGATCGACCGTGGCGCGTTCGCCGGACCGATCGGCCGCCCGGGGACGGCGCGAGGCTTCGTCACCGCGGTCCCGCACCGCTCCGAGGGCGACGTCACAGTTCGCATCCAAACCGCCGCCGGGCGCCTCGCGGTCGAGGCCCGTGAGCCCGTCGATGACCTGCCGGTCGGGCGCGAGGTGGTCGCAAGCGGAACGCTCACGGCGCCGCCTCCATGGGAGGCCGACTACCTGGCTCGCTACGGGATCCGGCGGGTCCTGCGCGCGCGCAGCATCGAACTGACCGGCGACCGTCGCGGCGGGCTCAGCGGGATCGTCGATGACATCAGGTCGCGTGCGGACTCGGCGCTCGAGCGCGGCACGCCTGACCCCGAGGCAGCGCTACTACGCGGGTTCCTACTGGGCGAGGACGATCGAATCGACCCCGTGACGGTCGACGACTTCAAGCGAGCCGGCCTGGCCCATCTGCTGGCTGTCTCCGGTGACTGCGTGATGCTGCTCGCGCTCCTCGGGACCTGGCTGCTGGGGCTCATGGGGGTGGGGCTGCGGGCGCGCCTCGTGGCACTCCTCGCCCTAATCGCGGTCTACGTCCCGGTCGCGGGAGCCAGCCCCTCGATCCAGAGGGCGGGGATCATGGGCGCTGCGGGTGTCATCGCGATGCTCGCCGGCAGACCGCGCTGGCGCTGGTACGCGGTGCTGTTGGCCGCCGCACTCACCCTGTTCCTGAATCCGCGGTCGGTCACCGACCCGAGCTGGCAGCTCAGCTTCGCGGCCGTCATCGGGATCCTGCTCCTCGCGCGGGCGATCCGCGACCTGATCCTGGGGTCCCGGGAGCGTGGGGCGGCGCCCTCGCCACCGAGCCGTGCGCTCGCCGAGGGCGCCGGGGTCACCATCGCCGCCACGCTCGCAACCGCGCCGCTCTTCGCCCATCACTTCGGCGCCGTTTCGGTCGCTTCGCTCCCGGCGAACCTGCTCGCGCTTCCGGCGGTCCCGCCCATGATGTGGCTGGGGATGCTCGCCTCCATCGTCGGGCAGGTTCCCGGGGTACCCGTCGCGCCGCTCACCGCTCTCGCGGGCCTGCTGGCCGCATACGTCGCGCAGGTCGCGCGCTGGCTTGCGGCGCCGGGGTGGGCGCAGGTCGGGATCGAGCTACACGGTTGGGCATCGGTGGCTGCCGCCTACGGCGCGATGGGCGCCGCGACCGCCACGCTGCTCGCGTTCCTTCGCCGGCGCCGGGGCGCCGCCGTTCCCCGCCCCGCGGCGCGAGCCGTCGCATTGGCCGCCGCCGGCCTGGGAGCCCTCACGCTCCTGTGGAGCGGATCGGCGCCGGGCGCCTCCGCGCAACCCGCGGGCCTCCGCGTCCTCGTGATGGACGTAGGTCAAGGGGACGCGGTCCTGCTCGATCCCGCAGACGGCGCCCCGATCCTCGTCGACGGCGGTCCGCCCGGTGGAGACCTGGCCGATCACCTGGAACGCGAGGGCGTGTCCAGCCTCGCCGCGGCCGTCGTCACACACGACCAGTCGGACCACGTCGGCGGCATCGGCGAGCTTCTCTACGACGGGTTTCCGATTCACAGGCTGATCTACGCCCGCCCGGGCGGCGACTTCCTCCGGGCTGCTCGCCTCGAGCACGTGCCGACGCTTCGCGTCTCGGAGGGCTCCGAGATCGATTCCGGAAGGCTTCACCTCGAGGTGGAGTGGCCATCGCAGTCCTCGCTGGAGGGTGAGGCGGAGGACCTGAATCAGACCGCGATCGTGATGCTCGCGCGCTGGCGCTCGTTCACGATGCTGCTGACCGCGGACGCCGAGGCCGAGGACGTCCCACTCGATCCCGGCCCGATCGACGTCCTGAAGGTGGCCCATCACGGTTCCGACGATGCGGGGCTCGACGCGCTGCTGGACCGCACGGTCCCTCGGCTCGCCGTGATCTCGGTCGGCGCCGATAACCCGTACGGGCATCCCACCGCGGAGACGCTGGCAACGCTCTCGCAGCACCACGTGCTAACGCTCCGTACGGACGAGCAGGGCGACGTGGCGATCGACGCCACCGCGGCGGGCTGGCAGGTGGAGGGCGGGTGACCGACCAACGGGATCCGCCTCGCGCGGTTTCGGCGCGGGCTCTCGCTACCCTCCCGCGCTTCAGAAACCGATGAAAGGAGCACGATGAACCGGCTAGCGACGATCGCGACGTCGATCGCCCTCGGCGTCGGAGCAGGGACCGGGATCGCCGCATGCGGTGGCGGCGGCACGACCACGATCATCAAGACCCAGGCGCCGTCATCAGCGCAGGGCACGTCAACCACCAGCAAGCCCACGACCACCACGACCACGAGCTCGACTTCGTCGACGTCGACGTCGACGAAGGAGGCCGGCGACGACAACGGCGGGAGCGGCTGAGTCAGATCCGGGTCGAGGGGTTCAGCTCCGGGAGGCCAACCGGGACGGCGATTACACTCGCCGCTGCTCCATGTCCGCCAGCAGCTCGTCGAGCGCGGGCGCGATCAAGCCCGCCTACCTGATCGTCGGCACCGACGAGGGCAAGATCGCTGCTGTGCTGACGCGGTTGCGGGCACGAGCCGAGCGTGAGGGCGGTCCGGGCGCGCTCGAGAGCTTCGGGTCGGGTGAGGGACCGGCCGACCCCGAGGCGCTCATCGCGGCGATCCCGTCCATGTCGCTCATGGCCGACCGTCGGTACCTGGTCGCGGAGGGGGTGGAGCGCTGGACGGCGAAGCAGGGGTCGGCGGTCGCCGCGGCGATTGCGGAGGTTCCTCCCGACGTGACCGTCGCGCTCGTGGCGCGGGAGTCACCGCCGAAGCTCAGGGCGCCGAGAACGCTGTCGCAAGCGGTGGACGACGCCGGGGGCGAGGTGTTGCGCTACGAGGCCCCGAAGGCGCGCGAGCTTCCGGGTCGGCTCGTCGCGGAGGCGGCCAACCGCGGCTTTCGCCTCGACCCCGATGCCGCGCGCATGCTCGTGGAGCGCCTGGGCGAGAGCACGATGCGCCTGGTCACCGAGGTAGAGCGACTCGCAGTCTGGGCCGGCCCGGACGGCGAGGTCTCGGTCGAGGACCTGGAATCGATGGTGGTCGACACCTCCGAGGAGGCGACATGGGCGGTATCGGAGGCGATCGTCGTCAAGGACGGCGCCGCCGCGCTTGGCGCCACCGAGCGTCTGAGTGCGCAGGGCGCCCCGATCACCTCGATCGTCTACCAGGCGGCGCGCCGCCTGCGGGACGCCCAGCTCGCGGCCACCGAGCTCGAGCGGGGGACGCCTCCGAAGGAGGTGGAGTCGAAGCTCCGCATGCATCCCTACGCGGCACGAATGCTGGTCCGTAGCGTGCGCGGGGCCTCCGCGGCGGGGCTGCGGGCATCCACCTGCGCGATCGCCGACCTGGAGTGGTGGACCCGAGGTGGCTCGGAGTATCCGGATGACGTGGCTCTCACCTTCGCCGTGCTGCGAGCGGTGGGCGCCGGCGCCGGTGCCTCCAGCTAACCGGGGGCGGCAGGTCCGGATCCGCGCTCCCGAGCGGCGCTACGCGGAGGCGCCGGAGGCCAGCCGTGCGGCCCGCGCCTTCTTCCGCGCGCCGTTGTTCGAGTGGAGCGCGCCCTTCTGGACCGCCTTGTCGATGCGGGACACGAGGTCCCGGTGCTCGCTCGCGGTCGCATCGGCGTCGCCGCCCTTTGCGGCCTGCTCGAGCCGGCGGAAGTGGGTCTTCACCGCGCTGCGCATGCGACGGTTCTCGTCATGCTCGCGCTGCGTCCGGTGGATTCGCTTTATCTGTGAGGCGATATTGGCCATGGGACGAGCGGCCAATATAGCTGGACACCGCGGAGAGCCGGCGATGTTGGTTGGCGGCTGATGCGCGCCGACGAGGAGTTCAGCCGGCCCGACGACGAGGCCCGCGTGCGCGAGCACCTGTACGGGACGCGGCGAAAGGGCAGCCCGACGCTGGACCCAGGTCCCGTCGACGTCGTGGCCACCGAGGAGCCGGGTGTCGAGGCGGCAGTGGTCGCGGCCGAGTCCGCCGAGGCGCGCAGGGGCAGGCTCGCTCGCTCGACCGCGCTCTTCTCCGTCGCGACGAGCCTGTCCCGGGTCGCGGGACTCGTCCGCGAGATCGTCGCCGCCGCCTATTTCGGCGTCAGTGGGGCGATGTCGGCGTTCACGATCGCCTTCCAGGTGCCGAACCTCGTCCGGAGCCTGTTCGCCGACGCCGCGATCCAGGCCGCGTTCGTACCCGTGTTCACCGAGCATCTCCAAACGGGTGAGAAACGCGACGCGTTTCGGCTGGCCTCAACGCTGATCTTCCTCGTCGCCCTCGTGCTGACGGGGATCACCGCGCTCTTCATCCTGGTCGCGCCGTATCTGATGCCGCTGTTCGTAGGGTCGCACGTGCCGCAGGGCCTGACGGTCACCCTCTCGCAGATCCTGTTCCCGATCCTGGTGATGCTCGGCGTCACCGGGATGGTCGTGGGGATCCTGAACAGCTACGACCGCTTCGGCGCATTCGCGATCTCCCCGTTCTTCTGGAACGTCGCGATCATCGCCGTGCTCGTGGGGCTGGAGCCACTCTTCCACGGCCAGGACCGGATCTACGCGTACGCGATCGGTGTCCTCGTGGGAACGGCGATCCAGCTCGCGATCCCGACCTGGGACCTGCGCCACACCCCGTTCAAGCTCGCTTGGGACTTCGCGTGGCGGACTCCCGAGGTCCGACGGGTGCTGCTGTTGATGCTGCCCGTCACCCTGAGCCTCGGGCTCATCAACTTCAACCTGCTCATCAACAGCATCTTCGGCTCGCTCATCAGCGAGCGCGCCCCGGCGGCGATCGACAAGGCCTTTCGCATCTACATGCTCCCGCAGGGCATCTTCTCGGTGGCGGTGACCACCGTCATCTTCCCGACGCTGGCTCGCCTCGCGTCGCGCCGGGAGTACGACGACCTGCGGGCGACGATGGCCAACGGGATGCGTCAGATCGTGCTGCTCCTCATTCCCGCCGCGGCCGCGATCCTCGTGCTCTCGATGCCGATGATCCAACTCGTCTATCAGCGCGGCCACTTCACGGCGGCGGACACGGATCTCGTCGCCACCGCCCTCTTCTGGTTCGCGTTCTCGCTTCCCTTCAACGGGCTGTTCCTGCTCCTGACCCGCACGTTCTTCAGCCTGCAGCGGCCCTGGGTGCCGACGGCGATCTCGGCCATCAACCTCGCGATCACCGCGGCCGCGGCGGCGGCCCTCTACTCGCCCTTCGGGGTCGCGGGGATAGTCTCGGCGACCGTCATCGCGACGGCGGCCAGCGTGATCGCGCAGACCATCGTCCTTCGCCGCCAGCTCGGGCGCCTCGAGCTCGGCCGGCTCGCTTGGACGACGCTGCGCGTCGTCGGCGCTTCGGCTGCGCTGGCCGGGGTCAGCTACGGCGTCTGGTACGTGCTCGATCGGGCGCTGGGCGAGGGCCTGGGGGGGCAGATCATCTCGCTCGGGGCCGGGCTGGGCGCCGGAGCCCTGGTCTATGCGGCCGCGATCACCGCGCTCCGCATCCCAGAGGCCCACCAGATCTGGCGCCTGCTGCGTCGCCGGGGACCCTGAGCGGGGCACTCCTCTAGTCGTCCGGGTGAGCGAATCGTCGCCGGGGCCCGGCTCGCCATACTCATCGCTGGCCAAATGGATCGGATCCGCAACTTCTCCATCATCGCCCACATCGACCACGGCAAGTCGACCCTCGCCGATCGCCTCCTCGAGCTCACGGGCGCGGTCGACCGGGGCCACCGCCCGCAGCTGCTCGACTCCATGGAGCTCGAGCGCGAGCGTGGCATCACGATCAAGGCCCAGGCTGTCCGCGTCTCCTACGGGGCCCGGGACGGTAAGACCTACCACCTCCATCTGATCGACACTCCGGGGCACGTCGACTTCTCGTACGAGGTGTCACGCAGCCTCGCCGCATGCGAAGGGGCACTGCTCGTGGTCGACGCCGCCCAGGGAGTGGAGGCGCAGACCGTGGCCAATACCTACGCCGCGATCGAAGCGGGGCTCGAGCTGATCCCGGTGTTGAACAAGGTCGACCTGCCGAGCGCGGAGCCCGAGCGGGTCGCCGCGGAGGTGACCGACCTCATCGGCGGTCACCCCGACGACGTCCTGCGGATCTCGGCGAAGACGGGTGAGGGCGTGGAGGAGGTGCTCGAGGCGATCGTGGAGCGGATCCCACCGCCGGCGGGGCGCCCCGGGGCACCCTCGCGAGCCCTCATCTTCGACTCGGAGTACGACCCCTACCGCGGTGTGGTCGCCTACGTCCGCCTGATGGACGGCGAGTTCGAGAAGGGTGAGCGGATCGCGGCGATGCAGGCCGGCACGGAGGCCGAGATCGATGAGATCGGGTTCTTCACGCCGCGTGCCCGACCCACCGAGACGATGACCGCGGGGGAAGTGGGGTATGTCATCACCGGAATCAAGGACGTCGCCCTCCTGCGGGTGGGCGACACGCTGACGGCGAAGCGGCGCCCCGCGGAGCAGGCGCTACCCGGCTATCGCGAGGTGAAGCCGGTCGTCTTCTGCGGGCTGTTCCCGATCGATACCGACCGCTACGAGGACCTTCGGGACGCCTTGGATCGGCTGGCGTTGAACGACGCGGCGCTCAGCTTCGAGCCGGAGACCTCGCAGGCCCTGGGCTTCGGCTTTCGCTGCGGGTTCCTGGGACTGCTCCACATGGACATCGTGCGCGAGCGGCTGGAGCGGGAATACGACCTCGAGCTGCTCGCGACGACGCCCAACGTGAGCTACGAGGTCGAGGCCCCCGGCGGGGAGCTGGTCGAGGTCCACAGCCCGGCCGAGATGCCCGACCCGGCCGCGATCGAGCGGATCCTGGAGCCGTACATCCGCGCGACGATCATCGCGCCGGCCGACCATGTCGGCGCGGTGATGGAGCTCTGCCAGAGCCGCCGCGGCGCGCACGTCGACATGCACTACCTCTCGCCCGAGCGAGTGCAGCTCCGGTACGACCTGCCGCTCGCGGAGATCGTCCTCGACTTCTACGACCAACTCAAGTCCCGGACGGCCGGTTATGCCTCGCTCGACTACGACCAGATCGGTAGCCGTGAGTCCGACCTCGTGAAGCTGGACGTGCTGCTGGCGGGCGACCGCGTCGACGCGCTCAGCGTGATCGTTCACTCCGATGCGGCCTACCGCGCCGGCCGGGCGCTGGTCGAGCGGCTTCAGAAGACAATCCCAAGACAGCTCTTCGATGTCCCGGTGCAGGCGGCGACCGGTTCGCGCGTCCTCGCCCGTGAGACCGTGAAGGCGCTCCGGAAGGACGTCACGGCCAAGCTGTACGGAGGCGACGTGACCCGCAAGCGAAAGCTTCTGGAGAAGCAGAAGGCGGGCAAGAAGCGGATGAAGCAGGTGGGAAGGGTGGAGGTTCCCCAGGAGGCCTTCCTCTCCGTTCTGGAGCTCGATGGACGCACCTAGCGAGCGGAACGTCGAGCTGACACGAGTCGGCTTCGAGGCGTACGACGCCGGCGACTACGAGACGCTCATCGAGCTCCTGGACCCCGACGTCGAGGTTCATGCCGACAGCGAGCTGATCAACGGCGGCGACTTCCACGGACATCAGGGGTTCATGCGCTGGAACGCCCAATGGATCGACGCCTGGGGAGAGTTCAGGAACGAGCTGCGGTCGGTCGAGGCCGTTGGCGAGCGCTTCATCCTCGCCGAGGTCCACCAGGTGGCACGGGGAGCCGGCAGCGGCGTGGACGTCGAGATGGACGTCTGCTGGGCGATCGAGGTGGTAGGCGTCCAAGTTCGGCGCATGCACATCTACGTGAGTCGCGACCGCGCGATTTCCGCGATCGAGCGCTGGCGCGCCGAGGTGCGGGCCGCCGGCACATAGACTCCGCGCTTCGATTCATGAAGCGCACCTGCCTCTGCCGGCGCCGTACGCCGCCGCCCTGACTCCCGTGGCGGTCAACATCGACGCAGTCGGAAAGCAGTGGCCGCCCGTGACCTACGAGGTTGGGGTGGAGAAGATCCGCGAGTACGCGCGGGCCGTCGGCGAGACGAACCGCGTGTACCTCGACCGCGAGGCGGCACTGGCCGCGGGGTTCCGCGACGTCGTCGCCCCACCGATGTTCTGCGTCGTATACAGCGCGCCGGCAATGGGCCCGGCGGTGCTCGACCCCGAGGTCGGAATCAATCTCGCCGCCATGGTCCACGGAGGCCAGGAGTTCGTCTGGGGGGAGCCTGTCTGCGCGGGCGACGTCATCACCACGCAGTCGCGGCTCGCCGATGCCTACGAGAAGGGCGGGCGCGGGTTCTATGTCTTCCAGTCGGAGTCCACGAACGCCGACGGAGCGTTGACGGCCCGCGGGACGTGGACGAACATCGTGAGGGGCGCCTGAGCATGAGAGATCTCTCCGACCTGAAGCAGGGCGAATCGCTTCCCGAGCTCAGGGTGACCCCGGACAAGTACCTGCCGCACCGCTACGCGGGCGCCTCGGGCGACTTCAATCCCATTCACATCGACCCCGAGTTCGCGAAGGCCGTGGGCCTGCCGGGCAACATCCTCCACGGGCTCTACTCGATGGCTCAGGTTGCGAGGGCGCACACCGAGGCCGCCGGGGACCCCCGCTCGCTGCGCCGCCTGTACGTCCAGTTCCGCGGCATGGGGATGCCCGAGCAGGAGATCGTCGTCACCGCGACCGTCACCGAGGCGGGCGACGGCCGGGTCGTCACGGAGACCAAGGCGGCGCAGGGGGAGAGCCGGATCATCCGCAACGCGGAGGCCGAGCTGGCGGTGTAGCAGCTGGCCGCGCGGGTGCCGGTTTGCCCGCTCCTAAACTCTCCCGCATGCTGAGCGAGCGCCAGCAACGGATCCTGAACCTGATTGTCGACTCCTACCTCGAGTGGGGGCGGCCGATCGGGTCGGTGACGATCGCGGGCCGCGCTGACGTCGAGTGGAGCCCCTCGACGATCCGGGCCGAGCTCGCCGAGCTGGAGCGAGCCGGTTATCTGACGCATCCGCACACGTCGGCCGGACGCGTTCCCACTGACACCGGCTACCGCTTCTACGCGGATTCGCTGCTCGCCTCGGGGCCACGCGTCCTAACGGCCGTCGGCCCGCGACTCGATGTCGGGCAGATGCGCCGGGAGGTGGATGAGGCGATGCGGGAGACGACGGCCGAGCTCTCGCGGATGACCGACCTCCTCGCCCTCGCGACCGCACCTCCTCCCGCCACGGCCCACATCCACCGGGTCGAGGTGCTCCTGCTCCAGGCGCGGGTGGTGATGGTCGTCGTCATCGCATCGAACGGCGCCGTCACGAAGCGCGTCTTCACCTTCACCGGACCGCTTGACGCCGGGCTGGTCGAATGGGCGTCGAGTTACCTGAACGAGCGGCTGACCGGGCTCAGCCTCGGCTCCAGGATGATCGCGAATCGCCTCGCCGATCCCGGGCTCGGCGCCGTTGAAGCTGGGTTCATCGCGGAGATCGACGATGCGTTCACCGGGCTCGAGGAGCGTGCGGAGGCGGATCTCTACGTCGAGGGCGCGGCTCGTCTTCTCTCCGAGGACCACGCGGCCGACCTGCCGCACGCCGACGCGCTGATGCGCGGGTTGGAGCGCCGGGCGAACCTGCTCCAGGTGCTGCGGTCCGCGCTCGAGGAGCGTTCGGTGTTCATGTGGATCGGCGACGAGAATCCCGCTCCCGAGCTTCGCTCGGTCAGCGTCGTGGGCGCCAATTACGGGCTCGGGTACCGCAACCTCGGCACCGTGGGCGTCGTCGGCCCGCTGCGCATGGATTACGCCACGGCGATCGACTCCGTGCGCGACGCCGCGGGTCGCCTGTCGCGCTTCTTCGAGACGGTGTACGAGGGGTAGCCGTGCCGGCGGTGAAGAGGGACTACTATGAGGTCCTCGGCGTCGAGCGCGGCGCCGGCGACGCGGAGATCAAGAAGGCGTTTCGCCGCCTGGCGCGCGAGCTCCATCCGGACGTCAATCGCCACGATCCGGAGGCCGAGGAGAAGTTCAAGGAGGCCGCGGAGGCATACGAGGTCCTGTCCGATCCCCAGCGCCGGCGCACCTACGACGCGCTCGGGCACGAGGGCCTGCGCTCGGGCGGATGGGCGCCGCGGGCTGACGCGTTTGGGAGCTTCGAGGACGTCCTCTCGGCGTTCTTCGGACGCGGCGACCCGATCTTCAGCGACCTGTTCGGCTTCACGCGGTCGGGGCCGGCGGGCGGTGCCGACGTCGCGGCCCATGTCGAGGTGACGCTCGAGGAGGTCCTCAGCGGGACGACCCGGGACGTGACGTTCGAGGGGGCATCGACGTGCGAGCGCTGCGATGGAACCGGCGCTGAGCCGGGCACCGAGGTCCTGACCTGCGAGACCTGCGACGGCGTGGGCGAGATCCGCGAGGTGAGCCGGACCGTCTTCGGCCAGCTCGTCCGGAGCGGGGCGTGCCCGACCTGCGGCGGCCGCGGGGAGGTTCCCGAGCGCCCGTGCACCGAGTGCGGCGGCGAGGGTCGTGTCGTGCGGTCCCGCACCTGGCAGCTCGACGTGCCGGCCGGAATCGAGTCGGGTCAGCGCATCCGCATCTCGGGTGCCGGGCACGCCGGCGAGCCGGGCGGGCCCGCGGGTGACCTGTACGTCGAGGCGATCGTCGCGGAGGATGAGCGGTTCGAGCGCCATGGCCGGGACCTCGTTGCGGTCGCCGAAGTGTCGGTGACGCGAGCGATGCTGGGTGGTGCCGTGACCATTCCGACGCTGGATGGTGAGCGCGAGGTCGAGATACCCGCCGGCTCGCAGACCGGCGAGCGCATCACCCTGAGGGGAGTCGGCCTGCCCTCGCTACATGGGGGTCGCAGGGGCGACCAGCACGTGCTCGTGGACGTGTTCGTCCCGACGCGGCTCAACAAGGAACAGCGCGAGCTGGCGAGACAGCTCGACGAGTCCCTTGGCCCGGACGGCGGGCGGCGGGAGGGCCGCGGCCGCTTCGGCCGCCGCGCTCGCCGCCGTCGTTGATCCGTCTCGCGGTTCGCTGCCGGCCCGAGCTCGCCGAGCGAGTGCTCGCCGACCTGGTGGAGCTCGCGCCCGGCGGTGTCGAGGAGGATGCCGGGCCCGGCTGGGTCGAATACGCGATCTACGGCGGCCCGGGTGAGCTGCCCGCGCTGCCCCAGCTCGAGGCAGCGGTCGGGGGAGACGTGGTGGAGGTCACCTCGACGGCGGTCCCCGACGACTGGGCCGACCGGTGGCAGGACTTTCATAAGGCGATCTCCATCGCCGACGGCCGAATCGTCGTTCGCCCCTCCTGGGAACCTCGTCCCGCCATGGATCATGCCGCGGGCATCGACGTGATCGTGGACCCCGGGCAGGCGTTCGGCACGGGCGCCCATCCGACGACGCGCATGTGCCTGGAGATGTTGCTGGAGCTCGCCGATGCGGGGAACGCGCGGGGCCCCCTCGCCGACTGGGGCACGGGCTCCGGCGTTCTGGCCATCGCCGGCGCGAAGCTGGGATTCCGGCCCGTCGTCGGGTGTGACCACGAGCGCGCGGCGCTCGAGGCTGCCGCGGCGAGCTCCAGGGCGAATGAGGTTCATCTGGATCTCGTCCGGGTTGATCTTCGGCGCGACCCGGCTCCGACAGCCCCCACGGTCGCGGCCAACCTGACGGCCCGGCTGCTTCGCGAGGTCGCCGTCCGCGTCGAGGAGGGGCCCGAGCGCGTTCTGTGCTCCGGGATGCTCACCTCGGAGGTGGACGAGGTGGCCGATGCATTCGCCGGTTCCGGTCTGCGGGAACGGGAGCGGCGCTCCTCAGGCGATTGGGGAGCCCTCCTCCTCGAGCGGCCCGCCAGCGACCGAAAGGCGGGTTGGTCAGGTCTCGCCTGACGAAGTCCACTCTGGAATCGGCCGCCGCCGGCACACCGCGTTATCGTCCGGCTCGTGCTCGCGACGATCACGGCCTACAACGTGGGCAAGTTCATTCACGTGCTCGCGGTTGTCCTGGCCTTCGGGCCGACCTTCGGCTACGGGTTCTTCATCGGCCTCGCCGACACGAGGGCGCCGGCGGCGGTCCCGGCCGTGAACAGGGCCGTACGCCTCACCAACCTGTTCCTCGTCACCCCGGCGATGATCGTCGTGCTCGCGGCGGGGTTCTACCTGCTCGCGGAGGGCGACATCAGCATGGGGGAGTCGTGGGTGACGGTGGGATTGGTCACGATCATCGTCCTGTTCGGGCTGGTCCACGGGTTCTTCAACCCGCGTACTCGGAGGGCGATCGAGCTGGCGGAGCGTGACCTCGCCGCCGGTGGCGAGTTGAGTCCCGAGTACCGCAGGATCTCCTCGCAGATGGCTCGCGTCGGCCAGCTGGCCGGCCTGATCGTGGCCGTCGCGATCTTCTTCATGGTCGTAAAGCCCTGACGCGGATGCCAGAGGTGAGGTACCGATGAGTGGCGAGCGGGCCAGGCTCCCGATCGCCGTCTTCGACTCCGGGATCGGTGGGCTCACCGTCCTTCACGAGCTGCTCGTGTCGTTGCCTGAAGAGGATTACCTCTACCTGGGCGACACCGCGGGCTTTCCCTATGGAAACAAGGCGCCGGAGTGGCTGCGCCCCCGGATCGCCGGACTCGTCGAGTTCCTGCTCGGCCGGGGCGCGAAGCTGCTCGTGGTCGCGTGCAACTCGGCCACCGCGGCGGGCGCGGACATTGCCGGCGAGGCAGCCGCCGCGCACGGCGTCGAGGTGCTGACGGTCGTCGGCCCGGAGGCCGAGATTGCCGCGGCGATCAGCGACTCGCACAGAATCGGAGTGCTCGCGACCCCGACGACGGTCGAAAGCGGCGCGTACAGGATCGCGCTGGAGCGAACCGCCGGGCACCCCGAGCTCGACGTGATCGAGGTCTCGGCCCCGCGCCTCGCCCCGATCATCCAGAACGGATTTCCGCTCAACGAGGAGGTGATGGACACTGTCCGCTCCTACTGCGCGCCGCTGCGGGACGCGGGAATCGACACGCTGATCCTCGGCTGCACGCACTATCCGCTGGTCGCGCCGATGCTCCAGCGGATGCTCGGCCGCGACGTCCGGCTCGTGACGGCCGGTCACGCGCTCGCCGCGGGCGCCCAGCGCATGCTCGAGGCACGTGGGATCGCCACCGACAACCGCGGCGAGGGTACGTATCGCTTTCTCTGCACCGGCGACGTCGAGTCCTTCCGAGAGCTCGGGACGAGGTTTCTCCAGATGCCCCTGGGCGAGGTCGAGCACGTCGAATTCGAGACCCCACCCGCGGCTACCCTGTAGTCGATGACGACGATCCTGGAGCGGGTCCAGGCCGACACCCGGGTGGCGATGAAGGCCGGCGATCGCGACCGGGTCGGCGCGCTCCGCATGATCGCGAGCGCCCTTCAGCAGGAGGCAAAGGAGGGAGAGGGCGACGAGCTCGCCACCCTTCGCCGTGAGCGCAAGCGCCGCCTGGAAGCGGCGAACGCGTTTCGCGAGGGCGGGGGGGACGAGCGTGCCGCGGCGGAGGAGGCCGAGGCCCAAATGATCGGGGACTACCTTCCCGCGGAGCTGAGCGACGAAGAGCTCGCGGACCTCGTTGACGCCGCCGTCGCCGAGGCGGGCGCCTCAGAGGCCGGAGACATGGGGAGGGTCATGGGCATCGTCATGCCGAGGGTCGGCGGGCGCGCCGACGGCAAGCGCGTGAGCACGACGGTTCGGGAGCGCTTGGGCTAGCCCCTTGGCGCGCAGGCAGCTCACGCTTGACAATGCGGTGGCCAGCGAGCTCGCCGGGGCGGAGGACTCCGTGCTGAGGGAGCTCGAGGATCGGGTGCACTGTGACGTCCACCTCCGCGGCAACGTGCTCACTCTCGACGGCGCCGAGGGCGACGTTCGAGAGGCTGCGGCCGTCGTCGACGAGCTGGTGGGGCTGATCGAGCGAGGGCACGAAGTCGCGCCCTCCACGCTGGGGACCGTCTCCGGCGCGATCGACGCGAGCCAGAGCTCCGTGGGCATCCTCGAGGACGTCATCTGGCGGCACCGGTCGATCAAGGTCGCGCCCAAGACCGTCAACCAGAAGCGCTACGTGGACTCGATCCGAAACCACACGGTGACCTTCGGGATCGGGCCCGCGGGCACGGGGAAGACGTTCCTCGCCGTCGCGATGGCCGTGTCGGCTCTGGACGCGCGCGAGGTGAACCGCATCATTCTCACCCGGCCCGCCGTGGAGGCAGGGGAGCGTCTCGGCTTCCTGCCCGGCGACATCCAGGCCAAGGTCGATCCCTACCTGCGTCCGCTGTTCGACGCCCTGTACGACATGCTCGACCCGGATCGCGTCAGCACCTACCTGGACCGTGGGATCATCGAGGTGGCCCCGCTGGCCTTCATGCGGGGCAGAAGCCTCAATGACTCCTTCGTGATCCTCGACGAGGCCCAGAACACCAGCCCCGAGCAGATGAAGATGTTCCTCACGCGGCTGGGATTCGGGTCGAAGATGGTCGTCACCGGCGACATCACGCAGATCGATCTGCCGCGCGATCAGCGTTCCGGGCTGGTCGTCATCGGTGAGATCCTGGCCCAGGTGGCCGACATCTCGTTCATCCGCTTCGGCGGTGAGGACGTCGTGCGCCACGAGCTCGTCCAGCGCATCGTCGCCGCGTATGGCGATTACGAGCGATCCGATCGCTCTCGCGATTGAGCTCGGGAGACCTCGATCTCTCGGATGTGCCGGTGGAGCTGCGGCCGGCGGCGGAAGCGACCCTGCGAATCGCCGGTCCGTCGAACGGACACCTCTCGATCGAGTACGTGGAGGAGGGCCGGATCCGCGAGCTCAACCGCGAGCATCGCGGTCGCGATGAACCGACCGACGTCCTCTCGTTCCCCATCGACCACACCGAAGCGGTCGCGGGCCCCCGGGAGCTCGGCGACGTCGTCATCTGCCCGGCGCAGACGGCCGACCTCGTCGAGGCGACGGTCCACGGTGTGCTGCACCTCTGCGGATGGGACCACGAGACCGACGAGGGCGAGATGCTGGCGCTCCAGGATGAGGTGCTGCGCGGGCTCGCCGACGGCACCGGATCGGCGTGACCCGCGCGGGCTTCGTGGGGCTGGCGGGCCGGCCGAACGTCGGCAAGTCCACGCTCGCCAACGCGATCATCGGCTCGAAGGTCGCGATCGTCTCCGACCGCCCCCAGACGACCAGGCGCGCCGTACGCGGGATCGCGACGGACCCCGGCGGCGACTGGCAGATGATCCTCGTCGACCTGCCGGGCGTCCAGCGCCCGCGCGACACGCTCACGGCCCGCATGCAGCGTCGCGTCGAGCATGAGCTCGCGGAGGCGGACGCGGCGTTGCTCGTCGTCGACGGGGTTCAGGGAGTGGGTCCCGGAGACCGGTTCATCTCGAAGGGCCTCCTTGCCGCGGGCGACGGCACGCCGGTCGCGTGCGCCGTCAACAAATGCGACCGGCTGGGGTCCGGCGAGACGGCTGCGGAGCTGGCGGCCGCCGCGGAGCTCGAGGCCGTCGACGAGGTCTTCCCCGTGAGCGCCAGGACGGGGGCGGGCCTCGGGCAGCTCATGGATCACCTCGTCTCGTTGCTGCCAGAGGGGCCGCTCCTCTACCCGCCCGAGGACCGTTCCGACCTGCCCAGCGATATCCATCTCGCCGAGCTGATCCGCGAACAGGTCCTCCGGCGCACACGCGAGGAGATCCCACACGCCGTGGAGGTGATCGTGGACTCGATCGAGCGGCGTGACGACGATCTGGTGGAGGTCCGTGCCCAGGTCTGGGTCGAGACCCAATCCCAGAAGGGGATCCTGGTCGGCAAGGGCGGGCGGATGGTCCGCGAGGTCGGCACCGCGGCCCGAAAGGAGCTCGAGCGCGAGCTCGGCTCGCGGGTCTTCCTCGACCTCCAGGTCAGGGTGCGCCGCCGCTGGCGCCGCGACGAGAGCCTGCTGGACCGAATCGGGATCGAGTGACGCGCGGTGGGGGCGATCGTAAACTCCTGCAAATGAGCGCGACCGACCCCCTCGACGCGGTTCGCTTCGACGAGCACGGACTCGTGCCGTGCGTGATGCAGGACTGGGCGAGCGGCGAGGTGCTGACGCTCGCGTACATGAACTCCGAGGCGCTGCGTCGCACACTCGAGACCCGCGAGATGCACTTCTACAGCCGCTCGCGCGACGAGCTCTGGCACAAGGGGGAGACGTCCGGGAACGTCCAGCATCTGCGACAGATTCGCTACGACTGCGACGGCGACGCGCTCGTGGCGTTGGTCGACCCAGCGGGCCCCGCGTGCCATACGGGCCAGCGCTCGTGCTTCTATCGCG